>FRDC01001195.1_pt2 | contig 14887 bp, 11 predicted proteins | sample 1106171 | NCBI WGS metagenome assembly FRDC01 (sample SAMEA3930566, study PRJEB13176) | freshwater metagenome | biome: Drinking water system; feature: drinking water; material: water | place: Singapore | collected 2014-12-20 | reverse complement strand
GCCGGTCGGGCCGATCAGCAGGATGTTCGACTTCGACAGCTCCACGCCATCCGTCGAGCCCTTCTGGCTCAGACGCTTGTAGTGGTTGTACACGGCCACCGACAGCACCTTCTTGGCCTGGTCCTGGCCAATAACGTACTCGTCGAGCACCGCACGGATTTCCTGCGGCTTCGGCAAGCCCTTGACCTGCGGCTTGGCGTGCACTTCCTCGCGGATAATGTCGTTGCACAAATCGACGCATTCGTCGCAGATGTACACCGACGGGCCCGCGATCAGCTTGCGGACTTCATGCTCGCTCTTGCCGCAGAACGAGCAATACAGCACACGGCCACCTTGCGTGCCGCTGCGTACGTTGTCAGGCATTTCCGACCTCAATCAAGGTTCTGAATCCTTATAGCATCATGTCAGGTGACAACGGAATGACTGCAATTCCCGTGCTGTGTCGCGGGTCCTGCCCGGCGTCGGAAATCCGGCGCAGGACCTGCGGCACGGGATTGCGTCAGGCCGCCGGTGCCGCCGCGCGCTTGTCGATGATCTGGTCGATCAGGCCGTAGGCCTTGGCCTGCTCGGAGTTCATGAAGTAGTCGCGCTCGACATCGCTGGCCACCTTCTCGATCGGCTGGCTGCAATGGTCGGCCATCAGGCGGTTCAGCTTTTCGCGCAGATACAGGATTTCTCGCGCCTGGATCTCGATGTCGGTCGCCTGGCCCTGGGCACCACCGGACGGCTGGTGGATCATCACCCGCGAGTTCGGCAGCGCGTAACGCTTGCCCTTGGTGCCGGCCGACAGCAGGAAGGCGCCCATGCTGGCCGCCTGGCCGATGCACATCGTCGACACGTCCGGCTTGATGAACTTCATCGTGTCGTAGATCGACAGGCCCGAGGTGATCACGCCACCCGGCGAGTTGATGTACAGGTGGATGTCCTTGTCGGGGTTCTCCGACTCCAGGAACAGCAGCTGGGCGACCACCAGGTTCGCCATGTGGTCGTCGATCGGACCGACGAGGAAGATCACGCGCTCCTTCAGCAGGCGCGAATAGATGTCGAACGCGCGTTCGCCGCGGGCGGTCTGCTCGACCACCATCGGGACCAGCTGCGAGCGGTTGCGGAGGTCAGTCATTCGGATTTCCAGTGGTTATCGGTGTAGTCGGGACGCGCCGGCCATCGGCAGCCGGCGCGTGCCGCCGGCCCCTCGCCGGCGCTCTCAGGCAGGTTGGGCCTGATTCTGCGATTTCAACAAGTCTTCGAGCGACATCGCTTCCTCGGTCACCTGGGCACCGGCGACCAGCAGTTCGACGACCTGTTCCTCGATCACCACGCTGCGCAGGCCCTGCATCAGGTCCTGGCGCTGCTGGTACATCTTCACCACTTCGGACGGGTCCTCGAAATCGGCGGCGATCGCCGACAGCGCCGCTTCGACGCGGGCCGGATCGAACTGCACGTTGCGGGCGTTGATGATCTCGCCGATCAGCAGGCCCAGCGCAACGCGGCGCTTGGCCGACGGCTCGAACATTTCTGCCGGCAGCATCGCGCGCAGCTGTTCCGGCTTCAGCTTCTGGGCCGGGTTGTTGGCGCCGATCCGGTTGGCGGTTTCGGCGCGCATGCGCTCGACTTCCTCGGCCACCAGGCCCGCCGGCACGTCGATCGGGTGCAGGTCGAACAGCTGCTCCATCACTTCGCGCTTCAAGCGGTTGTTGACCGCCTTGTTGCGTTCGGTTTCCAGCGCTTCGCGGCACTTGGCGCGCAGGCCCGCTTCGCCGCCTTCCTCGATGCCGTGGGCGGTCAGGAACGCTTCGTCAATCTCCGGCAGGCGCGCTTCGCGCACTTCCTTGAGGTTGACGGTGAACACGGTCTTCTTGCCGGCCAGCGTTTCGTTGCGGTAATCGGCCGGGAAATTCACCTCGACATCGAAGGTTTCGCCAGCAGCGTGGCCGATCAGGCCGTCTTCGAGATCCGGCAGGAAGCGGCGCTCGCCGATCTCGACCGAAGCGTTGTCGCTTTTGCCGCCCTGGAAGGCTTCGCCGTCGAGCTTGCCTTCGAAATCAAGCGTCACCACGTCGCCCTGTTGCGCCGGCCGTTCGACCACCGCCAATGTGCGGCGCGACTTGCGCAGGTTGTCGATCAGGCGCTCGACGTCGGCGTCGGTCACCTCGACCTGCGGGCGCACGAGCTTGAGGCTCGACAGGTCGCCCAGCGTGATGTCCGGGTAGACGTCGAAGCTGGCGACGTAGACCAGCGGCTGGCCGACCGCTTCGGTGGTGACCTGGAAGTTCGGCTGGCTGGCCGGCTGGATCTTGGCCTGGTCAAGCGCCTGCGGCCAAGTGGTGCGCACCAGTTCGCTGACCGCGTCGTTGCGCGCATCGGCGCCGTACTGCTGCTGGATCACTTTGAGCGGCGCCTTGCCCGGACGGAAGCCCGGAACCCGCACGCGGCTGGCAAGACGCTTCAGGCGCTCGCCGATTTCGTGCTCGAAACGATCGGCCGGGATCGTGACATGCAGCCGGCGCAGCAGGCCGCCGGCGGATTCGACTTGAACTTCCATCGTTAAAGACTCTTCGAGATTGTGATGATGATGGGTGGCCGCCTTGCCCGGGTGGGGTCTCCCGGCGGTCTGTTGTGCGCGGTCTGCGGATTCACGGCGGCAACCGGCCGTCGGGATGAGCGTCAGCGGCGCGGGTTGCGGGTGTGCGAAAGGCGAGACTCGAACTCGCACGCCTTGCGGCGCTGGAACCTAAATCCAGTGCGTCTACCAATTCCGCCACTCTCGCCCGGTGCTCGCGCCGGATTCCTGCCGCCCACGACCGGCGACGCAGGGCGCGAGTATATCAGCGGCCGACTGCCGACGGCCCGGCTGGCGGGGCGGCCGCAGCGCATCGTGATCAGCCGCGATCAAGCTGCCAAAATGGCGATGCCGCCGCTCGCCGCTCCGGCGCCTCCTGCCCTTTCCGCGCCGTCCATGCTCCCCGGCTTCGCCCGCCCCCTGCTGATTCCCGGCCTGCTGGCGCTGCTGCTGGCGACGGTTGCCGTGGCGCTGAACGCCGGCACTATCGACATCGACTGGTCTGCGCTCGGCGGTGATGGCGCGGCCCCCACCGCGCTGCTGCAGCTGCGCCTGCCGCGCATCGTGCTGGCGGTGCTGATCGGCGCCGTGCTGGCCCAGACCGGCGCCGTCGCCCAGGCGCTGTTCCGCAATCCGCTGGCCGAGCCGGGCCTGATCGGTGTTTCGGCGGGCGCGGCGCTGGCGGCGGCGCTGGTCCATACCGCGCTGACCGGCTTCGCCAGCCGTCTGGCTCTGCCGGCCAGTCTAGTGCTGCCGGTGGCGGCCTTCGCCGGCGGCCTGGCGGCGGCGATGATCGTGCTGCGCCTGGCCCGCCGCGACGGCCAGACCGACATGACCACGCTGCTGCTGGCCGGCACCGCGATCAATGCCTTCGTCGCCGCGCTGGTCGGCCTGCTGTCGGCGCGTGCCGACGACGCCGGCCTGCGCGGCTTCACCTTGTGGATGTACGGCAATCTCGGCCGCGCCGGCTGGAACGAGATCGCCATCGCCGCGCCGGTGCTGCTGGCCGTCGCCCTGTGGCTGCCGCGCGAGGCACGCGGCCTCGACGCGCTGCTGCTCGGTGACACCGAAGCCGCGCACCTCGGCCTCGACGTCGAGCGCCTGAAGCGCCGGCTGCTGGTCGCCGTGGTGCTGGCCACCGGCGCCTCGGTGTCGCTGGCTGGCGTCATCGGCTTCGTCGGCCTGGTGGTACCGCATGCGATCCGGCTGCTCGCTGGCCCCGGTCACCGCCTGCTGCTGCCGGCCTCGGCCCTGCTCGGCGCGCTGCTGCTGACGCTTGCCGACACCGTCGCCCGCACTGCGGCGGGACCAGCGGAATGGCCGGTCGGCGCGCTGACCTCCGCGCTCGGCGCACCGTTCTTCCTGGCGCTGCTGCTGCGGATGCGCAGCCGGATCGGCCTGCCGTGACCCTGGCCGCCACGGGCGTCTCGCTGGTCGGCGACGGGCGCCGGCTGCTCGACGACGTCAGCCTGCAACTTGAGCCCGGCACGCTGCACGTGCTGCTCGGCCCGAACGGCGCCGGCAAGTCGACCCTGCTCGGCCTGCTGGCCGGTGACCGCGCCCCGCAGGCCGGCCAGGTGATGCTCGACGACCGCGCCCTGCCCGATTGGCCACCGGCGCAGCTGGCGCGCCGCCGCGCGGTGATGATGCAGCGCGACGAACTGCGCTTTCCGTTTTCGGTCGACGAGGTGGTGGCGCTGGGCCGCCTGCCCTGGCAGCGACGCGAGCGATCGCCCGCCGAGCAAGCGGTCGTCCGCGCAGCGCTCGACGAAGCCGGCGCCGGTCCGCTGTCCGGCCGCCGCTATCTGGCGCTGTCCGGCGGCGAAAGGGCGCGCGTGCAGCTGGCCCGGGCGCTGGCCCAGATCCACGCCGACGCCGATGACCTGGCGGCGCGCTACCTGCTGCTCGACGAACCCACCGCCAGCCTCGATTTCGCCTTCCAGCACCAGGTGCTGACGCGTCTGCGGCAACTGGCCGATCGCGGCGTCGGCGTGCTGGCGATCCTGCAGGACCCGAATCTGGCGCTGCGCCATGCCGACCAGGTCAGCCTGCTGGCGCAGGGTCGTCTGATCGCCTCCGGCCGCCCCGAAACGGTGCTGGAGCCGGCCCGGCTGAGCGCGCTCTATGGCCTGCCGATCGTGGCGGCGGCGCGGCCAGACGGCGGCTGGGCGCTGCTGGTCGAGGAAGCCTTGCGCAAAGGCCGCCCATGAGCCGCTAGCCGCTGGTTCCACTAGAGCTTCCATGTCATCGTGCCGGCATGCCCACCGGTCTTCCCGCGCTGCCCGAATGAGTTCGACGCGTTCCCGGCCGCGCGCCGACGACGCCGGCCTGCGCTGGCACCAGAGCCTGCAGTTCCGGCTCGCCGGCCTGTTCGCCGGATTGCTGGCGCTGCTGGCGGCCGTGGCGTTCTACGCGGCCGAGCAGCTGATCGTCGGCAGTGTCGACGACGCCAGCCTGCGCCATGAGATGGCGATCAACCAGCGCCTGCAGGCCGAAACCCGGCAGCTGCTGCGCGCCGTCGAGCAGTTCGCCCAGACGCTGGCCCGGATCGGTCCGCACAGCGATACCGCCACGCTGACGCAACTCGGCGACAGCCTGCTCGCCGGTCTGCCGGTCGCCGGCTACGGCCTGTGGCCGGAACCGGTATCGACGGCGCCGGGCAGCCGCCATGACGACCGGCACTGGTCGCTGCTGCCCGACGGCCGGGCACGCCTGCTCGGCGACGAAGGCCGCAGCGCGGCGCTTGCCTGGTGGCGTGAGCCCTGGTACACGCCGGTGCGGCTGGCGCCGGCGACGATGCGCGGCTGTCACTGGTCAGCCCCGTACCGCGATCCGCTGCTCGGCCGCACCGTAGTCAGCTGCGCCGTCGCCATCACCGGCGGGCGCGGCTTCGAGGGCGTGGCGACCGTGAGCCTGGACGTCGCCCAACTCGGCCGGCAGCTGCTCGGCGCAGGCGGCGACGATCGCAGCTATGCACTGGTCGCCGACCGGCGCGGTGCGCTGCTGGCAGTGTCGGCGCCGGCCCGGCGCGCACTGGGCCTGCAGGACGACACGGCAGCACCGACGCTGGCCGCGCTGGCCGAACGCCTGCCGGCCTTCGCCGAGGTGGCCGGACAGCTGCGCCAGCGGAACGATGCCTTCCGCGCAGCGGCCTTGCGCTCGGCCCGTTATGACGCCCGCCTGGTGTCGTCGCTGAAGGACAACACCCGCGAGCTGGACCGCGACGCGGCCGAGGACCTGCTGGCCGGGGTCTGGAACGCCGCCGACGGCCGCATCGAGCCGGCCGCCGTGCCGCTGCGGCTGGCGGTCGACCCGGTGTTCGGCGAGACCGGCCATGCCATGGTCGCCGCGATTCCCGGCAGCCGCTGGCTGCTGATCAGCGCCTCCCCGGCCCGCGAGGGCAGCGAGCGCGCCCGTCGGGTCAACGAACAGGTGCTGGCGGTTTCGCTCGGCGGCTCGGCGCTGGTGCTGCTGCTGAGCTTCGCGCTGCTGCAGCGGCTGGTGATCCGGCCGCTGCGGGCGATGGGTTCGGCACTGGCCGGCACCAGCATCGACGGCCGCACGCCGACGCTCGACGAATCCGGTGCCGGCGAACTGCGCCAGATCGCCCATTGGCACAACGAGCGCAGCGAACGGCTGGCCGAAATGCGCGACCGCGCCAACATCGCCACCACCCAGCTGAACGCCGAGAACAGCGAGCGACTACGCACCCAGGACGCCCTGATGCGGCTCGGCGAAAAGCTGCGGCTGCTGACCGAAAGTGTCGACGAAGGCCTGCTGGTGCTCGACGAGCGCGGCGCCATCGAGGATCTCAACAGCCGGGCCGAACAATGGCTGGCCGCCGACGCACCGAGCCTGCGCGGACGGGCTTTCAGCCAGGTGTTCGCGGCCCGCGTCGGCGCCGCCGACGGACCGCCGCTGCCCGATCTGATGCAGCTGCTGCAGGCCGGCAGCCACCGCGTCGACCATCCGGTGGTCGTGCTGCTGGCGGCCGGCCGCACAGAAGGCCGCACGCTCGGCGTGCGCGCGGTGGCGCTGCGCAGCCGTTTCGACCGACTCAACGGCGCCGTGATCGTGCTGCGCGAAGGCGCAGCAGACGGCGCTGCCGAGCCATCCGGCAACGGCACGCCCGCAGCACCGGCCGGCACTGAGTTCGTCGATCCGGTAACCGGGCTCGGCGGCCGCAAGGCCTGCGAGCGGCGGGTGCGCGAGCTGCACCGCGAAGCCCGCGAGCACGCCACCCAGGGTCACTGGGCCTTGGCCAAGCTGGATTTTCCAGAGCTGCGCCAGGTGCGCGAAAGCCGCAGCCACAGTGACGCCGATGCGGTTGCCGCCTGCTGCGGCGAGCGGCTGGCGGCGCTGCTCGGCGGCACCGAGCACGTGTTCCGGCTGGCCCCGGACCGCTTCGGCGTGCTGCTGCCGGCCGATACCGCCGAGCAGGCGCTGCGCCAGGCCGACGCCCTGCGCCAGCAGATCGCCGGCCAGCGTCTGCTGGTTGGCGACCACTGGATCGATCCGCAGCCGGCCATCGGCCTGTGCCTGATCGGCGCCGGCATCGATACACCGGCCGAAGTAATGCGCCGCGCCGGCCTGGCCTGCGACCGCGCCCACGGCAGCCTCGGCGTGCTGCTGCACAGCGCCGAGCTGGAAACCGTGGCTGGCGTCGACGAGGAACTGCTGTGGGTGCGGCGCATCGAGCGCGGGCTGGAGCATCGCCTGTTCCATCTGACCACCCAGTCGGTGCAGCCGGCGCGCAGCCACGCCAACGACGGCGAGGTGTTCGACGTGCTGCTGTCGCTGGAGGACGAGGAAGGCTTTTGGGCGCCGCTGCCGGCCTTCCTGCCGGTGGCGGAACGACATCTGCTGGGCGCGCCGCTGGACCAGTGGGTGATCCGCAGCCTGTTCGACAAGCTGGCCACCCAGCCGGATCTCGGCACGCGGCTGGCGTTCTGCACGGTGCCGCTGTCGGCCGATTCGCTGGGCGACGCCGCCCTGATCGACTTCATTGCCGAGCAGATCAACCGCCAGCCGCGCGTGCCGATCGGCAAGCTGTGCTTCCTGCTGCGCGACGAGCTGCTGACCGGCTTCCCGCAGCAGGCGGCGCGCTGCCTGGAATCGCTGCGCAAGCTGGGCTGCCGCACCGCCATCGACCACCGCGACGGCCGCCAGATCGACTACATCGACCTGCTGCGCAAGCTGCCGATTTCGGTGCTCCGGCTCGATGCCGGCGCGTTTGCTCGGATCGTCGACGACCAGGTCGAGCAGACGCTGGCCGAAACGGCGATCCGGTTGGCCAAACTGAACGGCGCGCGGACCCTGGTCGCCGAGATCGGCAGCGAGGCGCAGGCGGCCGTCTGGCGTCGCCTCGGCGCCGACTACCTGCAGGGGCCGGTGATTGCCCGCCCCTCGCCGGTGCCGTTCAAGGCCTGAGGCGATCCGGCGGTGGCATCAAGGGCTGCGTTGCCGGCAAGGCTTCAGGCGCGTTCGAGGCAGTCGATGCGCAGTTCCAGCGTCTCGCGGTCCTGCCAGCGGTTGACCGCCAGCTGGTAGACCACCCGTACGCGGCCTTCGTCGACCGCCGTTTCGGCGCCGTTGAAGTGCACCGCGTTGATCGCGCCAGCCGGACCTTTCAGGCGATAGCGGACGTGGTTGCCGTCCTTGCCGACCGGGCGCAGATCCAGCACCTCGAACTCGCCGTCGAAGCGCGGCTCCGGGAAGCCCTGTCCCCAGGGCCCGGCCGCTTCGATCTCGAAGGCCGTGTCGATGACGAACTCCGGCCCGCGCAGTTCGCCGTCGGTGTCGATCACCTGCGCCAGCGCCTCGGCGTCGAGCATCGAGCGGCACTGCGCATCGAAGACCGTGCGGAACGCCGTCAGCCCTTCTTCGGGAAGACTCAGGCCGGCCGCCATCGCATGGCCGCCGAAGCGGGTGATCAGGCCCGGATGGCGGGCGTCGACCGCCGCCAGCGCATCGCGCAGATGCAGGCCGGCGATCGAGCGGCCGGAGCCTTTCAACATGCCGCGCTCCTGGGCGCGGGCGAAGGCGATCACCGGCCGGTGCAGCGCGTCCTTGACCCTTGAGGCGACCAGGCCGACGACGCCTTCGTGCCAGTCCGGCTCGTGGACGACGACACCCACGTCCTCGCTGTCGGCGACCAGCGCCAGCGCGTCGTCGCGCATCTGCGCCTCGATGCCGCGCCGCTCGCGGTTCAGCCGGTCCAGCTCCTGAGCGATCGGCAGCGCCGACTCGCGATCAGGCGCCAGCAGGCATTCGATGCCGCGGCGCATGTCGTCAAGCCGGCCGGCGGCGTTCAGCCGCGGGCCCAGCACGAAACCGAGATCGGCGGCGCTGATCCGCTCCGGCGTCCGGCCGGCTGCTTCGAGCAGCGCCATCAGACCAGGCCGCGCGCGGCCGGCGCGGATGCGCTGCAGACCCGCCTGCACCAGCACCCGGTTGTTGTAGTCGAGCTTGACGACATCGGCGACCGTGCCGAGCGCAACCAGATCCAGCAGCTCGGCGAGGTTCGGGCCGTTGCCGCCGCCGAACGCACCATCGGCGCGCAGCCGCGCACGCAGCGCCAGCAGCACATAGAACATCACGCCGACGCCGGCCAGATGCTTCGACGGGAACGGACAGCCCGGCTGGTTGGGATTGACGATCGCCGCTGCCGCCGGCAGCTCGGGGCCGGCCAGATGGTGGTCGGTGACGATCACCGGCAGGCCGAGCCTATTGGCGTGCTCGATGCCGGCCAGGCTGGCGATGCCGTTATCGACCGTGACCAGCAGTTCGGCGCCGGCTTCGCGCGCCAGATCGACCAGCGGCGGCGACAGGCCATAGCCCATCGTGAAGCGGTTCGGCACCACATGGCCGACCTCGGTCGCGCCGAGCGCCTGCAGCCCGAGCACCGCGACCGCGCAGGCGGTGGCACCGTCGGCATCGTAGTCGCCGGCAATGACGATGCGCTTCCGCGCAGCGATGGCATCGGCCAGCTGCGCCGCTGCCGCCTCGATGCCGAGCAGCCGATCCGGCGGCAGCAGGTGCTTCAGCTCCAGCGCCAGTTGCGCCGGGTCACGTAGCCCACGCGCCGCATAGACGCGGCGCAGCACCGGCGACAGCGTGGCCGGCAGCGCCTGCGGCTCGCCCGGCGGGCGACGGCGGATGGTCGGCGCGCGGCTCACCTGGCGACGCGGTGCCGCCTACAGGCGGTCGACCAGCACCCGCTCGACCGCGCTCTTCACGGCGTCGACTTCGATCAGCTGCGGCAGGCCGGCCTTGAGGATGATGTCCGGGTCCTTCATGCCATTGCCGGTCAGGGTGCAGACGATCGACGAGCCGGCCGGGATCTTGCCGCTCTTCAGGTCGCGCAGCGCGCCACACAGCGAGGTCGCCGAGGCCGGTTCGCAGAACACGCCTTCCTGTTCGGCGAGCAGACGCTGGGTGGCGAGGATGTCGGCGTCCGAGCATTCGTCGAACCAGCCGCCGGATTCCTTCTGGACGATCCAGGCCGGGTCCCAGCTCTGCGGATCGCCGATGCGGATCGCGGTGGCGACCGTTTCCGGATTCTTGACGGCGCCGCCGCGCATGAACGGCGCGGAGCCGGCCGCCTGATAGCCGACCATCTTCGGCCGCTTGGCCTTGCCGCCGGCCTGCGCGAACTGGCAGTTGCCGTTGCAGAGCTTGCAGGACACCGTGCCGCTACCGGCGCATTCGGTGTAGCCGATCCAGTGGGCGGTGATGTTGCCGGCATTGCCGACCGGCAGGCAGTGGTAGTCCGGGGCTTCGCCGAGCGCTTCGACGATCTCGAAGGCGGCCGTCTTCTGGCCCTGCAGGCGGTACGGATTGACCGAGTTCACCAGCACCACCGGCGAGGTTTCGGACACTTCCTTGACCAGCCGCATGCCGTCGTCGAAGTTGCCGCGGACCTGCACGATCACCGCGCCGTGGACCACGGCCTGGGCGAGCTTGCCCATCGCGATCTTGCCTTCCGGGATCAGCACGAAGGACTTGATGCCGGCACGCGCCGCATAAGCCGCCGCCGCCGCCGAGGTGTTGCCGGTCGAGGCGCAGAGAATCGCCTTGGCGCCGCGATGCACGGCCTCGGTCACGGCCATGGTCATGCCGCGGTCCTTGAACGAACCGGTCGGGTTGGCGCCTTCGAACTTGACGTAGATGTCGGCGTCGACGCCGACATGGCGGACCAGGTTGTCGAGCTTGATCAGCGGCGTGCGGCCTTCGCCGAGGCTGATGGCTTTGGCTTCCGGCGGCAGCGGAAGGCGATGGCGGTAGGCGTCGATGAGGCCGGTGTAGCGGGTCACGTTGAAGCTCCAGTGGTTCGTCTTGCGGCTCGGGAACGGCTGTTGTGGCGTCGCGCCCGTGTCGGGCGGCATTCCCTCACCCCGGCCCTCTCCCGACGGGAGAGGGAGTAAGGCAGCTATTTATTCGAAGTGCTCGACGCGCAGGCGGCTCATGTCGGCGCGCACGAACGGCAGTGCGCGGATGCGTTCGAGCGCGGCGTCGAAGCGGCTGCCGCTGACCACCGAGGTGATGATGGCGATGCGGGCGTCTTCGGCGTCTTCCGGCTCCTTTTGCAGGATCGCCTCGATCGAGATGTCGGCCTCGGCGAGGATCGACGTCAGCGCGCGCAGCACGCCCGGTTCGTCGGCCACCGTCAGGCGCAGGTAGAAGGCCGATTCCACCGCTTCGATCGACAGCGCCGGCTGGGCCGACAGCCCGGCGGCCGTGAAGCCGAGCGGCGGCACCACCGGCGCGGCGCCATTGAGTCGGGCGATGTCGATCAGATCGGCGATCACCGCCGAGGCGGTCGGCTCGCCGCCGGCGCCACGGCCGACGTACACCGTCTGGCCGACGGCATTGCCGTGCACGCGCACGGCGTTCAGCGCGCCGTCGGTCTTGGCCAGCAGATGGTCGTCCGGCACCAGGGTCGGATGCACGCGCAGCTCCACGCCGTGCGCCGAGCGCTTGGCGATGCCCAGCGACTTGATCCGGTAGCCCAGCTCGCGGGCCAGCTGGATGTCCTGCGAATGCACCTTGGACAGACCTTCGGTGGCCACGGCCGTGAAGTTCAGCGGCGTGCCGAAGGCGATCGACGCGAGGATGGTCAGCTTGTGGGCGGCATCGATGCCTTCGACATCGAAGGTCGGATCGGCTTCGGCGTAACCGAGCTTCTGGGCGTCGGCCAGGGCATCGGCGAAGCTCTGCCCCTTCGCGGTCATCTGCGTGAGGATGTAGTTCGAGGTGCCGTTGATGATGCCGGCCAGGCTGTCGATGGCGTTGGCGGTCAGGCCTTCGCGCAGCACCTTGATGATCGGGATGCCACCGGCCACCGCCGCTTCAAAGGCCAGGGTCAGGCCGCGGTCCTGGGCATCGGCGATCAGCGCGTTGCCGCGCTCGGCGATCAGCGCCTTGTTGGCGGTGACCACCGACTTGCCGCGTGCCAGCGCATCGGCGATCAGATCATTCGCCAGGGTCGTGCCGCCAATCAGCTCGCAGATCACGTCGACATCGGCCGCGACCACCGCTTCCGGCGTGGAATGCACGCGGATGCCGTCGAGCACGCAGTCACGCTTGGCGTTCGCCGTGCGCACCGAGACGTCGGTGACGACGATCGGCCGACCGGCGCGCGCCCTGATCACCTCGGCATTGCTGGCCAGCACCCGCACCACGCCCTGCCCGACGGTGCCGAGCCCGACGATGCCGACCTTCAGCGGCGACATGCTCATGCTTTTTCCGCCTTCGCCGCCGGCACTTCCTTGACCGGCTTTTCGGCCTTGGCTGCCTTGCTGCCGCCCTTCAGGAATTTCTTGATCGAGCGCGTCGCCTGCCGCGTGCGGTGCTCGTTCTCGATCAGCGCGAAGCGCACGTACTCATCGCCGTACTCGCCGAAGCCGATGCCCGGCGACACCGCGACCGAGGCCTGCTCAAGCAACTGCTTGGAGAATTCCAGCGAGCCGAGGTGCCGGTGCGACTCCGGGATCTGCGCCCAGATGAACATCGTCGCCTTCGGTTTGGTCACCGGCCAGCCAGCCGCCAGCAGGCCTTCGACCAGCACGTCGCGGCGCTTGCGGTACATCTCGCAGATTTCGGCGACGCAGTCCTGCGGGCCTTCGAGCGCGGCGATCGAGGCGACCTGGATCGGCGTGAACATGCCGTAGTCGAGGTAGCTCTTGATGCGCGCGAGCGCCGCCACCAGCACCGGATTGCCGACCATGAAGCCGACTCGCCAGCCCGGCATGTTGTAGCTCTTGGACAGCGTGAAGAACTCCACCGCCACATCCTTGGCGCCCGGCACCTGCATCACGCTGGGAGCGGTGTAGCCATCGAACACGATGTCGGCATAGGCCAGGTCGTGGATCAGCCAGATCTGGTGCTCGCGGCAGATCGCCACGGCGCGCTCGAAGAAGTCCAGTTCTACGCATTCCGCCGTCGGGTTGGACGGGAAATTGAGGATCAGCATCTTCGGCGTCGGGGTCGATTCCTTAATCGCCTTGCGCAGTTCCTCGAAGAAGATCTCGTGGTTCGGATCATCTGCCGGAAAGCGCACATGGCGCACATCGGCACCGGCTAGCACCACGCCGAACGGGTGGATCGGATAGGCCGGATTCGGCACCAGCACGGTGTCGCCGGGCGCCAAGGTCGCGAAGGCCAGATGGGCCAGGCCTTCCTTGGAGCCGATCGTGGCGATGACTTCGGTTTCGGCGTTCAGGTCGACGTTGTAGCGGCGCTTGTACCAGGTGGCCATCGCCCGACGCAGGCGCGGAATGCCCTTCGACACCGAGTAGCGGTGCGTGTGGGTGCCGTCCTCGTCGTGCACTTCCGGCCGTACGTAGTCGCTTTCGGTACCGCGCACCGAGGCCTCGACCAGCTTGTCGACGATGTGCTTCGGCGTCGGCTGGTCCGGGTTGCCCATGCTGAAATCGATGACGTCCTCGCCACGAGCTCGGGCCGCCTTCTTCATTTCACCGACGATGTTGAAGACGTAGGGCGGCAGGCGCTCGATGCGCGGGAAGACGGTGTTCAAGGATTCCTCGGACGGCTCGCGTGGGTGCCGGATCGGCACAGTGGATGAATGGACAGCAGTTGACAGCAAAAAAAGCCCGTAATTACAGCACGCGCGACCAAACGCCGCCAAGCACGCGGTCACGCGCGATGAATCCGCGCCCGCCGGCAGTGCGTAACATCGGGCAACTCCCGACCTGATGAGGCTCCTGACAATGTACTGCCACATGCTTGCAGCATCCCCCTCGTGCAACGCCGTGTTGCGCCATCTGACCGCGACCGCGCTTGCGGTTTCCGCGCTGTTCGGCAGTGCCGCGCTGGCAACGTTGAAGGTTGGCGCGCAGGCGCCCGACTTTTCTGCCACGGCCACGCTGGGTGGTACACCATTCCCTTTCCACCTGGCGGAAGCGCTGAAGAAGGGCCCGGTGGTGCTGTACTTCTATCCGGCAGCGTTCACCAAGGGCTGCACAGTGGAGGCCCATCTGTTCGCCGAGGCGACCGACGAGTTCAACGCGCTCGGCGCGACGGTGATCGGTGTCTCCAAGGACGACATCGACACGCTGAACCGCTTCTCGGTCAGCGAATGCCGCAGCAAGTTCGCGGTGGCGGCCGATCCGGAACTGGCGATCGCCCGGGCTTACGACGCCAAGGTGCCGCTGCTGTCCTATGCCGACCGCACCTCATTCGTGATCCTGCCGGACGCAAGCGTCGCCTACGTGCATTCGGCGCTGAAGCCGGACGACCACGTCAAGAACACGCTGGCGGCGGTCAAGGCCTGGAAGGCCAGCCGGCAGCCCTGAGGCGCGGACCGCCGGCGGCGGCCCGCGTCATCGGGACAAGGTGACCGTCCGGTGACACTTTGCCGGGCGACTCGAGTAAGGTCGCTGGCAGTCTCGCCGCTGGCACAAAAGCCGCGAATCAACGCACAAACGGCGCACGGGGGTGCGCCGTATCCACATCTGGGGAAATCACCATGCTGAGCAGCATCTTGACGCTGAATCGCGGGCGGCTGTCCGCCCGTCTCGCCTTCCGGGCCGCCTTGCTGATGATGATCGGCGGCGCACCGGCCGCCTTCGCTGACGACAGCGCGCCGGAAGCCGCCGGCAGCGCTGATCCGACCCAGCTGAAGGCCGTCACCGTCACCGCCGAGCGCCGCCGCGAGAACATCCGCGACGTGCCAATCTCGGTGTCGACGCTATCCGACGAAAACCTCGGCGTGCTGGTCACCAACGGCCAGGACGTGCGCCTGCTGGCCGCCCGCGTGCCGAGCCTGAACATCGAATCCTCGTTCGGCCGCGCCTTCCCGCGCTT
>FRDC01001375.1_pt1 | contig 14889 bp, 8 predicted proteins | sample 1106171 | NCBI WGS metagenome assembly FRDC01 (sample SAMEA3930566, study PRJEB13176) | freshwater metagenome | biome: Drinking water system; feature: drinking water; material: water | place: Singapore | collected 2014-12-20 | reverse complement strand
CGGATCAGTCAATCGGGTCAGGGGATCGGTCCCAAGCGGGTCGATATTGCCTACGATCAGGTCGGACAGATTTCATCGCTGTCGCGGTTTTCAGATCTGACCGGAACTGCCACGGTGGCGGCCAGCAGCTATGGCTATGACGCCATGAACCGGATCACGACCATCGTGCACCGGAGCGCAGCCAACAACGTGCTGGCGCAGGAGTCCCTGACCTACGATACCACCGGTCGGATTACGGGGATTACGGATTTTGGCGGAACCACGGTCTATGCCTATGACGGTCTCGATCAACTCATCGGGGCCGATCATTCTGCCCCAGGGCTTTCCGACGAAGCCTACCAATATGATGCAAACGGCAACCGGCAGTCTTCGGCCTCGCCAGGGCAAGGATACGTAACAGGAGCCGACAATCGCCTGTTGAGCGATGGAAGTTTTACGTACAGCTATGACGGCAAGGGAAGTCTTATCCGGCGGACCGCCATTGCGACGGGGGTTATTCGTGAGTTCACGTGGGATGACCGGGGCCGCCTGGTCGAGATCGATGATCGAGCGCTTCTTGGCGGACCGGCGACGCAGACAATCAGATTCGGCTACGATGCATTCAATCGCCGGATCAGCAAGAGCGTCGATCCGGACGGGGCCGGGGCGGCTGCGCCACATACCGACTATTTTTCCTATGACGGCGCCAATGTGATCCTGGAGTTCAGAGATGCCGACGGAGCTGCCGGACCGGCTGCGCCGGCCATGATCGCACGCAATCTGTTCGGTCCAGGCGCAGATCATCTTCTGGCCAGGGAGGACGCGGCAGGCGCTGTGCGATGGACGCTGTCCGACCATCAGGGATCGGTGCGCGATGTCGTCGACAACGGCGGGACCGTCGTCAATCACATCACGTACGATTCGTTCGGGAAGGTTGTCGCCCAGACCGATCAGTCGCAATCCAGCCGCTATCTATTTGCCGGCCGCGAATATGACCAGGAAAGCGGCGATTACTATAACCGGTCGAGATATTACGACCCGAACATTGGCCGGTTTCTCAGTCAGGATCCCATCGGATTCTTGGGGCGTGACCTGAATCTCTACCGGTATGTCGGGAATAATCCCGTTCAGTTCCGAGACCCGAACGGTCTGGCGCCGAACATCAATTTGCTGAGCTCATCTCAGGCTCCGGCGGCAAGTGCTCTTCCATCTTCGTCTGTCGTCCCGGTTATCGACATGACCGTTGGGGAGTTTACGGTCGTAGGACATGGGAATCAAGCAGGCGATGGGATCGTCATATACGAGACGGACAAGAGCGGCAACATAGTCAAGGACAGTGACGGGTCCATAAAGATTAAGGAGACGCTAGATGCCGACAAGGTGGCCGAGCTGATCAGCAAAGATCCGAAATACAGGAAAGGGCAGAAAGTCAGACTTTTTGTGTGCAATTCCGGGAAGAAGTTAGCCGGCGATGTGGCGAAAAAGCTGGACGCAAAGGTCACGGGCCCGAACGGGGAAATCAAAATTGTCCAAGGTGTAGATCGGGCAATTCCGGATCCCGGCGTTACTTGGATAACCAAGTAGTCAGGGGGAGCTGGCAGAGAATCTTCCTGCGGTTGGGTCACATTGTGCCGGTAGTGTAGTTGGGGGGCATAGCGTTCCCTCCATCCCAGGAGGACTACGTACTGCTAAAGGGGTATACCTTCCCATCAGTACCTTCCCGTAGGATAGCTGGCTTATAGAGCCTCAATCGGACAATATTCTTCTTCTTGAATGGCCGAAAGGGGTTGGTGTGTCTCAGGGGGGAGAGTCCGTGTCGTTGGCCGATCTATTTAGTCTGAAAGAGAGTCTCCGCGGCTCCGTGCGTCGCCGGCGGCAGGCCCATGTTCGAAGCACGCCACGGTTCTTCCTGGAATTGCTGGAATCCCGCGTATTGCTTTCGGCGACTCCAACGGAAATTCCGGCGTCCCCGCAAGTGGAACCGGCCGCTGTGACGGTATCTCCAGGGAGTCAGCCCAATCTGGATATCGATCTGAACGGCCAGGCGGATGCCCTGACAGACGGCATCCTGATTACCCGGTATTTGTTCGGTTTTACGGGCAATGCGCTGGTGGATGGCGTTGTCGATCCGGCAGGGCAACGAACCGATCCGAACGCGATTGAAGCCTATCTGAAGTCCATCAGTCCGGCGCTCGATATCGATCTCAATCAACGATCCGATGCCTTGACCGACGGCATTCTGATCATGCATAGCTTGTTCGGCTTCACCGGTCAGGCTCTGACAGGCGGCGTCATCGACACAACCGGCCAGCGCACGGACCCGACGGAGATTGCGGCCTTTCTAGACAATATGAATCCGCAGCGAGAGCTCGTGGCGCCGGTTCTTGCGGCGGGGCTTCAGCAGGACTCCGGTCTCAGTGCATCCGACGCGATCACCTTTGATCCGACGATCACCGGTACTATTACCGACATCAATCAGATTGCAGCGTTTACCGCAGGATTCGATGCGACTCCTGTAGAAAGTTTCGTTGATGTGTTGGCGGACCTCCAAGGGAGCGGTACCTTTACGCTTACGCCTGCCCGATTGGCCGAAATTGCCGGCGGTGCGCTGGCTGACGGGGCGCATGTGCTGCATCTTCGCGCAACAGATGCACGAGGGAATGTTTCGGGTCTGGACTACGCCTTCACCTTAGATACGCTGGCGCCGACGGTGTCGTTCTCCGCCGACGTGGCTGATGTCGATCCGGGGACCCCTGGTACGCAAGTAGTCGAAGGGACCGTCATTCCGATTCAACCCGCGGTCTCGGACAATGGATCGATCAGCAACGTCGACTTGTTTGTGAACGGGCAGGTCGTTCAGAGCAGCGGGGTATTTCCCTTCGATCTTTCCGTCACGGCGTCCACAGCAACGCCCGGCTTGACCAGCTCAATTTCCGAGCCTGGGGGAAGAGCCTACAGCACGAACTTCCAGCAGACGGAGAATCCTATCTCAGAAGGCGGCCTATGGCTCAATGGCCTGACGGACGGGCTGGACTGGCTCGATATCCGGACGGAGGGTGGGGTGGCCTATGGCACACGGGTTGGTGGGCTCGGCGATGTAATCGATCCGACGGCAATCCTGACAGGAGTCTGGGGGCAAAATCAGACGGTCGAAGCCGGCGTGGTGGTGAATGTCGGAGGCGCAGCAAAAGAAATTGAACTCCGTCTGAATAGTACGCTGACGGCGCATAGTTCCACCGGCTACGAGATCCTGTATGAGGTGGTCGGAACGATCGCGATCGTCCGTTGGGACGGGGCAATCGGCAATTTGGTGTTCCTTTCGGATGCACAGAATCTGAGCCGTGCTCTTGTGACAGGCGATGTGCTGAAGGCCACGAACGTCGATGGGGTGATCACCGCCTATTTTAACGGCGAGCAAGTTGCGCAGGTGACGGATACGACGTATACGGACGGCGCTCCTGGCATGGGATTGAACAACTATGGAGAGGCGACCGATCCGACCGATTTCGGCCTCTCGAGTTTTTCGGCCAGTGCGCCCGCCACCGGTACCGCGCTTCAGGTGCGCGCGATGGATGTTGCCGGCAATGCGGCACTCTCCGATCCGTTCTTCCTGTCGGTGGTGCCGGCCGCATTTGTGCCGGTGTCTGCCGGAAGTACTTTAAGCGGTGTCGCGTTCGCTCAAACGGCTTCAGGGGATGGGGTAGCGCCGGCGCTGTTTCTTCCGAGCGAGGTCGTGCAGGATTCGCTGGGCACTGCGGCCGGCATGACGGCGACTCCGGCGGATCTTCTGACAAACCTGGCCGGCTTCCGACTGGATCCGCAATTCCAGGAGTTTGATGGCCGGGGAATGACGGCGGTCATCATTGATACGGGCGTTGATGTCGATCATCCGTTTTTCGGGCCTGATGCCGATCACAACGGGGTGGCGGACCGGATCGTCTTCCAGTGGGATTTTGCGGACAATGACGCCGATGCCAGCGACCGGGTGGGCCATGGAACCCATATCGCGAGTCTTATCGGCTCGGAGGACGCAACGTATCCCGGTGTGGCGCCGGAGGCCGATCTGATTGCGCTTAAGGTGTTCTCCGATACCGGGAGCGGCACGTTTGCCTTTGTCGAGCAAGCGCTCCAATGGGTGGTGGCGCATGCGGCGCAGTACAGTATCGATGTGGTGAACCTCTCGCTGGGTGACGGCCAGAACTGGGCGACGTCGGGATCGCACTACGGGTTGGGCGACGAATTCGCTGAACTCGCCAATGACGGCATCGTGGTCGTGGCGGCAGCGGGGAACAACTTCTTTACCGCCCGGAGTCAGCCCGGCGTGTCGTATCCCGCCGCCGATCCGAATGTGATCGGGGTCGGTGCCGTCTGGACGCAGGATTTCGGCGGTCCCTGGCGCTGGAGCAGCGGAGCGGCCGATCTGACGACCGGCGCCGACCGGATCGCGAGTTTTTCGCAGCGCGATGCGATGATGACGGAAATCTTTGCGCCGGGTGCCAGGCTGGTCGGGGCCAATCAATCCGGCGGCACGGTGACGATGCAGGGAACGAGTCAGGCGGCAGCCTATCTTTCCGGTACGGCGTTGCTGGCCCAGCAGATGGCCAGGGAAGAATTGGGGCGAAAGCTGACGCCGCAGGAATTTACTGAACTGGTCGGTGCGACGGGAAAGAAAATCGTCGACGGCGATGATGAGCAGGATAACATCGTGAACACCGGTTTGACGTTCTCCAGGGTGGACATGTTGCAGTTGGCGACGGCCATTGAGCGGTCTGAGGATCAAGAGGGACATGAAGGAGGCCGCCATCACCACCGGGATCGGGAATATGCTCTGGCCTATACGCAGCGCTGTTGGGTGAGGGCGTTTGTGTCAGAAGAGACCTCGATTGCCGATGATGTGCGAGAAGAGCTGTCCATTGTCCTGCCTGGATAAATTGGTTGTGAAAACCGCATAGACTCAGCCATTCTCTGTGCCCTCCTGTCGTAGTTCCAAAGCGACTCCCACACAATACGTAGTTTTTCTTGGGTCATGGATGCTTTTTTGTGCATTATGAACCCTTTATGTATAACCCCTCAGATAGTTCCTTAGCCCTAATGGGGGAGTGTCAGCCGTCCCTGGTTATGGTACCTATCACTTCCATCAGTGCTCGGTCTGGCGGCGATGTTCCCGTCAGGGTGGCGGAAAGGGTTCCGCCGGGAGCGATCCGGCATTCTTAACCTACGAGTGGAGGAAACCATGGCGACGAAGGAGACCGAAACGAAAGCAGATGGAGTGAAAGTTCCGACCGGTCCGACGGTGAAGTTCGATGACGCCGGGATCACCAATGCCTATGCCAATGTCTGCAATGTGTCGAGCTCACGCGAAGAAGTGGTGCTTGTGTTCGGCATGAACAATGCCTGGGAGCGGGATGCTTCTGAGGTTCGCGTCAAGCTGAATAGCCGTGTGATCTTGAGCCCGTTTGCGGCCAAGCGACTGGCGATGCTGCTGGATTCGGTGATCAAACAGTATGAAACCCGTTTCGGCACGATGGATGTCGGCGCGCTTCAGCAGCCGGCTGAGAAGTCTCCGGCCAAGTAATCATCTTTTCAGCCAGTAGGGGGCCAGCATGGACGAAGAGGTCAGTTCACAACGGGCGAGTTTGCAAGGGGAGGCGGAGGCGCTGGCTTCAAGCGTGGCGCAGGCCGATGTGACCCAAGAGCACTCGCTCTGGACCTCGTTCGCTGAGGCTTCGACGGTGGAAGCCTTTTGCCAGAGCTGGCTGGCTTTGCAATGCCGCATGATGGGCGGGGTCCGGGCGGGGATGGTGCTGCTCGGGCCCGCCGATCGCGGGCCGTTTCGTCCGGTCGCGACGTGGCCGGAGGGGCGCCGCACTCTGAAGCATCTCACGAAAACCGCGGAACGCACGCTCGCTGAGCGGCGGGGCGTCGTGGTGCGAGGCGAGCCGGTTGAGGAGGCGTCCCACAACGGGCATTACGAAATCGGGTATCCCATTGAAGCGCGCGGAGCGCTGCATGGGGCGGCCGTTTTGGAAGTGACACCCAAATCAGAAGCCAAGTTGCAAGGGATGATGCGACAGCTCCATTGGGGCGCATCCTGGTTGGAGTTGCTGTTTTCCCGTGAAGCAGTGGCGGCGGAGCGCGAGACCCGTGAGCGAATTCAGGCGGCGCTGGATCTGGTGGCGACGTCTGTCGGGCAGGATCGCTTTTATGCGTCGGCGATGGCACTGGTGACGGCTCTGGCGACCAAGCTGGAATGCGAACGGGTGAGCATCGGCTTCGTGAAGCGCGGTCGCGCGCGAGTGGTGGCGGTGTCGCATAGCGCTGAATTCAAGCAGCAAACCAATCTGATTCGCGGGTTGGCCGATGTGATGGACGAAGCGATCGATCAGCGTGAAACCATTGTCTATCCCCAGCCTGCCGAGGGCGCGTCGGCGGTCATACAGGCCCATACGGAATTTGCGAAGGAGCACGGAAGCGGGGCCTTGCTCTGCGTGCCGTTGGAAGCCGGCGGGCATACGGTCGGGGCCTTGTTATTGGAACGGTCCCAGGCGCGGCTCTTCGACCGGAAGAGCACGGACTTGTGCCGGTCCGTGGCGGCTCTTGTGGGTCCGTTGCTGGACGTGCATCGCCGCGAGGATCGCTGGATCGGGGCCAAGGCGTGGGAGTCCTTCAAACAGACCGTTCGCGATTTGCTCGGTCCCAGCCATGTCGCGCTGAAGGTGACGACGGCTGCGATCGCCGCGTTCCTGGCGTTTTGTGTGTTTGTCGAAGGGGATTATCGTGTGTCCGCGAAAACGGTGCTTGAACCGATCGTGCAGCGGGCGGCGGCGGCTCCGTTCAACGGCTATATTCGCGAGGCCCCGATTCGCGCGGGCGATCTGGTCCATGCCGGACAGGTATTGTGCACGCTGGACGATCGCGAGTTGCGGCTCGAGCGGTTGAAATCGTTGAGCAAGTACGAGGAGTACCAAAAGGAATATCACAAGGCGATGGCGGAGCGGGAAGCGGCCAAAGTCGAGATTTTGACGGCCCAAATGAACCAGGTGCAGTCGGAGATCGCGTTGCTCGACGACCAGCTGGCGCATACGCGCGTGACCTCCCCGTTTGACGGCATTGTGGCCAGCGGAGATCTCAGCCAGTCGCTCGGGTCCCCGGTGGAGAAGGGGAAAGTGCTCTTTGAGATCGCGCCGCTGGACAGCTATCGGGTGGTTTTGGAAGTCGATGAGCGTGATATCCCCGATGTGCAGGTCGGTCAGCGAGGGCATTTGCTGCTGTCGGCATTTCCTTCCGATCCCGTAGACGTGACGGTTGAGAAAGTGACCCCGGTGTCGACGGCCAAGGATGGACGCAACTTCTTTCGCGTCGAGGCCAAGCTCGAACAGTCGCATGATCGATTGCGCCCTGCGATGGAGGGGGCGGGAAAAATCGAGATCGATCGACGGTTGTTGGTGTGGATCTGGACCCATCAAGTGATCGATTGGGTCAGACTGGCCGTCTGGTCTTGGCTTCCGTAAACAGAGGATAACCCGCTCATGAGCGAAGCCCTCTTCAGCCCGTCCTGGTACCGCGTCGCGTCGTTGACGCCTCGTCTTCGGAGCCATGCCAAGCTGCACCGGCATCAATACCGCGGACAAATCTGGTATGTTCTGCAGGACCGGTCGAACGAGCGGTTCCATCGTTTCTCGCCGGCTGCGTTTTCCTTCATCGGGCTGATGGACGGCAACCGGACGGTCCAGGAAATCTGGGATCTGTCCTCTTCACGGCTCGGCGACAACGCGCCGACTCAGCCGGAGGTGGTGCAGTTGCTGAGTCAGCTGCATGGCGCGGATGTGTTGCAGTGCGACATTCCTCCCGATACCGCCGAATTGCTCGAACGTCACGACAAACAGCAGCAGCGGAAATGGCAGCGCCAGCTGATGAATTTCTTCGCCTGGCAGTTTCCTTTGATCGATCCCGAACGGTTTTTGCAACAGTTTGCCTCGCTCGTGCGCCCGTTCTTTTCGTGGTGGGGCGCGGTGTTGTGGAGCCTGGTGGTCGTGCCTGCCCTGTTCATCGGGGTCGCTCATTGGGCCGATTTGACGTCCAACCTGATCGATCGCGTCACGACACCTCAAAATCTTGTGGCGATCTGGCTGTTGTTTCCGATCATTAAAGTTTTGCACGAGTTCGGCCATGCCTTTGCGGTGAAAGTGTTCGGCGGCGAAGTGCATGAGATGGGCATCATGCTGCTGGTGCTGTCTCCCGTTCCATATGTGGACGCGTCGGCATCCTCTGCTTTTTCCGGCAAGTGGCGGCGTGCGATCGTCGGTGCCGCCGGTATGATCGTGGAACTGTTTCTCGCGGCGATTGCCGTCTATGTCTGGGTGAGTGTCGAACCCGGAGCGGTCCGGACTGTTGCCTATAACACGATTCTCATTGCGGGGATCTCGACGGTCGTCTTTAACGCCAACCCTCTCTTGCGATTCGACGGGTATTATATTCTGGCGGATGTGCTGGAGATTCCCAATCTCCGCCAGCGCGCCAACACGTATCTCGGCTATGTGTGTGAGCGGTATTTGTTCGGCCGTGAGGATGCGCAGGTGCCGCCGTCGACCGCCGGCGAACGAACGTGGTTCGTGATCTATGCCGTGTCGTCATTCGTCTATCGCATTTTTGTGGTTGTCGCGATCCTGCTGTATCTGACCGATCAACTCTTTATCCTCGGCATGCTGTTCGCCGTCATGACGGCCTGTACCTGGTTTGTGCTGCCGTTTGTGAAAGGGGTGAAATACCTGTTCACGAGTCCGAGGATTCGCCTGGTGCGCGGACGGGCGTTTGCTGTCAGCCTGGGTTTGGCGGCCGGTCTCATGTTCCTGGTCGCGTTGATTCCTGCTCCCTTTCGCACAAGGGCCGAGGGGGTCGTCTGGATTCCTGACGAGGCGATGGTGCGCGCTGATGTGGATGGGTTTGTTGACCGGGTGGTGGCGACGCCGGGCGCACAGGTGGCCGCAGGCGAGCTGCTTGTGATCTGTCGTGACTTTGAGCTCGAAACGGATGTCAAAGTGGCCGAAGCGCAGTTGCGCGAGATCAAAGCCAGGATTCGAGAGCAGATCGTGGATGATCTGGTGAAGGCGAAGATGCTGGAAGAGGAGCAGCGCTATCTGGAAGAGCGGCTTGCCCGGGCTCGCGAGCGAGTGGCCGACTTGGTGATCCGGAGCAAAGTCGGCGGGACGTTTGTGCTTCCCAAAGCGGAGGATCTTCCAGGCCGGTTTGTGAAGCGGGGCGACGTGCTGGCGCATGTGGTCGATTTAAATACGATCACGGTTCGTACGATTGTGGATCAAAACGACATCGATCTGATCAGGCACGATATTCAAGNNCAAGGCGTGCAGGTCCGGCTGGCCGAACGGCTGGCCGACCCCATGACGGCCTTGGTGAAACGGCTGGTGCCCGCGGCCAGTGTCGATCTGCCCAGTCCGGCCCTGGGGAGCGAGGGGGGAGGGCAGGTCCCGCTGGATCCTCATGACCCCAAGGGACAGAAGGCCATGAAGAAACTGTTCCAAGTCGATCTGGAGCTGCCGGCTCAGCATGGTGTGCTCAATGTCGGCGGGCGGGTCTATGTGCGCTTCGATCACGGATGGGACTCTCTAGTGGCACAGTGGTATCGGCAGGGACGCCAGCTGTTCTTGGCGAGGTTCAATGTTTGATCTAGCTCGCGAGCGTACCGCGCTGCATAGTGCCTATCCGGAGCGCCATGTGCCGAAGGAAGGGTGGTTCGACCGCCAGGGCGCTCGCCTGGTCAGTCCGTTGATGCGGCACCTGCGCGTGCGGCAATGCGCCCGAACCACGGTCATCGATCAAGTCGCTCACGTCGGGCAGGAGTTCGAGCAGATATCGGACAGCCGGCTGAGGGAGCAGGCCGCGCATCTGCGTGAGAAGCTCCGCCGGGAAGGGCTTTCCGAGCCGTTGGTCTTTCGCGCGTTTGCCCTCGTGCGTGAGGTGGCTCGCCGTACGATCGGCCAGCGACACTACGATGTGCAGATCTACGGAGGCTGGGTGCTGCTGAACGGCTGTATTGCCGAAATGACGACGGGAGAAGGCAAGACGTTGACGGCGACGCTTGCTGCCGCGACCGCCGCGCTGGCCGGGGTGCCGGTTCATGTCATTACGGTGAATGATTATCTGACCGCCCGCGATGCTCAGGAGATGAGGCCGGTCTATGAAATGCTGGGCCTGACGGTGGGAGCGGTGACCCATGAGCTCGATTCTGTCGCCAGACGCGGCGCGTATGCCTGCGATATTACGTATTGCTGCAATAAGGAGTTGGCGTTCGATTACCTCAGGGATCGGCTCGTGGTCGGGCGGCAGCCGAACCGGATCCAACTCCAGCTTGAGCGTCTGTACGGCGACGCGGCAAAGCTCCGGCAGCTTGTGCTGCGGGGATTGTGTTTCGGAATCGTGGACGAAGCGGACAGTGTGTTAGTGGACGAAGCGCGCGTCCCCTTAATCATCTCAGGCGCGGGCGGGCAGGTGCCGGAGAAGAAGATCTATGAGACGGCGTTGGCGCTTGCCGCCGAGTTGGAACGCGGGCAGGATTTTTCGATTGATGGACGGGAGCGCAATGTTCGATTGACTCCGGCAGGACAGGCGGCGCTTACCGCGCGGGCCGCCCATCTCGGCGGGATCTGGTCTGGGCCCCGCCGGCGCGAGGCGCTTGTTCAGCAGGCGCTGACGGCGCTCCATCTGTTTCATCGTGATGTGCACTATCTGGTTCGGGATGAAAAGGTGCAGATCATCGACGAATATACCGGGCGTGTGATGGGCGATCGTTCCTGGGAGCAGGGGCTTCACCAGATGATCGAACTGAAAGAGGGCTGTCCGCTCACGCCGATGCAAACCTCATTGGCCCGCATCACGTATCAGCGGTTTTTTAGGCGATATTTGTGGCTGTCGGGCATGACGGGAACGGGGCAGGAAGTCGCTGCCGAATTATGGAATGTGTATCGCCTGGCCACCGTGACGATCCCGACCAACCGGCCGCTCCAACGGCGCTGGACGGGCGAACGTCTCTTCGCGACGGCTGACCAGAAGTGGGATGCCGTTGTGGATCGAATCGGAGAGTTGCGGGGGCAGGGACGCCCTGTGCTGGTCGGGACCCGTTCCGTCGCCGCCTCAGAAACTCTGAGTGCGCATTTGACCAAGGCCAAGATCGAACATATCGTGCTCAACGCCAGGCAGGACCAGGAGGAGGCGTCCGTGGTTGCCGCTGCGGGCGGGCCAGGCCGGGTGACGGTCGCGACGAATATGGCCGGCCGTGGAACTGATATCAAGTTGATGCGTCAGGTGGCCGAGGCCGGAGGGCTCCACGTGCTGGCGACGGAGCGTCATGAAGCGGCGCGTATTGATCGGCAGTTGTATGGGCGAGCCGGACGGCAGGGAGATCCCGGAAGTTACGAGGCGGTGACCTCTCTGGATGATGAGCTGATGGTGAGTTCCCATGGGCGCATCGCCCGCTTCATGGCGCAGGCTGCGTTGCAATCAGGCCGTCCGCTCACGGGCGCGGTGGCAAAGTTTGTTGTCCGTCGAGCACAGGTGTCTGCGGAGCGCAGGCATGCGAGGATTCGAAAAGAGCTGTTGCAGAGCGAGGATCAATTGGAATCGACGCTGGCATTTTCCGGGAGGATCGAGTGAGGAAAGCAGGAGGGAAAGCGGTTATGCGCATTCGAACACAGGTGGGGATGCTGGCCATCGCGGCGTTGTTGGGCTGGAGCCAGGAGGGGCGGGCGTCCACGCAGGATCTCAATTGTCTGATTCAGCCGTTTGTCGTGATTACGATTACTACGCCGGTCGGAGGACTGTTGGAAACCGTGCAAGTCGATCGCGGCGATCTTGTGAAGGAAGGACAAATACTGGCCACGTTGGATACCAGTGTCGAACGGGCGGCCGGCTCTGTTCAGCATGCGCAGGCTGAATTGAGCAATCGGCGTTTGGCCGATCTGGAATTGCAGCGGACGTCCGCGGAAGTGGCGCTTCGGACGATCAAGAGCCCCGTCAATGGCGTAGTGGTTGAGCGTTTCATGCACCCGGGTGAATTTCCAAAGCAGGAAAAGATTCTGAAGATCGCGCAGATTGATCCGCTTCGCGTCGAAGTGTATGCCCCGGTGGCGATGCTGGGAAAGCTGAATGTGGGGGCGACGGCCTATGTCAAGCCGGAACCGCCGCTGACCGGAGAGTATGCGGCGAAAGTGACGGTTGTTGATCGCGTCGTGGATGCGGCGAGCGGAACGTTCGGGGTACGGCTGGAATTGCCGAACCACGATTTGAAATTACCTGCCGGCTTAAAGTGTTCCGTGCGGTTCGGGAAGGGCAAGGAATAGTGGCGCGTTCTTCGAAGAAGGAGTCAAAGGTTTCTTATGAGCATGCCGGCTAAAACAACGCATACGGAAAGTATTCAATCGGGGTGGGTGTGGTGCCTCGCGCTGATCTGTTGCAGTGCGATCGTTGGCGATGTGCATGCCGGTGATCTGGCCTGTGTCATGAAGCCCTACATGGAAGTGTCGGTCGGCACGCCCGTAGAAGACATCATTCAAACTGTGGCGGTCGAGCGGGGCGATTGGGTGACCAAGGGACAGCCCATTGTCATGCTGGAGTCAAGTGTGGAAGAAGCAACCGTTGCGTTGGCGAAAGCCAAGGCGGAAGCCGATGCCACGATTAAAAGCAGCCAGGCGAAGGTCGCGTTCAGTGCCCGAAAGCTCGACCGTGCGATGGATCTCTACAAATCCAATTCCATCGCCAAACACGAAGTGGATGAAGCTCAGACTGAAAAAGTGCTCGCGGAAATGGCCTATCTGGAGGCGACAGAAAACAAGCGGATCGCGGAGCTTGAGTGGCAACGGGCCACCGCGTCGCGCAATCTGCACATTATCCATAGCCCGCTGACGGGGGTCGTCGTTGAGCGGTTATTGTCCCCGGGAGAGCTTGCCAGGCAAACCCCGATTCTAAAGCTGGCGCAGATCAACCCTCTTCGGGTCGAGGTGTTTGCGCCGTTGAGCTGGCTGGGAAAGCTGAAGACGGGAATGAAAGCAGAAGTGCGGCCGGAAGGCGGCCAGGTCACGTATGCCGCAAAAGTGACCGTGGTCAATCGAGTTGTGGATAGTGCCAGCGGGACGTTTGGCGTGCGGCTTGAAATGCCGAATCCGAACAATATACTGCCTGCCGGGTTGGCCTGTACCGTAGAGTTTGTGCTAACGCAGTAGGGGAAATGCGCACATGATTGGAGACAAGAGAAGCATGCCCATGAATCAATGGAAACCGGAATGGTGTGGCGACGCATTGAGGAGCCGTCTCTCTCGGCAATTATGCAAACTCACGGTGGCCGTGGCAGTCATGAGCGCGGTGCTGCCGCAGGGGGCTGTCTTTGCTCAGGCAGAGCTTGGAAATCCCGTGCCGGTCGAGCAGTTGCCTGTGTTGAAGCTGAGTTTGGCGGAGGCGATTCAGGCGGCCCTCGACAAGAATCCCAATGTGCGTGTGTTCCGTGAAAAAATCGAAGCAGCACGGGCGGCGTCCCGCACTCAGCTCGGCGCCTTGCTTCCAAACCTGTCCGCAACGGGGAAATTCAATAACCAAACGTTTTTTCTCGGTACCATCGGCGGCGCTCCGGTTCGAACGAAGCCGTTCGACATCGTCGACGGCCGGGGGGCTATTTCGCAATCGCTGTTCAGTCTGAGTCTCATTGATCGCTGGCGGGCATCCCGTGCCGCCTTTCAAGTCGCGGAACTGGAGTCCGCGACGACGGATAACGATACGGTGGCGACGGTCGGATTGCACTATTTCGAGCTGCTGCGGCATCAGGAGACGCTGGACGCACGCTCAGCCAATGTCGGTCTTTATGAAGATCTGGTGGCATTTGTCAAAAGCCGTCAATCCGGCGGAATGGCGACGGGGTTGGATGCGGCACGCCTGGAAACCCAACTGGAAAATGAACGGCAGCGTCTTGAGCTGGCCAAGGGAGACCTTGAGCGGGCCAAGCTGACGCTGTTGAATTCGATCGGAATCGGTTTTGATGTGAAGCTAGTATTGACCGACGAACTCAAAAGCTTCGAGGGCCTGATTCCCTCGCTGGACAGCGCTCTGGAGACGGCCAGCTCGAATCGCCCGGAGTTGAAGGCTCAGTTGCAGCGCATCCGGACGGCAGAATTGAGCCTGAGTTCAATTAAGGGGGAGCGGCTTCCCTCGCTGTCTGCTCAGGGAGATTATGGAGCGATCGGAAATAAATTCGACAATAATCTTGCCACCTATAATGTCGGCGTCATGTTGTCGGTACCGATTTTTGACGGGGGGCAGCGGGAAGGACGGATCGGTGAGAGCCGAAGCCAACTGAATCAGGAATCTCATAAGTTGGCGCTCGTGAAGAACCAAGTCATCATGGAATTGCGGGATGCGCTGGTCACGATCAAGGCCTCGCTTGAGCAGCATCGGATCGCCAAAGACGGACTCAAGTCCTCGCTGACTGAAGTGGCTCTTGCCCGGGAGCGATTCCGGGTCTTGAGTTCCAATACGCTGGAGTTGTCAAACGCCCTGTTCGACCTGGTGCGGGCGAGAGATAACATGATCGATGCCTTATTCCGCATCAATGCCTCACGGGTGAATCTGGCAAGAGCCCAGGGGCAGTTAGATGACCTGAGATAAGCAACAGATCGGTGTCCGGGCGGCAGGTGCCCCGGACACACAGCCCCGGGTGCCTACCGCCAACCCCCGCAGGTACCTTGCCTGGACACTCAAAGGGTCTTCCTGTATAACTGGGACTCGACAACAATCTCCGGACAGTTTTTGCGCATGAGCACTTGCCGGCGTCGGTGCCGAGGGGCAAAGTGCCAGTGAAGGTTGTCTCATCGTCGGGGCGTAGCGCAGCCCGGTAGCGCGCCTGCTTTGGGA
>FRDC01000673.1_pt1 | contig 14892 bp, 13 predicted proteins | sample 1106171 | NCBI WGS metagenome assembly FRDC01 (sample SAMEA3930566, study PRJEB13176) | freshwater metagenome | biome: Drinking water system; feature: drinking water; material: water | place: Singapore | collected 2014-12-20 | reverse complement strand
GACGTTGTGCATCCGTCTAGAGTGTGGTCATGGATTGGTTCTGGCTGATCGGCTTTCTCGTGCTGCTTCTTGCGGGTGGGGGCGCCTACTATTTATGGCAGGTGCTGGCGGCTCAAACGCGGGACGACTTCCGCGCGCAGCAGCCCGTGCTCCGGGTCACCAATTTGTCTGCGATGCACGCCGGAAATATGCTCACGCTCATTCCGCAAATCGAAAATGTAGGGCGCGGGGTCGCCTACGATTGCGTCCTGCACCTCGGCGGCTGGGAAGGCAGTTTCGCGGTGAAGAAAGTATATCCGCCGGGGCCGCGTTATCAGAAACATGTCGCGTCGCTTGTTTTAGGGCCTGATGCCCCGCTTCGTGCAAAGCCCCAGAGCAACGGTTACCTCCGGTTGAGTTATCGGGATCACTGGGGCCTCAAGTACGATTGCTGGTATCTGGTCACTCAATTTCCGAGCAGCCAGCCGCCGCTCTACAATATTCAGATCGATTTGGAGCATCCGGATGTCAACGAGCCGACTCCCTCGCTCTGGGAGATGCGGGGGTTGCTGCGAAAGAGTACGCCGCAGGAGTGAGGACGCTTCCGGTGCCGATCCGTGGCGCGCCGGTTCTCTCTCGCCGATTCAAGACAGGAGTCAGCCATGCACACATTCACACGTTGGTTCTTGATGGCGATGTGCGTGACCATGCCGGCCTGCGCCGGTATCGAATCGAGCGAGCCGCTTCCGACGGCGACATCGGTGGACCTCGCTCGCTATGCCGGCACATGGTACGAGATTGCGCGATTGCCGATGTGGTTTCAGCGGCATTGCGTCGACTCGAAAGCGGTCTACACGAGCCGCGCCGACGGCTCGATCGGAGTTCACAATGAATGTGTGACCGATGCCGGGGGGCTCGACCAGATCGACGGGGTGGCGACGGTGGTCGATGCAAGGACCAACGCCCGGCTCACCGTGGTCTTCGATAACTTCTTCGCCCGCTTGTTCGGTTCTTCCCGCGAGGGTAATTACTGGATCATCGAGCTCGATCCCGATTATCGCACCTCCGTGGTCGGCACGCCGGATCGCCGGTATCTCTGGATCCTCTCACGGACGCCCCGGCTGGATGATGCGGCCTACCAGCGGCTGATCGAACGGGCCAGGCAGCTCGGTTTTCCCGTTTCTGACCTGATTCCCGCCAAACGCCCGCTGTGAGCCGCGTTTCGTCAGCTTGACTCCGTACTTTTGCGGGAGCGATGCTGACAATATCCCGGAGGTGCGGTATGAAACCGGGGTAGCTCCCTTCCTCCTGTTCGCGTCCCTTCTCTGTCTGTCCGCTTCCGTGCGCTTTCGCCGGTTTCAGCTCCGCGAGAGCGTCGTTGCATTTCCCACCGCCAGTATCAAGGAGGTTGCACCATGAAGACCTTACGAATGCTCGCCGCCGCGTCCGCGGTCCTGCTGTTGGCCGTCTCGCCGGCTTTCGCCAATCCCGATCTGCTGCCGAAGCATCCGGGATATCCCATGGGCAAAGCCATGGATCCGGTTAATGGACAGTCCGTCGCGAATGACCCCGGGCAAACCAATGCGACGGGGGAACGGTCGCTGGCGAATGCCGCGGCGTTCGACGACCGCCACTCCGGACAAAGTTTGTCGATCGATCAGGATAATCAACGGATCCTGGAGAAACCCGGCGCGGGGGTATTGCCGAAAGTGCAGGGACCGAACATCACGATTGAACCGCCGGTGAAGGAAGCGACGAAAGTGACCGCTTCGCCGCAATAGGTGAGAGTGGCGGGGCCTCATCCAGAGCTTGGCCGGACCGGGGTGGTGTGGCGCACGGTCCGGCCCCTGCCAGGGGATTGCTTCAATCAATCCGGTCCGGATGGTTTCCGTGGGAAAAAACCGGCTTGTTCTTCCTTTGTCGCCGCAGTAGGATGACGCGGCGGTGTGATCGTCTTCTTTTTACGTTGAGGAGGTGTTGTATGTCAGAGCGTTCACTGGGGCTGTGCGGTGTGATGGCAGTGGTGGGGTTGCTGTTCGGCGGGTGTGCGAGTGACGGCTCGATGGGAACGTCGGGGAGCGGATCCTCGTCCGGCAGCGGGGCAACGTTCGGCACGACGAAGAATATTGATCGTGTCGCTGCCGGGGCGGTCGAAGACAATCTCAACGCCTGTATGGCACGGATTCCCAAAGACGCGTCTGCCGGTCAGCGAATGTTGGCCGAGGAAAGCTGCCGTCGCGATCAAGCCAATCGCCGCTAGAAGTGTTCGGTGAAGCGGGGTGGCGTGCGCGGAGGCGTCGCCCTGCTCCGTTTTCTCCCCTCTCGTTATCCCGCATGCTCCATCGTGCGTCTGTTGTGACTGCCTGATTGGGAAAGGTGCAGCGGATCCTGTCGCGGTGGCGGAGAGTCGCACGGGGCACCGGCTTAGTTCGTTCGTCTTTGTGCCGGTTTCTTCCGCCGTATGATCACGGTCTTCACGGGGTGAGTCGCTTCTGCGGGGCTTCCAAGATCTTCAAGCAACGCCCGCAACGGTTCTGCGACCGACCAGGCTTGCGCAACGCAACCGCGTGGATGATGCGGAGCGTCGGCATCGAAAATCTCCGATACCTGTCCCAGGCAGGCCTGGGCGAGATGAACTTCGAGTCCATTCAGCAACCCTCTGGCCTCCCTTCGTGACGCGGCATTCCGACCGAAGCTTTTGATCCAGGCCGTCACCAGAGGCCCCAGGAGAAACGGCCAGACCGTGCCTTGATGATAGGCGCGATCTCGTTCCGGCACGCCTCCTTCGTAGCGGGCACGGTAGCGCGGATCTGCTGGTGACAATGTTCTGAGTCCCACCGGGGTGAAGAGCCGTTCTTTCACCAGCCGGAGAAGCTGTTGCGCGCGCTCGCGCGGAACGAGGTCGTCAACCAGCGAGATGGCGTAGAGTTGATTGGGGCGGAGGGACGCATCGTTGCCCTCCGGCCCGTCGATTACGTCATAGAGATAGCCGCCTTGTTCGTACCAGAAGCGTTGCTTGAATGAGGCAATGGCGTGTTGCCGGTCGGCCAGACATCCGTCGGCATAGGATTTTTCGCCGAACCGGCGGGCGAGGGTTTCGCCGACTCCCAATGCCTGTATCCACAAGGCTTGAATTTCGACCGGTTTACCGTGCCGCGGCGTGACCACCCAGTCACCGATTTTGGCGTCCATCCAGGTCAACTGTACGCCGGGAACCCCTCCCCTGATCAACCCGTCCTCGTCCATGCGAATACCGTAACGCGTGCCGCGCCGGTAGCTGTCGAGAATCTGTCTGACGGCAGGCCAGGCAATTTTGCGGATCCGGGAGTCGTCCGGCGAAGCCGCGCGATAGCGGCCGATGGCGGAGACGAACCAGAGTGCGGCGTCGAGGGTATTGTACTCCGGCTGTCCGCCGTTGCCGGGGAAGCGATTCGGGATCAGACCGTCTGAAACGTGGGCGGAAAATGCGGCGATAATCTGCCAGGCGATTTCCAGCCGGCCGGTCACGAGGCAGAGTCCCGGCAGCGCGATGAAGGTATCCCGCCCCCAGTCGGTAAACCAGGGATAGCCTGCCAGCACGGTCCGCCGCCTGCCGCGTTCGGATATATACGCGTCTGTCGCACGCCAGAGCGCACGAACCAACGTATCAGTGGCCGGGGCTGTCTGCGTGAGATGCGCGCGCCGGTTCAGTTCGCGTTTGATGAGCGCGGAAAGATCGACGTGTTCGACGTGTTCGCTCGTGAGGGCCAAGGCTTGGGACGTTCCCGATCCCAGGGCGATCGTGAATTCTCCGGGCGACCACCAATCTTCCACATGGTCGAGTCCTCGTTGGCGCTCGACCGGAAAATCGATGTGCCGGTACCACTCCGGGGCATGACGATAGTCGCCGGAGTGGAAGGCTCGTACGGGAGGGAGATCGGTATAGGGCTGCCAGGTGACGGTCCCCGTCTCGATCGAGGCCTGTGTCGAGAGTCTCCCGTTTTCGTGGTGCGCCGCATGGTAGTCGCGTCCGGTGAGTTTCGGCCTCACGCGGAGCGTGACCTGGCGGTCCTGCCTGCCGGGAAGGCTCCATCGGATGGCGACCAGATCACGGCCATGGATCGTGAAGATCTCACGTTGGACGATGATCCCGTTGCAGTCGAAGGTCCAGGTGGGCCATGGGTCAGTGTGAAAACCGGTGCAGAGCTGATAGCCGGACGGATGCACCGCGTCGGGGTAGCAATTGGTGGAGAGTGGGAACGATCGCCCGTCGACATCGAGCCATTCTTCCAATTGATTGACCAGCACGAACCGCTCGTCCGGCGGCGTCCGCGCGGTCAGCAGAAGCGCGTGATACCGGCGTGTGTTGGCGCCGGCGACGGTGCCGGAGGCGAATCCGCCCCGTCCGTTGGTCTCGAGCCATTCGAGACTCAGGGCCCGGTCCAGATCCCGGCACTCGTCCGCCCCGACCTTCATCGCACACCTGCCATACGCTCATTCTCCGCTTTGCTGAATCAGTTTTGCGACCAATCCCGTCCATCCCGTCTGATGACTCGCGCCGATCCCGGCGCCGTTGTCGCCATGAAAGTATTCATAGAACAGGAGGTGGTTCTGCCAGAGTGGGTCGTCCTGAAAAATCGATGTTCCGCCGAACATGGGACGTGTGCCCTCGGCATTCTTGAGGAAGATGCGGGTGAGGCGGCGCGACACTTCCGCCGCCACCTGCCAGAGCGTCGCCCGGCGGCCCGATCCGGTCGGGTATTCTACCGTGTATTGGTCGCCGAGGAAGTAGTGAAACTTCTGCAACGATTCGATCAGGAGATAGTTGACGGGAAACCAGACCGGACCCCGCCAATTGGAATTGCCACCGAACAGTCCCGTACCGGACTCCGCCGGCTCGTAGTCCACCCGGTGCTCATGGCCCATCACGGTGAGCACATAGGGGTGATCCTGGTGATAGCGGGAGAGGGCGCGGATGCCGTACGGCGAGAGGAACTCCTGTTCGTCGAGCATGTAGCCCAGCACGGATCGCAAGCGATCGCGGTTGACGAGGGAGAGAAAACGCCGGACGCCTCCGTCGTGCGACTGCGTCTCGAGATGTTGCGCGAAGTCCGGCCGGTTCTCGATGAACCACTGCATCCGGTGCTTGAACCGCGGGAGGCTGTCGATGAGCTCCGAATCCAGCGTCTCCACCGCGAAGAGCGGAATCAGTCCGACCATCGAACGGATCTTTAAATGTTTGGTCTCGCCGTTCGGCAGGTGCAACACGTCGTAGAAGAATCCATCCTCCCGATCCCACAGCTCGATCTGTTCACCGCCGATGTTGTTCATGGCGCGGCAGATATAGACGAAGTGTTCGAAGAACTTGCTGGCCACGTCTTCGTAGGCCCGGTTGTCGCGGGACAGTTCGAGCGCGATGGTTAGCATGTTCAGGCAGTACATGCCCATCCAGCTGGTGGCATCCGACTGCTCGATGCGGCCGCCGGTCGGGAGCGGCGCGCTGCGGTCGAACACGCCGATGTTGTCGAGTCCGAGGAAGCCGCCCTGGAAGATGTTTTTGCCCTCGGCGTCTTTTCGATTGACCCACCAGGTGAAATTCAGGAGCAATTTGTGGAAGCAGCGTTCCAGAAATCGCCGGTCGCCGGCGCCGTGCCGTTTCTTATCGATCTTATAGACGCGCCAGACCGCCCAGGCGTGAACCGGGGGATTGACGTCGCCCAGCGCCCACTCATAGGCCGGGATCTGTCCGTTCGGATGCATGTACCATTCGCGCAGCATCAACACGAGCTGTTCCTTGGCAAAGGTCGGGTCGACCAGCGCGAGCGGAATGCAGTGGAAGGCGAGATCCCAGGCCGCATACCAGGGGTATTCCCATTTGTCGGGCATTGAGACGACATCGGCATTGTACAGATGCGACCAGTCGGCGTTGCGGCCTCCGAGGCGTTCGCGCGGCGGTTCCGGCATCCCGGGGTCGCCTTTGAGCCAGCGAGCGACCTCGTAGTGATAGAATTGTTTACTCCACAAAAGACCGGCAAAAGCCTGCCGCTGGACCCGGCGCGCGTCCTCTGAGAGCGTGGGAGGAGCAAGGGTTGCGTAAAATTCGTTTGCCTCCTGCAGCCGCGCCTCGAACACCGCATCGAAGTGCTGCCTGGAAAACTCCGGGGTCTGTTCGTCGTTGGTAAAGCGCAGGCGGATCGTTTCGGTCGAGCCGGGCGGGAGGGTCAGCACATAGTGAGCGGCGGCTTTGGTACCGATGCGGTCGGGATTCACCGCGTGTTTCTCGCCGTGCACGACATAGTCGTGAAACCCGTCTTTCACGTAGGCGGCTCCGTCGTGATCGCCATACAGTCGACGGGTGTTGGTCTCGTTTTCCGTGAAGAGCAGAGGCGGTTGTCCGTCGCAGAGTAATCGCCGTTTCCCATAGTAGTCGTGATTCGTCTCGATCACACTCATGTCCGTGACGGCCTCGCCCTCCTTCAGGCGCGGCCGCCGGATATCCGATCCCCATGACCAGGTGTTGCGAAACCATAGCGTCGGCAGGACGGTCAATTCAGCCGGCTCGGGGCCTCGATTGACGATCTGGATTCGGATGCAGAGATCTTCGGAGGTCGCCTTGGCATATTCCACGAACACGTCGAAGTAGCGGTTTCCATCGAAGACGCCGCTGTCGATCAACTCAAATTCAGGATCCTGCCGTGTCCTGCGGCGGTTCTCCTCCACGAGCCGGTCATAGGGAAAGGCCGCCTGCGGATATTTGTACAAATATTTCATGTAGGAATGCGTCGGCGTGGAATCGAGATAGAAGTAATATTCCTTCACATCTTCGCCGTGATTGCCTTCGTTGCCGGTGAGGCCGAAGAGGCGCTCTTTCAATATGGGATCGCGTCCGTTCCAGAGGGCGACGGCGAAGCAGATCAGCTGATGGCGATCGCAAATGCCAGCGAGGCCGTCTTCATTCCAGCGGTAGGCGCGGGATCTGGACTGATCATGCGGAAAGGATTCCCATGCTGTCCCGTGGGGGCTGTAGTCCTCGCGTACGGTGCCCCAGGCTCGTTCGCTCAGATAGGGCCCCCAGCGTTTCCAATGGCGCAGACGTCGGGCATCTTCATCCAGGCGCTGCTGTTCGGCGAGTTGGGGGGGAGTTGAGACGGGCGGGTTCCGGCGGGTCGAGGCCATACGACTCCTTCGGTCAAAGCGGTAGAGAACTAGAGCTGGCCGGATGGCGAAGGTTCTGCAGCAGACTAGTCCCGCAATCCGCTCGTCGTCAATCGGAACCGGTTTGCGAACGGCGGTGATGGCTCAGGCGATGGTGGTGCGGCGCAGGGAGCGAAGGTAGCGGATCCAGATGGCCTGGTCGAGTTGTTGACGGGCAATGGCGGGAAGGCGAATGAATTCGACTCCGAAGGCTTGGTCGCGGACCCAGCGGATTTTGCCTAACTCGATTGCGAGTGACGGCGATTGATCGGGTAGAAGGACGTTGAGCCGCACATAACTGCCGGCGAGCACCGTCCGATGGCAGGTAATGGCACAGCCGGATGCCGACAGATCTGTCAGCACGCCTTCGCCGACAAACGGGGCGCCGCCGAATATGACGGGAAGGGTGACGGGAAAGCGATCGGTGGATCGTAATTGCTGTTCGCGAGCCATGCATGCCCCGGGTCAATAGGGCGCAGCCTAGCTGGTCTGGCTAACGCGCGGCTATCCCCCGGAGGAGGGGCTATGGCGTCTTGGCCGGTGATTCGACGTTCGGTGCCGGTCGCTCAAGATGTTCGAGAACATCCTGTTTCAAGCGTGTCGGCTCTTCGATCCGGTTGTCGCGTTGGATGATGTTGAGTTCTTTTGCTTTCCGCTGGCTCAGTTCGGCGATATCGCCTTCGTCGCGAATGAGGTGCGGGGTCAGGAACACGAGCAGATTGAGTTTCTCGGTCTGCTTGCTTTGAAACCGGAAGAACCATCCAAGCCAGGGGATGTCTCCCAGGAACGGCACTTTGCGTTCGCTGATGGTGAGGTTATCCCGGACGAGGCCTCCAACCACGATGGTTTGGCTGTCTCGTGCGATGGTCGTGGTCTCCATCGAGCGCTTGGTGGTGGTGGGACCGACTGGGACGGATGAGGTACCTGATCCGATCGTCTGAGCGACGTTCTCGGCGATGGCGGTGATTTCCTGTTTGAGCTCCAGCCGGATCAGATCGTCTTCCAGGACTTGGGGTGTCAGCTCCAGCGTGACACCGACGTCTTTCCGTTCAATCGTGACGAGTGTGCCGCCGGTAATACCCTGTGCCTGACCGGTCGGGAACGGGCGGTTTTCACCGACGACGATTTTGGCTTTTTGGTTATCGGCGGCCAGAACTTGAGGCGTGGAGAGAATGTTCGTGTCGGTGAGATTCATCAAGAGATTCAGAAATGCCCGGATGTTGACCGTGTTCAGGACGGTGACGGAGCCGCCCGATGCGACACCGCTGATGGTCTGGGCGATGGCGGCCAGATCTTCCGGTGCGCGGTTCAATCCGCCGATGCCCTGCAAGGCTCCGGATTTTCCTGAGCCGATGACCTGCAGTGGATCGGTGCCGATCTGTCGGAGACGGTCGACCTGCACTTCCAGGATAACGGCTTCGACAAAGACCTGTTTCCGGCGGGTGTCTAAATCACGAATGACGGATTGGATCCGGCTATAGGCGGACTTGGTGGCGCTGACAACAATTGAGTTGGTAGCTTTGTCGGCAAAGACTTGCACCGGCGCTTCGAATTCCGTCAGTGGCCGCATGGGCGGCCTGGAGCCGGGCGCCGTTTGGGCGACGGTCTGGGAGCGGGCCACGAGATTCGTCAGGACGGCAGCCAAATCGGTCGCGTTGGCATGCTTCAGTTTGTATACGTAGGCCCCGCGCTCCGGGGGAAGTTCTCCCATTGGAACAATTTGATAGACACTGCCTTTGGGGACGACGGCAATCCGGCTGACTTCCAGCGCGGCGACAAACATGCTGTAGGCTTGATCCGGGGTGACCTTGGTCGGGGAGAACACCGAAATCTTTCCACCCAGTTTCTTAATCGCTTCATCCAGAACAAAATTCTTGCCGGTCAATTCGCTGATGAAGCGAACGAAGACCGGGATCTCGACTTCGTTGAAGTCGAGGGTGATTTTGGGAGAAGCGGACGCGGCCGTTTCCGCATAAGCGGTCGGGGAGAGCGGCAACCCGCAGAACGCCACTACCAGTACAAGTTGTACGAGCCATGCAGGCGTCATGAGAAAGTATCGATGCGCGTTCGGCAAACGGACAGTCAGCACGCAGCCTCAAGAAGGTAATGGGTCGATGGAAGGGTGAATCCCTTGCCCTGCAAGCTATCATACGAAGGCGAGTGAGACAACCGGAGAGCGTGTTTTGATAGGCGTGCTTCGTCGGGATGTAGTGCGCAGACCCTGTCGAACTCTAGGTACGAACGGATGAAGCAGCGCAGCTCAGCTATGTCCGGGGTGGACGCTTCAGCGAGGCCCGCTTTCACCGTCGGTGAAAGCGGCTGGTAGGGCGGTGACTTTTGCGCCGTTCCGAAGCTCGTCCGGGGAATGCTCCGGATTCATCCGAGTGGGTGAAGGGCAAAGCTTTCCGCGTGCTGCGCTCATGGCCAAGGATTTTCCGAAGTTTTCCGCGACGGCGTGTTTGAGCAGCAGCCAGAGATCGTCATCGAGGTCATCGTAGCCTTCCACCAAGGTCAGCAGTTCTGCCAGAGGGTGACGGCCCTGGGCGAGTGCCGTGACATCGGGGTGGAGTTCGGCCCCGGTATGGTCGTGTATGGCCTCACGCAATGCGCGGGATTTTGCCTGGCATTCGCTGAGCGGCGCGAAGTCCGGATGATCGCGGTGAACGAGCGAGAGCAGTCGATCGAGGACCGTCAAGGCCCGCGTACGCGCCTTCTCCTGTTGGGCGCGCTTGCGTTGAGCTTCTGCGGCCAACTGGAGCAGCGCCTCGAGTTCTTTCATTGAGCCGATTTCTTCCGGAGCGGCTTTCGGGGATTCCGACAGCAAACCGACCAGTTCGATTGCACGCGCCCGCAGGTCGGTAAAGTTGCGGCGGGATGTGGCAATCTCTTCGATCAAACTTTCAGAAGGCAGCGTCCCGGCTGTCCGGACTTGCTCGGCCACTTCCGAGAGCCGCTGTCCCAATTGCTCGAAGCTCTTTGTAACGAGAGAAAAGTCCTGCAGGAGATCAGTCTGTGAGATGTCCATGGGTGCCCCCCTCGGAGTAAATGGTCGATCTGTCACAATCTGTACAGTGGTCCATCGCTATGGATGAATCCGTGCTGAAGCGACAAGAATTGCGAACGAGATGTGCAAACAGGAACAATAAGAGAGAGCGCTTTGTAAACGAGTCTGGTGGTCGTAGGGCCTACCGTATTGGAGTGATCAGACATGCATATGTGCCATGAAGAGGTGAGTTGTCCCTACTTTTAGTAGGAAGTTGTAACATCATTGTCCATACACGAGGGGTAGTCAATACATCCCTTTGATTAATATGGCTCTACTGTTCATTTCCAAACGACCCTATGCGGACGGCTTATCAGGCAGCCGAGCCGTGGACAGAGTCATGTTCGAGGGAGATTCGTCACATCTATGGGGCGATTCATCCTGGTGGTGCGTGAGATGCGATGAACGGATTCTTTCTTCGGCGAATGAGTGGCATGGAACCTGCGATCCCGTGGTTGCGGGAAAATTATTCCAGCGGGTTGGATGCGGCTCATGGTTTCCATGGATTCACCCGATAGAAGAAGGAACGTGCGAAACCCGAAGGCATAGAGATGGACTCACAGCGGCTTCAAACGAAGGTGCAGGCGTTCGCTAATCGGTTGCTTGAGGAAGCCAACGGCGATCCTGTGCGAGCACTCGGACTGTTAGTTCTGGTGTTGGAAGATTCTGAACTTGAGTCGGCAGATCATGCCCATCGTTTGGTTGCAGAAGTCCGCAAAGCGCTGCTCCCTCAAAACTTTTCCGAAGCCGGTCAGCCGATTCAGCATCTTGCCGGTCATCCGTCCTGGGAAGGTGTCCAGCACTGTCTACGGTGCGGTAAAGTATTGGGCAAGAAGGCTCATGAAGACGGTCCCGCATTCGAGTCAGGATATGTCTATGAAGTCGGCTCGCGCTTTACAGTTGAAGAGTACGACGATTTCGACGCCTGCCAGTAACCCTGTTGCCGCTCTCTTCGACTCTCGATTCGCGTGATTGATCCACTGACGTGGTTCAGTGGCCGGCTAGGCCGCCTCGCTGCGGGTTGCTGAGTCTGTCCCGCGCTGATCTTTGATAAACACGCTCCCCTTGTGAGTCTTTGCCAGCTTCTTGAGTTCCGACGCAATTTTACTGACATCGCCGGGGTGATCGATTGAGCGGTGGCTGTTAGTGACCACGGCTATCGAGAGGCTCATCATCGGAAACCGTTCGCGATTGCCTTTCCGGTCGACGGAATCGATATAGCCTTGCAGCCGGTCGTCACGATCGTAAAAATCGGGAATCACCAAATCGAATCGCTTGATCACCGTTTCGCAAATGGCGTCGATCTGATCGGGATGGCTCATGAAGACAAAGTCATCACCGCCCACATGGCCGACGAACCCTTCGGCTCCAGCAAGCTCACCCACGACTGTCGTAAGAATGCGGCAGGCCACGACCAGCACTTCGTCGCCTCGTCCGTATCCGTAGCGGTCGTTAAACGATTTGAAATTGTCGATGTCGAGATAGGCCAACGCAAAGGGCTTTCCGCCTTCAATACGCGCAGTGGTTTCGAAGAGGATACTGGTATTTCCGGGTAGCCGGGTGAGCGGGTTGGCATCAAGCGATCGGCTCAGGCGGCTCAAACAGAGACGCACCCGGTGGACGATCTCCTCCGGACGGTAGGGGAGGCAGATATAGTCATCCACGTCGACGGTTCCCCAGTCGATGTCATTGAGACGGATGTCACGAATCAGGACGATGACCGGCAGTCGTCCCAGGAACGGATCGTTCTTGAGATGCCGGATGAGAGATTCCACCGATCGGCCGCTGGTTCCCTCCGCTGCCACGATGATGTGGGGAGGATCATGCACAAGTTCGTGCAATACGATCGTCGTGAGATCGCCGGCGACGGTCTGGAAACCCGCTTTCGTGAGGAGACCGGAAAGGATGGCAATGTCCCCGGGGTCGTTGTGAAGAATAAGCACACGCTGGGGGGCGGCAGGCTTCGTCATAGGTAGTCGTCGATCGCGAGAAATTCATCCGAGGCTCGAGTGATACAGCCTGCCAGCGATTCCTCATCGAGCCCTACCAGGTCCCAGGCCTGCCGGGAGAGCGGCGGAACCCACTCGTCGCCCGGATTGCCGCAGGCCATGCCTTTGACGAGCACATCGGCCACGTGCACGACGGCTGTCTGCAGCTGCGCATCCTGCGCGGCGCCCGGCTGATGGTGGAACAGAATCGGTTCACGCAGTGCGACAGGCAAGTGCCACGCATTCGCCAGCCAGCCGCCGACCTCGGCGTGAGATACCTCGTATAACTGTTGCTCAACTTGCACCATCGGACGGTCCCCGGATGGATTAGCGGCCTTGATCTTCTTCCCGACATCCGGCCATTTCACATATAAAAGCACTTTGCCGATGTCGTGGAGCAATCCCGCGACAAAGACTTCTTCGGCATTTTTCATGTCCAGGCGTTTGCCGAGAATCTGCGCGGTGATGGCGACGCCTAACGAGTGGCGCCAGAGCTGGTCCAGTCCTGCGTCTTTCATGATGTCGTGGGCGGTGGCACAAAGGGTCAGGCCCTTGACGACATTGAGTCCCAGCACGACGACGGCGTGGGGAACGGACGCGATGCGCGACGGAAATCCGTAAAAAGGCGAATTGGCCAATCGCAACACTTTGGCCGCCAGGACCTGGTCTTTCTCGATCAAGGAGCCGATCTCTTCCGCGGACACGTTCGGTCGTCCGATCATGGAGGCAAGTTTTTGGACGACGTGCGGCAGGGTGGGCAAGTCGCCAAGCTGTTCGATCCGGTTTCGAAAATCGGTGGCTGCTGAGAGGCTCATGACGTCGCGGTTCCTTCCCTGATTTCCGCGGTCCCGTGGGTATGGCGGAGATGATCCCGAAGAGCCGAGACGATGGTGAGTTGGATCGGATCCTGGCACACATACCGGAAGCGATGATCTAGCTCTATTTCCAGTTCAGCCAGCGTTTTGCCACCTGTCGAGTCCGCTTCTCCTTCGACATACACAGAAGCGAGTTCCAGTTTCTTGAACCGCTCGATCATGACATCGTCCAGTACGGCCCCCTCAGCAACGACGGGTAGTCCAGCGGCGTTGGTCACCGGTTTCGCGAGAACCATTCCCGGGAGGAGCTCGGTCAATACGACTCGTTTCATCAACAGCCTCTTTGAGTCTTAGCAAGGCACCGTCCTCCTGTGTTTGATCTGTCAGGAGGCAGGTGGAACAATCGGGTGTATCCACTCCGTAGGTCTCTTATCGGATCGTAGGCTCCATTTCTGAAGATTCGTGCCGCTTCCGTTCGATTAGACTCCGGATCTTTGCGGGTTGCGTCAGGCCTGCAGTGCACTTCATGGCGATGCCGAACGTGTCACGTCTCTGCGTTTCGCGCAGGGTACCGAAGCCAATTTCCGCCGACTTGTTCAAAAATGACGAAGTGAAAGGAAGATCAGAACAAAACCAGTTGTCGACGTGTCAGGAATTCAATGAGTTGCGTCCAGGGGTTGGTAATGAGGAAAGGGCACCTAGCTTGCAGTCTCGTGGGCGGTTTGACCTCCGGAATGACAAACGATCACCGAGTGCCTGTGATTGGCGTATCTCAGCCATCGGTTCAGCCAATAACCCTGTTGTGATCTGCTAGAGTTACTATCGTGCGTGCTGATAAGAAAACTCCACTCAAAGCCGACAAAAAGGTCACGCCCCGTGGTCACAAGCGGGGTGTGATCGGATACAGCAAGAAGTCTGCGCTGTTGGAAGACGCCATTACCCAAATGAATGCGGGGAAATATGGGCGGTCGTCGGCGGCGCTGAAAGAGTTGCTGGCGCTCGATCCGCTGAACATGGAGGCGCGTCGGTTATTCGCCACACTCCATCTTCGTCTGGGAAGTCTGCTCCCGGCAAGACAGGCCTTTGAGTCACTGGCCAACGAAGCCTTGGAGCGGCAAGATTATTGGCTCGCGGAATCGTTGCTCCGCGAGTATCTCGTAGCCGGTCCCCGGTGCGTACCGTTCATTGAAAAATTGGGGGCCGTGTATCAGGAGAAAGGCGACGCGCTTGCCGCTGCCGAGGAGTTTGCCAAGGCTATCGACATTCTTATCGAAGACCCCGACACGGATCGACCTGCCAGACCGGCTGAGTTATATGCCAAGATTCGTGAGCTTGCTCCGGCCAGCCCGCCGGCCTTCCGTCTTGCATCGCTCTTCGATGCGCAATCGGGAGAATTAATCGCTCGTGCGCCGGTTCAGGAACCGGTCGTCCCCCAAGTATCATCTGCGGCGGTTGAATCAGTCGAATCCTCAGAGCCCACCCTGTCGGATCTTTCGCCCGTGATGGCAGACCCTGTTCCTGGTGTCATGCCGTGGGATGACGTGCCGGTTGGTGCTTCAGCGGTGCCGGTCCCTGGTGTTCAGCCCGAGAGTCCGGAGCAGGTCGCGTTATCGCAAGCAGCACCGTTTGAACTGAAAGTTGAGTTACCCGCAGAACCGTTGACTTCTCTGTCCGGGGACAACTCTCTCGCTGAGCAAGAGGCACTCATCGATCGGGCTCCGGGAGAGTCGGGAGATAGTCTATCTCTCCCGAATCCAAGCAGTGACCACTCTTCTCCGGTAGCCCCGCATGAAGTGGACTCCACCCGTCTTCCATTAACGCATCAGGAAATGACTGGTGCGGTCGGTACAGTGCCGGGTTCGGAGTTGGCCATAGACTCGTTGCCACCGTCGCA
>FRDC01004018.1_pt1 | contig 14898 bp, 9 predicted proteins | sample 1106171 | NCBI WGS metagenome assembly FRDC01 (sample SAMEA3930566, study PRJEB13176) | freshwater metagenome | biome: Drinking water system; feature: drinking water; material: water | place: Singapore | collected 2014-12-20 | reverse complement strand
AGGTTGCGGCTTTCTTCCGGCTGCAAATTGGGGTTGCCCTGCACCCGGCGCTGGAAATTGTTGTTGTTGCCGCAGCGGGTAAAGTCGGTGATGCGCCGGGCGCGCAGATCGGCCTCGCAGCGGATATAGTCCTGCGCGAGCGCGTTGCGCGAATACGATTGCGCATTGGTCTGCTCAAGGTTCGGCGCGCGGAACCCTTCGGAATAGGACCCGCGCAGCTTGAAGCCGTTGAACACTTCCCAGGCGGCGGCGATCTTGGGGCGGGCGACCGAGCCGAAATCGCTGTAATGCTCAAACCGGCCGGCAAGCTGAAGGTCGAGGCTGCGGATCAGCGGAATGTCCATGTCGCGCGACACGACCGGCACGGCGAGTTCGGCAAAGGCCGCGCCGATGATACGTGATCCGCGCACGTCGGGATTGGGGCTGACGGCGGCGGCGTCCGACAAGGTCACTTCGCCGGTCACGGCATCGACAAAGGGGGCGCTGCCATCGACTGCAGAATCGCGATCGTCACGCTGGGTTTCGCGCCGACCCTCCACCCCGAAGGCGATGCCGACCGGCCCCGCCGGCAGCTTGAACAGCGCTGCGTTGGAAGCGCGGAAATCGATCATCGTCAGCGTAGTCTTCGAAAAGCGGCGCAGGGTGAAGCCGATCGCCTGGATGGCCGCCACGCTGCTCGGCGTGCAATCATCGAAGCTGGGATCGTTGACGCAGCCGCCATTGAACGGGTTATAGGCATCGGGCGTCTGCAGCGCGAGCGAGCGTTGCAGCGCCGAACTGCGCACCGCGAACGACCGGTCTAGCGATGTCGCCTGCGAATAGACAAAGGCGCTGTCCCATTTGAACCCGCCAAACTGGCCACGCAGGCCCAGCAGGATGCGGGCCTGCGTGCCCTGGACATTGACGGTCTGCGGCCCGGCATCGGCAAAGCGATAATTGTTGATGCGCACCGGAAGGCCCGCGGCGGGCACGTTGGTGAGGCCGGGAATGCGGTTCGGGTTCGCCTGCCCGTTGGCAAAGGTCACCGGGCCGAACGGGTTCCAATAGCTGCCTGCGGGCACCCAGATCGGGTTGAGGTTGATCACCGCCGGCTGCAGCCGGTTGGTGTCAGAATAATAGAAGCCAAGCTCGGTGAACGCCTCGAGATCGTCGGTCAGTTCCTGCCGGCCGCTGACGAAGAAGTTGATGCGGCTCAGCTCGGGCAGCACCGTCGTGCCACGTGACGTGTCGTAGCGCAGCGCGCGGAACGCGCCGGTGGTCGGCAGCGTGGTGTTGACCAGGCAGATGTCCTGCGGCTGGTTCGGCAACTGGGCGGCACACGCGCCGAAGCTGGTCGGGCGGATGTGGAACGAGCCGGCAGCCGTCGTCAGGGCGCGGGTACCCTGCCGGATGGTGCCGTTCGCGGTCGGCGTGTTGAGCGCCGGCCACAGCCCGCGCGTGTTGCGGGTATCGGCGCCGGTGTTGCCGGCAAAGGGCGTGCCGTCGAAGAAGGGGCGCAGATCGGCCGTCGCGGTATAAGCCTGATCCTCGGCGCGCAGCGCTTCGCGGTTGGTGTACTCGATGAGCGCGGTGACGCTGCCGGTGCGCCATTTGGTGCCGGCGAGCAGGTTCGCCTGCAGCTCGCGCAGGCTGGTGCCGTCGCCGCCGCCAAACTGCACCGTACCGCGAACCCCCTTGTAATTGTCCTTGATAACAGTGTTGACGACACCGGCGACTGCATCCGACCCATAAAGCGCTGCGGCGCCGTCGAGCAGCACTTCGAGCCGTTCCAGCCCGGTCGTCGGAATCGCGTTCGAGTTATAGCTGAGCACGGGCACCGTGCCGGTGTCCGACAGGCCCTGGCTGGCCGCATGGGTGACGATGCGGCGGCCGTTGAGCAGCACCAGCGTGCTGCCCACGCCCAGCCCGCGCAGATCGATCGAGCCGATATCGCCGCGTGCGGCGTTGCTGGTCTGGGCGTTGTTGCTGGGGTTGAACGACACATCGCCCATTTGCGGGATGGCGCGGATCAGCTCGTCGCCGGAGACCGCGCCGATCGCATCGATCTTGGCCTGGTCGATCACCACGACCGGCTGCGCGCCCGTCACCTTCGCGCCCTTGATGTAGGAGCCGACCACGGTCACTTCCTGCGCAGTGTCGGCGGGCGCATCGCCCTGAAGCCCGGTTTCTGCCGGCTGATCCGCCTGGCCGGGCGCCGGCAACGGCGTCGCTTGCGGCGGGGCGCTTTGCGCCAGCGCTTGTGTTGCCGATCCGGTCAGCAACGCGGCGATGATCAGTGCACGATGTCCAGTCACAGCTTATCCCCCCACAGATTCTTTTCGTTTCAATCCCAATCAGTTTGGCCGGTCGGCGCGGTGGCGGGCGCCAGCGTGCCGGCAAGCGCGGCGCGAAGCCGCTCGCGGTCGAGCGCGCCTTCCCAGCGCGCGACCACGATCGTCGCGACGGCGTTGCCGATGAAGTTGGTGAGCGCGCGACATTCCGACATGAACCGGTCGACGCCCAGGATCAGTGCCATGCCGGCCAGCGGTACCGACGGCACGATCGACAGCGTCGCGGCGAGCGTGATGAAGCCGGCGCCGGTCACGCCGGCCGCCCCCTTCGAGCTGATCATCGCCACCCCCAGCAGCGCGAGCTGATCGCCCAGCGACAGCGGGATACCGAGCGCCTGGGCAATGAACAGGCTGGCCAGCGTCATGTAGATGTTGGTGCCGTCGAGATTGAACGAATAGCCCGCCGGCACCACCATGCCGACAACGCTGCGCGCGCAGCCGGCGCGTTCCATGCGCTCCATGAGCGCGGGCAGTGCCGCCTCCGAGCTGGACGTGCCAAGCACAAGCAGCAGCTCGGCCTTCAGATACCGGATGAGCGCGAAAATCGAAAAGCCGTTCGCGCGCGCGATCAGCCCGAGCACCACCACCACGAACACTGCAGCGGTGAGGTAAAAGGTCGCGACCAGCGCGCCGAGCGACACCAGAGCCGACAGCCCGTATTTGCCGATGGTGAACGCCATCGCCCCGAACGCGCCGATCGGGGCCGCCTTCATCAACAGCGCGACAATGCGGAACACGACGGCGCTGAAGCTTTCCAGCGCGCTCGTGACACGGGCGCCGGCTTCCCCCGCGCTGGCGAGCGCGAGTCCCGTCAATACCGCAATCAGCAGCACCTGCAGGATCGATCCGCTCGTAAAGGCAGACAACAGGGTCGTGGGGATAATGTCGAGCAGAAAGCCGGTGATGGTGGCATCATGCGCCTGACGCGCGAAACCGGTTACCGCGCCTGCATCGAGCGACCGCGGATCGATGCCAAGCCCCGCGCCTGGCTGCACGACATTGGCGACGATCAGCCCGACGATCAGCGCAAGCGTTGAGACTGTGATGAAATAGGCAAACGCCTTGCCGGCCACGCGCCCGACCGCACCGATCGAGTTCATGCCGCCGATGCCCGTTGCGATGGTGAGAAAAATAACCGGGCCGATGATCATCTTGACGAGCTTCACAAAGGCATCGCCAAGGGGTTGCAGCGTTATGCCGAAAGCGGGCCAGACCGCACCGACCACGACGCCCAGTGCGATCGCCAGCAATACCTGCGCGTAGGGCGATGCCCACCAGCGCGACGCTGATCGCACAGAAAGCGCCGATCCGGCTGTCATGTCGTGCATTGTCCCCTCCGCCGCCGTCATCCGCGGCTTGGCTTGCGGCTAAAATGCGGCTTTACTGGCGTCAACGCACTCAGCGCCAAGGCGTAATATGATGTAATCTCAAGTTTTTCTGGGGGAGAGGCAGGACGAGCAACCGAATCTGTGCGGTTTTCCGCACACCTAACTACAGATATGTGCGATTATGGTGACAAAGCGTCGCCAACTAATCGGCTTGCTTGTGATCGCCGTAATGGCGCTGGCGATCCTGGGCGGCGCTCTGCTCGCCGAACGCTGGGCATATCGTGCTGCCGCAGCGACCGCAGAGGCCGAGGCGGCAGGCCGGGCACGCGACAATGCGGCGCTGTTCGCGTCGGAAATGCAGAAATTCCGCCTGCTGCCCATCGCGCTGTCCGAATATCCCGACGTCATCGCGCTGCTCTCGTCAGGGGGCGATCCGGGTGAAGTGAACGCCGAGCTGGCCCGGCTGGCCGAGCGCACCAACGCCGCTGCGCTCTATCTGATCGGTGCCGATGGTCGCACGCTTGCCGCCAGCAATTATCGGACGCCCGAAAGTTTTGTCGGCCGCGACTATCGCTTCCGGCCCTATTTCATCGATGCGATGAAGACCGGCTCGGCCGAACTGTTCGCGCTGGGCACGGTCAGCGGTCGTCCGGGCCTTTTCATCGCTGGCCGGGTCGGCGGCGCCAAAGGCCCGCTTGGGGTGGTTGTCGTCAAAATCGAGTTCGGCGCAATCGAGCGCGACTGGGCGAGGCAACCGGGGCAAACCTTCGTCGCCGACCGGCACGGCGTGGTGATCGTCACCAGCCGACCCGACTGGCGGTTCCAAACGCTCCAGCCGCTCGATCCCCAGGCACGGGCCGCGATTGCCGCCGCGCGCCAATTCGAAGGCCAGTCGCTTACCCCTCTGCCGCTGCGTTCACGTGCCGGCGCAATCGTGTCGCTCGATGGCAGCGAACAGGCCCGGGCGGCAGTGCCGGCAGCACTGGAAGGGGCAGAGCTCATCGCCTTTGCCGGGCTCGCCCCCGCGCTCGCCGCCGCCCGCGCGCGCGCCGGCATTGTCGGCGGCGGCGTCTTGGTTGCGCTCATCGCGGCCGCATTGCTGCTCCGCCGGATCACCGGGCGGGCACGCGCCGCCGAGACCTTGCGCCTGGAACTGGAGCGCCGCGTCGAGGCGCGCACGGCCGAGCTGAGCGCCGCCAATGTCGAGCTGCAGCGCCAAAGCGCCGAGCGCGCGCGCGCCGACCGGCGCTACCGGGAAGCACGCGAGGAACTCGCCCAGGCCAACCGGCTCGGGACGCTTGGCCAGGTCGTGGCCGGGGTTGCCCATGAGCTCAATCAGCCAGCGGCGGCGATCCGCGCCTTTGCGGAGAATGCGGCAGTCTATCTGGGGCGGGGCGAGCCGGCGCCCGCAGCCGCCAATCTCGACAACATTGTCCAGCTCACCGGCCGGCTCGAGAGCATCTCCGGCGAGCTGCGCCGGTTCGCGCGCCGGCGGGCACCACAGATCGGGGCAGTGATGCTGGACGACGCGATCGACGGCGCATTGCTGATCATCGGCCATCGCGCCGCCAGTGCGCAGGTGCGGATCACGCGCCGCGCCGTCCCCGGCGTGAACGTCGCGGCCGATCGGGTTCGGCTGGAGCAGGTGCTGGTCAATCTGTTGCAGAACGCGATCGACGCGCTGGCCACCACGCCAGACGGCGAAATCGCCATCTCGGCCGAGGTGTCGGCCCGGTCTGTCGCCGTTCGGGTGGCCGACAATGGCCCGGGCGTGGACGCCGAGGTGGCGCGCGAGATCTTCGCGCCGTTCAAATCGGGGGGCGACGGGCTGGGGCTGGGCCTAGCGATTGCGCGCGACATCATGCGCTCCTTCGACGGCGACCTGATTCTTGAAGCGAGCACTGGGTCTGGCGCGACCTTCCTCGCAACGCTGCGCGCGCTATGACGCACGGCCCGGTCTTCCTCGTCGAAGATGACGATCCGCTGCGACAGGCCACCGCACAGGCGCTCGAGCTGGCCGGGTTCGAGGTCCAGGCCTTTGCCAGCGCAGCCCTGGCGCTGAAGCGTGTCGGGCGCCATTTCGAGGGCGCGCTCGTTACCGACATCCGCATGAGCGGCATGGACGGCCTGGCGCTGTTCGAACAGGTGCGCACGATCGATCCCGACATCCCGGTGATTCTGGTCACCGGCCATGGCGACATCGCGATGGCCGTGCGCGCCCTGCGCGACGGCGCCTTCGACTTTCTCGCCAAGCCCTTTGCGACCGATCATCTGACCGCCAGCGTTACCAGGGCGATCCAGTCGCGCGCGCTGGTGCTTGAGAACCGGCGGCTTCGCCACGAAGCCGGCCGGGTCGCCACGACGATCATCGGCGAGAGCGAGGCGGCGATCGACCTGCGCGCGCGCGTCGCCCGGCTCGGCCGCACCGATCTCGACATTCTGATCGAGGGTGAGACCGGGGTCGGCAAGACAGTGATCGCCGAAGCCATCCATCGCGCCTCCCCCCGGGCGGCCGAGCCCTTCACGTCCGTGAACGCCGCCGCGCTCGACGGCCTTCGCACCGCGCTGGAAGATGCATTCGAGGCAAGCGCGGGCGGCACGCTGTTCCTAAGCGACCTGGCCAACCTCGATCTGACATTGCAGGCGATCCTGTCGGAATTGCTGGAACGTGGCGGCTGGCGCGATGCCGCCGGGGCCTGGCGCGCGCGCGACTTTCGGGTGATTGCCGCCGCGCGGCCACCGCTGGAGCCGTTGATCGCTGCGGGGCGGCTGCGCGCCGATCTATTCTATCGCCTGGCAACGGCGCGGCTGATCGTGCCGCCGCTACGCGAGCGCCGCGACGATATTGCGCTGCTGTTCGCGCGCTTCTTGCAGGAAGCGATCGCCCAGACCGGCAGCCGCACCCCCGAGCTGAGCGCGGTCGACCGGCGCCTGCTCATCGAGCATGACTGGCCCGGCAACGCCCGCGAACTGCGCAACCGTGCCTTTGCCATTGCGCTTGGCCTCGATCGCGGCGGCGCGGCGATAGAGGCGCCCCAGGGCGGGTCGCTGGCGGCAAGCGTTGCACGCTACGAACGCGCGCTGCTGGTGGAGACGCTTGAGGCGGTTTCGGGTCATGTCACACGCGCAGCCGAACTGCTGGAGACGCCGCGCAAGACCCTGTACGAAAAGCTCGACCGCTACGGTATCGACCCCGATGCGTTTCGTCGAAAAGGGGGGTGAATGGGACGATGCGGTGCTGGTGAACCATCGTCAATCGCCCGGATCTCTGAAGACAGCCGGCATGACCTCACCCGACCCGACCCGTTCCAGATGCCAGGATCGGGTCGGATGGATGCGCAACCCCTGCGGATCGCGCGTTACAAGAATGTCGCTGTACCACGGGTCAAGATGACACCCCGCAAACGCCACCAGCCGCGCGGGCGGCAGGATCGCCGTTGCTTTCGGGGCGGCAGCCTGATCCGCGCAAATGCCGCGTTCCGGCACCGTATCGGCAATGGCCCCGCCGTTCAGTTCTGCTTCGAAGTGAGCGGAGCCTGCAACATCCTGCTCATCATTGCGGTGCCCGATATGCCGGCGTTCAACTATTGGGCAGAAGGGCTGCTAGCCAACGACCCGGTGGTGCGGCGCTATCAAACGAGCTTCGTCGAAAAGGAGCTGATATTTGATCCCGGCGCCCCACTGACTTGGCCAATGCGAATGCCGGGCATGTCGTGACGGCTGTTTCAATGAAAATCCCTGGATCTTGGGATTATGCGGACATTGCGGGGGTGGCGGTGACTGATCATCGCCTCGGCCGGCTGCGGTGCGCGCCGGGTTGATGTCACGGGGCGGTTGACCTCGTCGGCGCGGGCCAGTGGATTTTCCAGCGGCGCGTCCGACAGGGCAGACAGGCGATGCGTGGCATCGTCGAGATGCGCAGCGATGATGTGGATCACGTCATCATCATATTCGACACGCCCGCGCACTTCGAGCAGGCGCGCGGTCATGATCACGCGGCGATAGCGCTCCATCATGTCAGGCCAGACGACCAGATTGGCGATGCCGCTTTCATCCTCGATGGTGATGAAACACACGCCCTTGGCACTGCCGGGACGCTGGCGGATCAGCACGACGCCGGCGACGCGGACCATTTGACCGCTTTTGCGCGTGCGCAGATCGGCAGTGCGCATGAAGCCCCGATTGACCAGGGCAGCACGCAGAAAGGCCATCGGGTGCGCCTTCAGCGACAGGCGCAGCGTCTGATAATCAGCCACGACTTCTTCCGACAACGGCATGACGGGGAGCCGCGTCTGGCAGTGCTCGGCACCTTCGTCGCGCGCATTGGAATAGGCGAACAGCGGCAGGTCAGGCGCGGCGATCACGCTGCGTGCGTCCCACAGCGCCTGCCGGCGACCCAGCTTCATGCTGCCAAACGCATCCGCCGCCGCCAGCCGCTCGATCATCGCCGGGCCTAGCGCGGATCGGCGGCGAAGATCGGCAATATCGACGAACGCCCCCCCCACATCGCGCGCCGCAACCAGCCGCGCCATTGCCACCTCGCCCACGCCATCCACCTGCCGAAAGCCCAGCCGCAGTGCGACCGCCCCATCCGGTATCGTCTCCAGGCTATTGTCCCAGCCACTGGCGTTCACATCGACCGGCAGCACGCAAACGCCATGCTCGGCGGCATCGCGCACGATCTGTGCGGGCGCATAAAAGCCCATCGGCTGGCTGTTTAACAGCGCGCAGGCAAAAGCCGCCGGATAATGACATTTTAGCCAGCTCGACACATAGACAAGCTGGGCAAAGCTCGCGGCATGGCTTTCGGGAAAGCCATATTCGTCAAACCCCTTGATCTGGTTGAAGCAGCGCTGAGCAAAGTCTGGATCATAGCCGCGCGCAATCATGCGGCCGACCATCATCTCCTGTAGTGCATCGACCATGCCGCGCGAGCGAAAGGTCGCCATTGCCTTGCGCAGCCGATTGGCCTCGGCAGGGCTGAACTTGGCCGCATCAAGCGCGATCTTCATCGCCTGTTCCTGAAAGATCGGCACCCCCAGAGTGCGCGCCAGGATGCTCGACAATTCATCTGGCGGGCCATGCTCGGGCGCGGGCATGGGAATCTCGACCTTTTCCTCGCCGCGCCGGCGCTTGAGATAGGGATGGACCATGTCGCCCTGGATCGGGCCTGGCCGCACGATCGCTACCTGTATGACCAGGTCATAGAATTCGCGCGGCTTGAGGCGCGGCAGCATGTTCATCTGCGCGCGGCTTTCGACCTGGAACACCCCCAGACTGTCGCCCTTACGCAGCATGGCATAGGTTGCGGGATCCTCGCGCGGGATAGTCGCCAGCGTCAGGTCGCGGCCATGATGCGCCGACATCAGATCGAGGCATTTGCGGATGCAGGTCAGCATGCCCAGCGCAAGGACATCGATTTTCAGGATGCCCAGCGCGTCGATGTCGTCCTTGTCCCATTCGATGAAGCTGCGTTCGGGCATCGCGCCATTGCCGATGGGGACGGTCTCGGTCAGCGGGCCGGCAGTGAGGATGAAGCCGCCGACATGCTGCGACAGATGGCGCGGCATGCCAATCATCTGGTGGGTAAGCTTGAGGACACGCTTCAAATAGGGGTCGGACACATCGAGGCCAGCTTCGCCCGCATGCCGCGCGCCGATCTCGGTCCCCCAGCTGCCCCACACGGTACGGGCAAGCGCGCTCGTTACATCCTCCGACAGCCCCATCGCCTTGCCCACCTCGCGGATTGCCATGCGCGGGCGATAATGGATGACGGTGGCGCACAGGCCGGCATGGGCGCGGCCATATTTGGCATAGATATGCTGGATCACCTCTTCGCGCCGTTCATGCTCGAAATCGACATCGATGTCGGGCGGCTCCTTGCGTTCTTCGGAAATGAAGCGATCGAACAGCAGGGCGTGCTTGGCCGGATCGACCGAGGTGATTTCCAGGCAATAGCACACCGCGCTGTTGGCCGCGCTGCCGCGCCCCTGGCACAAGATCGGCGGATTCTGGCTGCGGGCGAAATCGACAATGTCCTTGATCGTGAGAAAATAGCGCGCCAGGTCGAGCTTCCCGATCAGCTCCAGTTCCCGCGCAAGCGTTGCGCCCACCCCGGCCGGCACGCCATCTGGGTAACGCCGCGTCGCGCCCTCCCAGGTCTTCGCGGCCAGCCAGCTCTGGGCATCATGCCCGTCGGGATAGGTTTCGAACGGATATTCGTAGCGCAACTCGTCAAGGCTGAAGCGGCAAACATCGGCAATCGCGCGTGCAGCGGCAATGGCGTGCGGCCAGTCGGCGAAAAGCCGCGTCATTTCGTCCGGCGATTTCAGGTGGCGCTCGGCATTGGGGCGGAGCAGCAACCCGGCATTGGCGACGGTGGTCTTGTGCCGGATCGCGGTCATCACGTCCTGCAGGGGGCGGCGATCGGGGATGTGATAATGGACATCATTGGTGGCAAGGATGCCTAGGCCGCTCGCCCGTGCCAGTGCGTCTAGCCGGTTGATGCGGGCGACATCGTCGCCGCGATAGAGGTGGCTGACGGCGACATGACCAAGCGTCGGCAACAGCGCCACAAGCCCCGGCAACGCTTCCGCAAAGCTATTCGGGCATTCCGCACCAACCAGCCGCAGATTGCCCGGTGCCGAGATTGGCATCGCCAGCCATGGCGCGTCGAGATCATCGGGCGGCAGCAGGATAAGCTGGATGCCCTCGCTCGCGCCAGCCAGCATGGGGAGGGTGATATGGGTTTCGCCCTTGGCCTGCCACGCGCCATCAATCGTCGCCATCTTGCCCGCCGACAGCAGTGCGCACAGCCGGCCATAAGCGGTGCGATCCTGGGGGTAAGCCAGGAAGGCCACATCCTCGACTGTCTCTATGCGGCAACCGATCACCGGGGTCAGCTGCGCGGCCTTCGCTTCGACATGCAGCCTGACCACGCCGGCCATGCTGTTGGCATCGGCAATGCCAATCGCATCATAGCCCAGCGCCCGCGCGGTCATCACCAGATCGACCGCATCCGATGCACCGCGCAAGAACGAGAAGCAGCTCATCAGGCCAAGCTCGACAAACGCTGCGCGCGGTGGCGGCGGTAACGCGCTCAACGCCGTGTCGCATGCCAGCGTCCGCCGGTTTGGCGTTAAGGGCGGATCAGGCATGGCGACCGCCAAAGTATCATCCGGTTCATTTCCGTCACGACTCACTTGCCTTTGCCGACATTAGGAACATAATGGGAACATGCTGCATGCCGCAACCAGCACCTTTAGCGCTGCCCTGACGTTCCTGCCTGATCGTAAGGCCACCCAGCAGGAGCTGTTCGGCAGCGGGCGAAATGCCGCCGCCATCGCATTTGCGCTGCATCTGGCACAGCGGGTCGGCCTGCCCGAGCACCCGGCCTGGCTATGGGTGCAGGATCGCGCGAGCATCCGCCTGACCGGGCGACCCTTCATCCATGGCCTGCCGCCCGCGCTGCGCAACGGCCTCATCCACATCACCGCCGCCAGGCCGCGGGATGCCCTGTTCGCGCTGGAGGAAGGCGTGCGGTGCACCGACTTCGCCCTTGTGCTGGGCGAACTTGCGGGCGATCCGCGCGCGCTTGATTTCACTGCCTCGCGCCGGCTGTCGATCGCATGCGAGCGCCATGGCGTGCCGCTCTATCTGGTGCGGCATGATGCCGGGCCGGATCTCAGCGCGGCGCGGCGGCGCTGGCGAGTGGCGCCGTATCCGTCAGCGCCGCCGCGCTGGAATGCGCGTGCCCCCGGCGCGGCGCGCTGGCAGGTTGAACTGTTCCGCGCGCGCGACCTCCCCCCTGGCAACTGGATGGTGAGCGAAGACGATGGACATTATCCAGGCCAGAACAACCTCAGGCATGCCGCGCGCGAGCCGGCCGGGGCGGCGCATCCTGTCGATCTGGTTGCCATGCCTCGCCATCGATCGCTGGCGCGCGTGCGCACCGGCTGAAGCCGACCGGCAACCGATCGCGCTGACCGCCGAGAGTGCGCATGGCCCGCGCATCGTCGCGGTCAATGACAGGGCCGCTGATGCCGGTGTGGCAGCCGCGATGCGCCTGGCCGATGCGCGCAGCCTGTGCCCGGCCTTGCAGGCCTTGCCGCATGATGCAGCGGGAGACCGACAATGGATCGCAAATCTCGCGCTTTGGGCGCAGCGCTGGGGGCCGCTTACCGCGACCGACCCGCCCGATGCGCTGCTGATCGACATTGGCGGGGCCGTTCATCTGTTCGGCGACGAGCAGCGCCTGTGCGCCGATGCCATTGCCGAGCTGGCGCAGCGCGGCTTTGCGGCGCGAACCGGCATCGCCGCAACGCCGGCTGCCGCCTGGGCGATGAGTCATTTTGCACCGCCTCCCGCCATCATCCCGGCAGGGGGTAATCCGCTGGCAAGTCTTGGCCCCCTGCCGGTCGCGGCGCTTCGGCTCGACGATGCGACGATGCTGCTGCTGGCACGGCTTGGCCTGAAGCGGATTGCCGATCTGGCGGGGATTGACCGCAAGGCCCTGGCACGGCGGTTTCGCAATCGCGCCAGCGCAGCCGACAACCCGTTGATCCGGCTTGATCAGCTGCTGGGCAATCTGGCGGAACCGGTGTTGCCGGTGGTGGCCAACCCCATCCCGCTGGTCCAGCGCCGCCTTGCCGAACCGCTCTTGCACCGCAAGCTGCTTGATCTGGTGCTAGCCGATCTGGCGGATGAGCTGGCCCACCTGCTCGAAGCAGAGCGGCTGGGAGCACGGCGGATTTGCTTGCGGGCCTGGCGCGTTGATGGTGACCGGATCGAGCGACAGATCGAGCTGGCCGCGGCCTCGCGTGAGGCAGCGCATATCCTGCGCCTGTTCGCTGCCCGGCTCGATGATGTCGATGCCGGCTTCGGCATCGATCTGGTGCAGCTGCTTTGCCCCTGGGTAGAGCCGCTGGCGCTGCATCAGCTCGATATGGGGCACGAAGCTTGTAGCGGCACCGACAGCCAGGTTTTTGTCGATCGCATCGTCGCCCGGCTGGGCCGGCAGGCCATTGCCCGCCCGGTCGCGCACGCCAGCCACATGCCCGAACGCAGCCAGCGCTGGGCGTCACCGCTGGAAGCCGCAAAACCAGCGCCGGCCGGTCTGCCACTTTATGCCCGACCCTTGAAGCTGCTCGCACGTGCCGAGCCGATCAGCGTGCTTTATGCCACGCCCGAAGGGCTGCCGCGCCGCTTCCGCTGGCGGGACAACGTGCATGAGATCGCCCGTGTCGAGGGTCCGGAGCGCATTGCGCCCGAATGGTGGCGCGAGAAAAGCACAACCCGGCTGCGCGATTATTACCGGATCGAGGATGAAACTGGCGCGCGATACTGGATTTACCGCGATGGCAGCCTGCGCGATGGCCGGGGCGGGACGCCGGGATGGTATCTGCACGGCGTGTTCGGGTGAGCTCACCCCTTCGCCACTTTGCCCATCGGAACTTCGGCCAGCCCGGTCCATCGCAGACGGCGACGAACGTTGCATTCGCCCCCTTCGACTCCATCTGCTGTATCGCTCCGGACAGGCTTTGGCGCCCCCGCTACGTCCGCGAACAGCCCCCTATATCCGGCTCGTGGCAGTGCGGTGTGAAAAGTCACGGATTTGCCGCAGGCGGTTTCATTTTGTTCGCGCCAGCATATCGAGGGGCTGGTTGGCTGCACGGCGGCTGGCCCAGCGGCATCCTGCTGATTGAGTCTTCACTTAAGGTCGGCCTGATCTCGTTTCAGCGCACCGCTCGAACGTTGAACCGCCACCCCGACCTCAATCGGTAGCTGCGGCTGCCCATTGACGACGCCGCGAAACCGATCGTGATAAGCGGTCGCATCATCGACAGCTATCCGCCGAACTTTGCCGGAGGCCGCCCAGAGTCGTTTTCAAAGGGGGGCATGAATGGGGGCATATGAGGTCCGCAGCCCGCGAAGTCTATGAAAATCCAGATAAATGGCGGAGCGGGAGGGATTCGAACCCTCGATACGGTNNNCGTATACTCACTTTCCAGGCGAGCGCCTTCGACCACTCGGCCACCGCTCCGCATTGTGCCGGAAAGGTCGGTGCCCTAACCGCACGGCCGCCCTTTCGCAAGGTGCCGCTGCGTGGCAGACTGGATGCCATGCGCATCCCTGCCCTTTTGCTGCTCGGCGCCGCGAGTGCCGCCATCGCCCAGTCGCCCAAGCCCGCCACGGCGCCTGCTCTGGCCCCGTCCGAAATCGTGGCGGCCGCGCCGACGGCCGATTGGCAGGACATCGCACCGGCCGATCTGCTGGTGATGGACCTGGCGCCCGATGCCAAGGGCAAGCCGCGCCGCGTGATCATTCAGCTGATGCCGCCGCCCTTCTCGCAAGGCTGGGTCGGCAATATCCGCAAGCTGGCGGCGGCGCATTGGTGGGATGGCACGGCGATCGTGCGCGTGCAGGACAATTATGTCGTGCAATGGGGCGACCCCGATGGCGAGGACAAGGCGAAGGCCAAGCCGCTGCCGCCGGGTTTGGCGGTGGTGCCCCAAGGGGATTATCGCACCCCTCGCTACGCCCGTTTCGCAACGTGGCTATCGTGGATGAAGGATGCCAACTATGCGGCGCATGTTGGCTTCAAGACCGGTTGGCCGGTTGGCGGGGATGGCGCCCATAGCTGGCCCGTCCACTGCTATGGCATGGTCGGCGTTGGCCGCAATCTGTCGCCCGACACCGGGACCGGCGCCGAGCTTTACACCGTGATCGGCCATGCGCCGCGCCATCTGGACCGCAATATCGCGCTGGTCGGCCGGGTGATATCGGGGATCGAGCAACTGTCGAGCCTGCCGCGCGGCACCGGCGCGCTGGGTTTCTATGAAAAGGCCGAGGAACGGGTGCCGATTCTCGCCGTCCGGCTGGGCAATGAAGTCGCCGGGCTGCCGCGCTATCAATATCTGTCGACCGAATCAGCGAGCTTCGCCCGCTATGCCCACGCCCGCGCGAACCGGCGCGATGCCTTCTTCATCCGGCCGGCGGGCGGCGCCGACATCTGCAACATCCCGGTGCCGATCCGCCAGGCGCCGAACTGAGCCGCCCGAACAGCAAAAGGGCCGCGACACATGCCGCAGCCCCTTGCTTCTCCATGCCGAACGGCAGGATTACTTGATCTTGGCTTCCTTGAAATCGACATGCTTGCGCACGACGGGATCATATTTGCGGAAGGTGAGCTTCTCGGTCTGGGTGCGCGGATTCTTCTTGGTGACATAGAAGAAGCCGGT
>FRDC01002628.1_pt1 | contig 14901 bp, 24 predicted proteins | sample 1106171 | NCBI WGS metagenome assembly FRDC01 (sample SAMEA3930566, study PRJEB13176) | freshwater metagenome | biome: Drinking water system; feature: drinking water; material: water | place: Singapore | collected 2014-12-20 | reverse complement strand
GGTGCTGGTGCTGGTGCTGGTGCTGGTGCTGGTGGCAGCTACGGGCCCGGACGTGAAACGTCCCGTACGTTTAAGGGTTTCCCCTAATGGCGCGCCATGCGACAGTGGCCGACATTACGTCCTATCGCAACGCACCACAGAGGACAGACAGTCATGATTCTCGCCACTCTCGCATGCATCGCCACGGGGGCCGCTTTGAGCGTCCCTGTCGTTTCGTTCTATCGTCGCCATTGGGGGGCTTAAACCATGCGCAAGCGTCACGTATACCTGACATCTGAAGTTTTCCACCTTTGGGCCAATCGCGCCCCCGTGGCAGGCGACATCCGCAACGCTGGCGGAAACGTTTTCACGTCCGCCGACGGCGCCCGGGTGTTCAGTTACGGAACCCACTACACCATCGGCCAATGGGTGACGCATCCGAAAACGGGCGCCACGCTGCTACTGCTAAACGGCCGGCACTACTCGAACACCACGGCGAAGCACTGCCGCGAAGCGTGGCATGCCCTGCCGCGGGATGCGCGCGATGCTGCAGTTACCGTCCTGTTCCTGTCGGGTGACGGGTTCGCGGGACTGGTGGCCGATGCCGCGTCACTGGTGGCCGACGGCGCCGACAGTCTCGAACGTTCGCACACTGCGCGCACGAATCGGCCGTATCTCATCCGCCACGCCCGCGCGCAATTCGCGGCGGCAGTGCGACTACTGACGTTTGCGGGTGACGCGCGACGCGCGGCGGACGTGCCCGCGATCCCCGACGGGGAACCGGATAAGGAAACCATCCGGGCGATTCTGCAGGCATTGCGCGGCCGGGAGTATCTGGCCAAAGCCCGGGAGCATCTCGAACGGGCCCGAGGGCGCGCCACCGAGGCGGGCAACCCGCACGCATGGGGCGGGACGGACGGCCGAATCGACGCGGCCCGCATGGCGACCCAAAACGCGGACACGTCCGCCGGGCTGTACCGCAAGGCGGGCAAGAAACCCGCGCCCGAGTGCGCGCGCATCGTGGCGAGCATGCGCGCGCTACTGGCAACGCTCGAACCCGTCGCGGCTGCCGAGCATCGTGCGCAATTGGCGCGCGACTGCGCCAACGCATCGGGGAGCGTGGCAGCCTATTTCCGTTCGCGCCACGGCCGCGCCGTGACGCGTGGGAGGGATACCCGCGTACACCTGCACGCGTGGGAATGGGAGCATGTCACCGGGACGAATCGTCGCGCGTCCGCGCACGGGCTGCCCGACGAATGGCGCCCACTGGCGGCCCGCTACCATGCCGCGCGACGCGTTGACGCACTGCGCGAAGTGTGCGACGACACGTCACACAATGACGCGCGCGCCATCATGCGCGCACTGTCGGCCGTGTCGGATGCGCTGGCGCATCGCCCGGCGGCCGTGGTGCATTGGGAGCGCATCGCACGTGCGGCCGCGGAAGCCGCTAACGTCCGGGCCGCGGCAGAGTATGCCCGCCTTGCACGGGAGCATGCCGAAAGCATCGCGCAATGGCGCGCGGGTGCATCCGTTCGACTGGGCTACTCCGTGCCCACAATGGCGCGCATCCGGGGGGATGTCGTCGAAACGTCCCGGGGCGCGAGTGTCCCGCTAGAGCATGCCGCGCGACTGGTGCGCATCGCGCAACGCGTCGCGCAACGCGGGGGCGCCGATTGGGTCCCGGGCACGGGGCCGCGTGTCGGGCACTACCAGGTGCAGAGCATCGGCGCGGACCTGTCCGCAGTCATCGGGTGCCACGAATTCAGCGCCGAAGAATCCGCGCGCATCGTGGCGGACATCATCGCCCATCCGTGCTACGCGGGCGCCACGGCCGACGGGGTGACGCAATGAACCGGGCCGCAGTCGCACAAGGCATCGCCCGCGCGCAGTTTCGCAAGCATCGGCGCGCCATCATGCGGGCGCGCGTTTCTAACCGGCCGACGGGGGCTTAAATGCTTATAGAGCTTCACTGCAAATTTTCAACGCGCGATAACGCGCAAACGGCGCTAACTGAGTTTCGCAAACGCTACCGCGTTGCGTTGCGTGGCGCATGCGTCACCGGGCCCGATCATTTCGGGTGCTACCGGGTGCACGTGCCTTTGGGCGGCACGGGCTTTAGCGTGGCGGAGATGTCGTCGGCCATGCGCGCGGGGAACTACTGACTATGACTGAACGCTACACCATCGGACAGACTGAATACGTCCGCCATCTCTCGGGGCTTTACTTCCCCGCGGACACTGCGCCACGCGTTGCAGATGCAATCGCGGGCGCATGGGCATCGCGCGCCCGCGTCCGGGTGTTCTATGGCGACGCGTCAACCGGGCGCGCATGGGCGGAAGAATTCGACATCATCGGCACCATCGGCCGCAGTATGGGCCCGTGTCAGGTGCCTTTGCTCGTCAACAATGCGCGCAGCTACGGGGGCGGTTCGCTGCTATCCGCGTGCGTGGTGGCGATTCGCTGCACCCGTTCGCGGGCGTGGCTATACCGTCACCCGACATTCAACCCGGGAACATGGGCCACGATTCCCGCGGACGTGCCCGGGTACGCCGAAAGCGTCACCCATAATGGAAGCGTCCACGCCCGGTTCAAGCGTGCGGGCGCTGGCGCCCGGTACTGCGGTTTCATGACGGGGGAGCGCTTCGCGAAGTGACGCGCGCCACAGTCAACGCGGGGGCCCGATGCGGCCCCCGTTTCACGTCCGGCCGCGGGCGCTGGCGCCCGTCCGGGCGTCACCCGGGGCCGTGGGCCGCCTGCACCCGTCCGCACCCGTCCGCGGGCGCTGGCGGCCGGGCGCGCAGCATTAATGCGAACAATTCGCGAATGCGAGCCATTCGCATCGCGGTTTTTCGGTCCAGGCGCTAGGCGGCCAGCAGCGTGTCGAGCGCCCGCTTGAGTTCGGGGCTGCCCCCACTTGTACCCCCGGGGGGTTCGGCGGGATTCTCGCCCGTTCCCAAAATTTCCGGCCGCGATAGATGCCGACGGCCACGGGGGTAGTCCGTGCCAGGTGCGAAGCCCTGGGCGTACTGCAGCCAACCCTCGCGCACCAGTTCGGCCCGGATTTGCTCGACGCGTCGCAGCGTCATGCCCATGCGGGTCGCAATGCGCGTCAGCGGCATGCCGCGGGCGATCAGCAGCGCGATCTGCCGGTTGCGGGCATAGCGGCGCTCATCGCTGCCTGTGGGCACGCGCAGCCGCTTACCGCCGAACGCTCGCACGAGCGCCCGAAGTGCCGGCATCCCGAGCAACACCCCGAGCCGATGGCCGGGCGTGGCTTTCGTGGGCACCCACAGGTGCGAGCCGCCGAACCAGACCGCGATGATGCGCGTGGCCCGGTAGCCGATCACGGGGGCGATGTCGTCGAGGTCGCTGGTGTTCACCTTGGGTCGCGAGTGTTGCGACGCAACGCAACGCTGTCAACCACACCCCGCTACCCATGAGGGCAATCCCCTAATTCAGGGTAACCTAAGTCATTGATTCTATTCATCTTTTTCTACTTTACCCCTAATACCCCTAACAATCTAACATCACTATACGCATGATGTCCCCCGCTATTTAGCGAGCCCATCCTGGGTAATTAGCGGAGCCGTCCGGGGAGGTATGGCAGTTTCGTCCGGGGTACTCAGGTACTGGGGTAGGCGGCCGAAAACCTCAATCGAATCAAGCACTTAGCGCTATTTTTCGTACCCCGTTTCTACCCCGCACTTTGCTGGTGACGCCCAGGTCGAGGCGCCCGGGCCATTTTCCGGCCCCTATTTCCTGGGTGCTCACGGCGACGACGCGTTATTTATCGCGGCTGGCCGCTATTTATCGCGAATCTAGGGTTTCCCCTAGTGGTGCATCTTGCGACGACCCTATAAATTTCGTTCCATCGCAACACGGCCGACCGGCCAGTAGGAGAGTGAAGTGACCCACCACATGAGGACGATCACGCTGATGATCGACGACAAACGCAGCGCCATCGACGCCGACGGCGTTGCCGAGGGTGCCGCCGAGCACCTGCTCGAAACGTTCAACGACGACGGTTCGCTGGTGCACGCCAGCGCGAACCCCTGGGTGGCGTCCGTGTGGGTGCTGACCTGGGGCGGGGGCGATGAGCCGGAATCGCCGACCATCACCGTGCACCGCACTCGCGAGGGCGCCATCGAGCACGCCCGTAACGAGGTCGCGGCCTACTACGAGGGCACCGAGGGTCTGGATCGTTTGATCCAAGGGCTGCGCGACATGGGCCGCATCCCGTTCGGCGATCTGCCGGGCGACACGTGGATGTCGCTCGACGCGGCGGACCTGGGGGAGTAGCCAGTCGGCTGCCCGCATCACTTCGTTCTAAGGAAACCATCACCATGATCGCAACCACCGACCGCGCTGCCCGCAGCGCCGAACTGCTGGAACGTTTCAACACCCTGCTTTCTGCAGGCGAATCGTCCGGCTACTGGACGACCCTGCCCAACGAGTACGCCAACTGCGACCGCATGGAACACATGGCCCGCCACCGACAGGTGCGCACCGATGCGGGCGTGTTCGGCATCTCGCTCAACGAGCGCGACGGCCGTGCGGACGCCAGCGTCGCGAGCGTGTCGTCCCTGCCGCGCCAGCAGGGCATCCGCGTGCATCCGAGCGACTGCCGCGTGCACGTCAACCCGTCGGCGTCCGCGTCGCTCGAACGTCCGCCCAAGATCGCAGCGCTCGACCTGTACCGCCGCGTGATGGTGCCCGGCGCCGATGCGGCCCGCTGGTGCGCCGCGAAGCTGGCCGAGTATGTGGCCGACCGCGAGGCGCTGCTGGCGGCCCGTGACGCGGCGAAGGCGGCCGGCGTGACGTTCCGCGATGACGACTTGGAACCCTGGCGCGGCGAGCACTATGAGGTCAAGGGCTGGCACACGGCCCTGGGGTCGCTGCGCATCACCTGCCGGGGCGACGTGTACGTCGAGCGCCTGACCGTCGGCGTCGCGGACCTGGGCGCGCTGGCCGCGATGGTGAAGCGATGAGCGCCCCGCTGACCCGCACCTGGGCCAACGGCGCCCGGCAGGTGCTGAACGTCCCCGAGTTCACCCGTCGGCGTCCCGAGCGCGCCCGCTACGTGTGCCAGTGCGGCACGTGCGGCCACTCCTGGGATGACGGCGTTTCCAGCAGCGTGACGCCCACACCTGGGGCCCGCTGTCCCTTCGAGTACGCCCGCAACCACTTCACCACGAGGAACTGAACCATGAGCACCATCAACATCGGCGGCACCTACCGCTTCAACTACAAGGCCCGGCCGAGCACGGCCGCGCCCCCGGAAGGCGGCGAGTGGGCCGCGCACACGGGGCGCCCCGTCAATGTCGTCGCGGTCGCGTGCCACACGGCCCACGGCACGCTCTACGAGTGCCGCACGGCCGACGGCGTGACCGTGGCCGCCTACGACGACGAACTGAGCGAGGTCTGAGCATGAGCCACACGTACAACCTCGGCGACCGTGTGCTCTATGGCGACAAGCCCGGCCGCGTCACTGGCTCATTCATCACGTCGGCGCCCGGCACCACGGCCCCGTACTACCGCGTGGCGCTGGATAACGGCGCCGTGATCTGCCCCGCGTGGCCCGACGAACTGCGCCGGGAGCCCACGGTTCGTGTGGCGGCCCTGGAAGCCGAGGTCAGCCGGTCGCGCCGGGCGCTGGCGGCCATCGCGCGCCGCGCCCTGACGTTGCGCCGCTACCCCACTGACTACAGCCAGGTGGAGGCTATCATCTCGATCTGCAACGCGGCCTTCGTTCGCACCCCTGGGGGTTCGCCGAAAACCTCGCCCGTTGTCAAAAATTCAGAGGCATCCAATGGCAGCGCGTGAATCTGCAGCCGTGCTCAAAGCCGTGGCCGACCATCAACGAGGCGTGTCGATGCTGGCCGCGGCGAAGAAGCACGGCGTCAACCGTTCGAGCATCCAGCGCGCGATGTTGCGGCGTGGCAAGCCCCCTGGTCGCCAACCGACCGCGCCGGCGCCATGATCGAGTTCATCATAGGGTTCCTGCTGGGCCAGAACCGGCGCCTGCCGCCCGCGCGGCCGTCGCTGCACCCTGGGGGCCACCTGCGGTATCGGCCGCTGCAGGCGTGGAGCTACGCGGTCGGCCGCGCCCTGGGGCGGCTGGTGCGGAGCGTCACTTGAGGCCCTGGGCCGCCGTGTAGGCACGGGCAATCTCGGCCGGCTGCGTCAGGGCCAGCGCCGGGTGCCCCGCCTGCACGTACAGGCGCGGCTTCGCGCCATCCGGGGCGATGATGTTGTGCACGCGGCCGTTGTGCAGGTGCGGATGCCAGTCGTAGCCAATCGAACGTAGGAGGTCACGCCGACGGTTCGGCGGCATCGCCCCGCCGCGGCCCATCTTGTCAATCAGCTTGTCCACGGCCGTGCTGCTGATCCAGCCGCCGCAGAAACCCGGCACGCCCTGCTCGACCGCTTCGAGGATTTCCTGCTCGATCCGGCCGAGCGACTGCGAGATGGCTTCATCGGTCGAGGACGTGATGGGTGCGCGTTGGCAGCCGGTGGCCGGGTTGAACTCGTCGGGGATCACGATGGTGTGCAGAAGTTCGGCGACGATGGCGTAGCCGTCCGCGTTGGCCCAGTCGTAGAGGTCACGCATGTATGAGCCATCCATGCCGTCGCGCACGAGGTCATCAATGGTCTGTTGGGCGCAGAACAACGTGCAGAACCTTCGGTCGTTCCGCGTTTTCTTGAGGGCGTTTTTGTGGTTGGTGTTGAAGATGAAATTGCCGCAGATTTCCGCGCTGATCTGATCGACGCCCTTGGCTTCGATTTCCAGACCGTCGCCCCCGGTAATCATCGGCTTCAATTCCTCGATCACGTCCACGTTCTCGGACGTGTGGATGTCCTCGACCGCGTAGAACGTCTTACCGACCATCCAGCCATTGAACTGCTTCGCCAGCTTGCTCGCCTTCGGCCAGTGCACGTAGCGACGGCCGATGGCTTCCGCCACGAGGCGCGACAGGAACGTCTTGCCGTTGCCCTCGACGCCCTGGATCAGCGGCGCCCATTGGAACTTCACGCCCTGGAACTGCACGCACGCGGCCATGTAGTAGAGGACGATCTTGGCATCGCGCTCGACCGGGAACAACTTCGCCAGGTGGCGCAGGAACGGCGTCGCGTCCCCCTTCTTCCGCGGCACGTCCACCGGCCAATAGGTATTGACGCGCACGCGGCCGGCGTCGCGGATGAGCGCCCCGTAGGGCAGCCGCGGCCGGAAGCACGTACCGTCAGCGCGCGGTGCCTTCAGCACCTGGGACTCGGTGAAAGCCTCCCATGCGTTGCGCGAGGTCCGTTCGTTGCGGGTATCCATCGCGAACGTGTAGCCGCCGAACACGGCGCGGAAGCGCTCGGGGTTGACGAGATGCCCGCCCGGGATGAGGGCCTTGTGGTACTCGACCACGTAGACGCAGCCGGCGAACACCTCGGCCTGCTCGGCGGGCGCGAGGAACGTGCTGCCGGTCACGGGCGTCATCCTCGGTAGCGTCGCGTCCACGCCCGCCGCGGCCGCAGCGACCGGCGTCACGGGTACGGGGGGTCCGTCAGGTTCCTCGCCCGTTCCGAAATTTTCCAGCGCGGGCAGCCCGGTCGGTTGCGGCGCGCGGTCCTGCAGCACGTCGCGCTGCATCGCGCATGCGTTGGCGATCGTGCGGGCCATGTAGTCGTCGCGGTCGTACTTCTCGCGCTTCAGGCCCGACTGCCTCATGAGCCGGTCGATTCGTTCGGCGTCTTTCCCGGTCCAGAAGGCCAGGTGCTGCGCAAGGGCAGCGTCAGCGCTCGAGCCGTCGTAGGGCTCCGAGGACGAACGGTCGGGCGGGTAGGCGCGGGCCAGTACCTCGACGTTGCGCTCCCATAGGTCGGCGAACGTCGCGCGACCGCCGAACGCGCCTGCAGCCGAGCGCGACTGCAGTGCGCGCCTGATGAGGTCGGCGTCGTCCGGGGGGCCGCGCCAGGCCGGATCGGGGCCGTCACCGTGGACGGCGTGCGTCTCGCGCGGCGGGAAGAACTGCTGCGCGAACTGCGCGATCGTCGGGCACGGCTGGCTCATGTCGCCGACCTGACTGTGGCCGATGGCGATGAACCGTCGCTCGGTGTAGAACTCCACCCCGAGGTCGACACGTTTCATCGAGTGCGGCGGCACCTGGCCTTGCCCCCACACGTGCAGGCCACGACCGGACTGGCTCACCTCGATCACGCAGTTGGGCAGCATCGCGCAGATGTTGGCGGACAGCGGCGACCACGTGCCGTCGGCCTGCAGCGCGCCGTCGATGTCGACGCAGAAGAACGGGTCGTTTTCGGTGAGCACAAAGCCCACGGTGAATTGCGGGCCCCACTGGTGCGCGAGCGTGGCCGCGTGCTGATAGGTCGTCCAGTGCGCCGGGTTGTGGGCGTCAACGTGCGTGGCGGCCGTGCGGTAGTCGCAGGGGATTTTGTCCGTCTTGCCGTTGGGCAGTGGCGCCAGCAGCACCACGATCCACTGGGGTGTCGAGAGAAGCGGGGTCATTTTCTATGCGGCAAGACGAATGAAATTCAGGCAGCAGTGCGGACGAATCGGGACAGAGCCCACGCCCACAGTGCGCCGCCGACCACCTTTGCGGCGAACTGCAGCACGACGATCTGCGGCATCAGGGCGCCAAAGGCAAGTGTTGGGAACACCAGCGAGTCGACCGCAGCACCTGCAACGTTCGACCCGTTGGCCCTGAACAGCCACGAGCCGCGGAGTCGCAAGAACGCCCCCGTGTCTACCAGCGCCGCGGCGGTGAACGCAACGGCGCTTGCAACTGCGATTGCGCCTGCCGCGGGGTTCAACGCATAGGTCAGCACGCCCGTGGCAGCAATGAGCCCGAGCATCTGCGACGAACGCAACCGCGCATGCAGCACGTCCCGCAGCGTCAGGTCTAGCCCGATCAAGACGAACGCATTGATCGGGCTGACCCAGGGGCCGAAGTGCGCAACCGTGAGGTTGGCCGCAATCATGGCGGCAGCGTAGATGGTGATGGCGATGATGAGCATGGTCAGGTTCTCCGGTTCAGGTGCATGTTGATCGCGGCGAGTGCTACCGACAGATGTCGAGTCACTTCGTCAGCGTGGTGGATCAGCCAAGGGGACAGCGGCTTGTCGCTCGCGTCGATCACGATGACGGGCTTTTTCAGGACGTGTTTTGCGTAGAACACTTCCATCGACGTGCCTACCGACGGGCGGTCGAAATACACCAGCAGCGCGTCGCAACGCTGGATGTCCTCGATGTCGCCCGCCACGATTTCGGCAGCGACGCCGGGCTCGAGTTCGCGGCCGCGGTAGTCACGACGCATCGGGTCGATCACCGCCCCATCCCATCGTTTCTTGGCGAGTTCGCGCCAACTGGTTGCTTCGTCGTCGGTACGCCCATTTATGGGCCCGCACAGATAGATCGTTCTCATGGTTTCCACCTCTCAGGTGAGTTAAAAGCCTCCACACGAGCGCGGAGGATTGCTGCGCGAACAGACTTCTTCGCGTCAGATACGCCGGTCGGCTGAAACGTGCCGGTCCAGTTTTTGTCGATGCCGATGTTGCGGCCGATGGTCGTGCTGTCTGCGCTCGCAAACGGGTAGCGAGAGAACACCCTCGTGTCGAGCATGCGCAACCCGTGAAGCCGCGTGATCGGCACGCCATCGGCGTCGCAGATGACCGCCATTGCAATCGCCATGCGGGCGTGCCACTCCGCACTGCCGACTCGCGAGAACTCGCCCGACGATCCAAGGCATATCCGGGGCCACTCCGAAGCGAGGCGCCCGAGACGATCAAAAGACTCGTGCAGGTGCCACACTGGCGCGCCGCGGTGCTTCCCGAACGGCCACTCGGCTACTAGCGCGTCGTTATCCGCCTCGCTGCCGTCAATCACGTCGGGGATGACCGCAAAGTCGCACGCGGGGTAGCGGAGGATCGAGCCCGCCCATGCGTAAAACGGGCCCCAATCAACGATTGGTTCGCCAGAACGCCATGCAGGGAACGCACCGTTATCCAGTGCGAACGACTGGCACAGTTCAATCGCGACGCTCAGTTGCCCTGGGTGGGCAAACGATACGAACGCATGCCCGGCACGTACAGCTTGGTACGCCGCCACCTCAGGGGTTATCGGCAGACCGTAGTAGGGGATCACGCCTTTGCGCCCCCCACCCACTCGGCCGCGGCTGCCCGCAGCGTTTCGTCAGCCCTCATTGCCTGGCGATCTTTCACCGCGAGGCCCTGGGCGACGACCGGCACGCAGCGCTGCGCCACGGCGGCGCGCATCACCGAACGGCGAAGCGCTTCCATCGTGCCCAGGCGGGCCGAGACGAGGGCGGGAGACACGCCCGCAACGGCAGCGATGTCGTCGCGGGTGATCGAGCGCCAGCCGCGGGTGGCGGCCAGCCCGAGCGCGACCTGCAGCAGCGAGCGTGCGCGGTCGTCGGGGAGTTGTCGAACGGTCATAGAACGGTGTCGAGGACGCCGACGACGATCGCGCCGATGCATACGAGGATGTAGATGGTGAGCACCACCACGGCGACGCGGCACAGGAACTCGGCTTTAGGGTCGTTTCCGCTGTTCTTCATGGCATCCACGTGTAGGTGTGGTCGTGCGAAACCGGGTCGACCGACGAGATGAGCGTGCCCGACGTGAACCTCGGCCACACGAAGCCGACGACGGGCGCGCCGGCTTCGCGCAGTGCGTTCGCGATGTAGTGCCCGACGTGAACGTCGTGCTGCAGGTGGGCCAACTTCGCGGCCGAGATGGTGATGGCGACGGGCGTGTTCATCGCCGCATCTGCGCCAGTTGCGTGATGTCGACCAGCGGGCCGACATCCCCATGCACCACGACCGCGAGGTCGCCACCTCCCAGCACGTAGACGGCGTTGCCGTGGTCGGCGCGGTGGGTGATCGAGTTCGCGTCGATGCGTGCGACCATGCCCTTGCGGATCGTGCGTGCCGTGCGCTCGGCGAACGCATGGTCGTTTGCCGAGGGGCCAAAGTCCACGGCCGCCTCGAACGGATGCCCGAAAGCCGCGTGCACCTGCACGACCACGAGGGCACGATCGCCCGTGCTGCGGTAGTAGCGAGCGTCGCGCTCGATCAGTCCTTCAACGGTGACGCTCATCGCATGCCCTCGAATGCCAGGAAGCGCGCCTCGGGACCGCAGGCGCCGAACGTGCCGCGGGCGTGCTCGACTTCGGCGCGCACCTCGGGGTGCACGCAGCGCTTGCCGCCCTCGACACCGTCATCGCACAGGACGCAGGCCCTGTACGGCAACGGTCCCCACTGAACGGGGGCCGTTATGTTAGAACGAAACGACTCGAGCATGCTAGAGGCTCCCTTCGTTGGTGATGAACCGCGCGTCGCCACCGAGCGACACGACCAGATTGGCCCAGTTCGCTTGGGCTGTCTCATGCGGGTCGCCCGAATAGGTCCACCCCGCGTGCTTGCACTCGATCGAGACGAATTGGCCGATCAATGAGCCAATGTCGTCCGGCTGGATCACGCGCGGCCGGATGCCGATGAGGTCGCCCGACTTCACGACCGCGTTCACCTGCGGCGAGTCGTTTGCCAGGCCGTAGCGCACGTGGATGTTCTTCTCGGCGTCGTGGAACGCCCCGACGTTGTTGCGCCACAGGCGCCAGCCGAGTTGACTGGCGCGCACCCGCGTGGCGGCCTGCACGGCGGCCTCAGAGCACGGCGCCGGGGTGCTGGTGGGCGTGAAGCGGTCGAGCGCCCCGAGCCGCGCCCGAAGGTCGGCCAGCGCCGCGTCGGAGATGGCCCAGGTGCGGGCCCAGTCGGTCAGCATTGGGCGGCCTCGCGGCGCACGACGTAGTAGGCGTTCATCGCTTCCGCGACGCGGCAGGCGTCGTGCGGCGAATCGCATGCCGCAAGAAAGACCCCGCTCGGTGCGAACACGTTTGCCCCCAACGACGTGTAGCGCTTCTCGCATGAAACGCGTATCTCGGGCAGCATCCAACGCGAGAACTGCTTGGCTCGCGGTTTCATCAAAGACACCATGTCGTCGTCGTCGTCGTCGAAATCCACCCGACGCAGCCACGCGATCGGCGATCCCCCCGCCTCAGCCGGCGTGTTCCCGGCGCGGTTCACGATGTCGGGTGGATCGCCCGCATACCACGGGGCGGACCAGTTGGTGCCGTTCCAGTGCCGGCGTGCGTTCTCGTCTTTGCTGATGCTCGCCACGTAATCGCCGATCACCTTGGGCGGCTCGAACTTCCATTCACTCACTGCTGATGCTCCCTAACGTTGTGGGTGTTGAGTTCTGCGTCGATGCGGGCCTTGAGGTCCGCGGCTTCCGTGGCGCCGAGCGCCTGGGCACTGAGCACGTCGGTGCCGTACTTGAAGAAGAATCGCCGATAGGCTTCCGAGTCCTCGCGGCCGAGCGCTCGCTGCCAGCCGGCCCACAGTGCGATCGACGCACGTAGATCGGCCTGGACGCGCTGACGTTCCATATGCCGCTTGCGGATCGACCCCGCAACCTCGGGGGCGACACCGGCCGGATACCGCGGGTCGCCATCCACGCGGGCCACTTCGCCGCGCATGGCCGCCAGCGTCTCGGGGCTGAGTTCGTGGAGGTCGCCGTCGACTTGCTCGGGCTGCGAGCGCCCGGCCGGCACCGGCTCGTGCCCGCAGAACGGGCAGCACTTGTGAATGCGTTCGTAGACCGACAGGCATTCTTCGTTCAGGCAGGTGCGCGTCGGGATCACGTCCGTCGCGGCGCTGCGCGTGCGGCGCTCGCGGCGGTCCAACGACCACTCACGCGGCGCGTCGGGCAGCCCGTGGCGCTCGACGTTGCCCACGTGGTCGATGATGATGGCGTGGCTCTTGCCATCCATGATCCGCAGCGCGCGGCCGAACTGCTGGCAGTACAGGCCGTAAGACTGCGTTGGCCGAGTCATCGACACCACCTCGATCGCCGGGAGGTCGAAGCCTTCGCCGAACAGGTCGACGTTGACTAGCTGCAGCACTTCGCGGTTGCGAAACCGCCGCAGGATGCGCGAGCGCAGGATGTCGGGCGTCTTGCTCGTGACCACCTCGGCCGGCACGTTCGCTGCGCGGTACGCCTCGGCGGTCTGAGTGGCCGATTCGATGTCGGTGTCAAACGTTACCCCCAATTTCCCTGGGGCGATTCGCAGGTAGTGCTTCACCACGTCGCCCGTGATATGCGACTGCTGGCGGGCCGTCTTGAGCTTCAACGGGCTGTAGTCGCCGCTGTCGGTGATCGGCACCGAGGCCAGGTCGATGTCGCTCGGCGGGGCGAACACCCGGTACTCCGTGAGGTAGCCGCGGCGGATGAGTTCGCGCATCGTCGGGCCGACCACCATCGTGTCGATCAGCCCGTCAGCGTGGCGGCCGAGCCCGCGGCCGTCAGCGCGCACGGGGGTGGCGGTCACGCCCAGGCCGTAAGCGTTGGGGAACAGCGCGCACGCCTTGCCCCACTTGTTGTCCTTCAGGACGTGATGCGCCTCGTCCTGTACCCATAGGCCGACTTGCTGCAGCCACGGGTCGCTCGGGTCAAGGTTGACGAGGGTGTCGACCGACGCGACCGCGACGCGACCATTGGGGTCGATGAACGACCGTCCGAACTCGTCGGTGTGCAGCGACACGCACGTGCGCATGAGCGCGTCCGGCCCGATCACGCGATGCCGGACGCCTTCGCGGGCCAGCGCCATGCTCATCTGGCCCACAAGTTCGCGACGGTGCGCGCTGACGCAGACCGCGGTTCGGGCGGCTGCGGCGACGCGGCTGAAGATGAACGTCTTGCCGCCGCCGGTAGGCAGAACGGCCAGTACGTTGCGGCTACCGGCTGCCCAGGCGGCGTAGATGTCTTGCTCGAGGCGGGCCTGGTAGTCACGGGGGGCGTGTTGGGTCATGCGCGAACCAGCGGCCCCCACTGCTCGGCCATTGCCCTCGCGATCCCGGGGAAGAACCTGCTGCGTTCCTTCTCGCGGTTCGGGCCCGGGCTCATGTAGTGAACGCGGTGGCGTTGGTTGGCGGGCAGTTTCATCATCTCGTCGTAAACGTTGTGCGTCGGCTGCAAAAGCGGCAGCCCTTCGAGCCAAAGCCCCGTGGTCTTGGTTTCTGGATGCCCGTATTGCCACGGGTGCACGTACTGGTCCGCTTTGCGAATCGCGGTGCCGATGCGGCCGGGCGGGTTCTCGAGAGCCTTCCGGGGCACCGGAGCCGCAAGCAAGAGGCGCACGAAGTCAAGTGCTTCGGCCTGCTCTCTCTCTCTCTGCGGCCACCACCGTGCGCCCGCGTTCGTCAAGTAGGTGCAGGGCGGGTGCGCAATCAACAGTCGCAATGTCGGAACCGCCAGCAGGTGCCGAACGTCGCACTGAACGTGGTGCGGGCTTCCGTCCTCTGAGGGACGAACGTCACACGACCACGCGTCGTAGCCCAGTTCGCGGAACGCGCTGCGCACCACGCCGGAAAACTCACAGGCTACGAGGACTTCCATGAATACGTTAGAAGGCAATTGACGATTTCGTTATTACGCAATACATTGGGCGCCCTGTCAACAACTTTTGAGGGCTACCTCGATGAATTCCCCCGTGGTGATTACCCTGAACTTCGCTAGCGTTGCCGAAGCGGCCGCGGCGCTCGCCAAGCTGGATGGCGGGTCGCTCACGACGAACTGGCCGACCATCGCGCACGACGATCGCCCGGACGTGGGCGCGCCGGAAGTGTCGAAGCCGACGTTGCCGGCCGCCATCGTCAAGTCTGACGATCCCCCCGCGACCCCGGGGTTCAACCCGTTCGCCGCCGGGGGTGCCGCCGCGCCCGTGGTCCCTCCCAGTGCGCCCTCTTCTGCGGCTGTCGTGGCGCCGCCGACTGCCCCCGTGGCGCCGCCGGCCTGGGCGCTGCCGCCGACTGCCCCCGTGGCGCCGCCGGCCTGGGC
>FRDC01004010.1_pt1 | contig 14922 bp, 15 predicted proteins | sample 1106171 | NCBI WGS metagenome assembly FRDC01 (sample SAMEA3930566, study PRJEB13176) | freshwater metagenome | biome: Drinking water system; feature: drinking water; material: water | place: Singapore | collected 2014-12-20 | reverse complement strand
TTAACTTTACCAACGTTAGGAGAACGATGCGTGTTCGCACAGTCTCCAAAAACAATCTTTCCAACGCCTTTTTGATGGCAATCGTTAACGAAAGCGCGACTCACTTTATGCAAAAAGTCGTGCTTAGAATTGTCAACTTTTCGTAATTGTTTATTGAAAGATCGAGATGCTTTACGATGCTTACGCGAACCAACCTTAAACCTACGTAAAAACGCCGACTTTTTGCCCGCAATTTTGGCGGATAATCGGCTTAACGAAAGGATCGGTTTGCCCGAAAATATGAGAGATTTTTTCCCGTCAAAAGTCGTTGCAAGTCGTTTAACGCCAAGATCAACCGCAACGATTTTGTTTTCGTTAAGCTTAACCGTTTCCCGTTTATCATCCAGAACAATGCACGCTTTCCATTTGCCACGATCAAGACGAATCTTTATCATGCGCGGTTTCGGCAGATCAACCTTCCACGGAACAAAAATCGGCGGTTGCCCTTTGGCCATCGATAAGAGGATGTTTCCGTTTTTGATGCGGATTGCCGATTCCTTAAAGGTTAACGTAAAAATTCGTTTACTACGATGTGGAAATTTAGGTCTGCCAGAAAACCCGTTTTTACATTTGGAAAATCTCTTCAACGCCTTAAAAAACGATTGGACGGCAATCGTAGCGCCTTGATGAGCCGCTTGCGCCGTTTGACTATGCAAAAGTGTTCTTGGAACCGTTTTTACGGCATTATAAACGCCTTTTAACGTCACTTTTTCCTTAGATTCGAATGCCTTACGATAACACTCAATCGTGGCGTTATAAAACGTTGCGGCTTCGAGACTTGCATTCCAAAGTTGTCCATTTTGACGGTTAGTCAACCACACCACCCAGGTTTTCAATTTGTCTTTTTCGCAACTCACAGTTACACTCTATTATACATGTTTTGCGTCGAAATTCATCCTCGAAACTAAAGTTTGAGGCTTTCTTTCTCTAAAATATGTAATATAAAATAGCGGAATATGAGCGATTTTTTTATAAAGTATATAGACTCTTTACCTGTTGTCCAGTCGAACTTATCTGACAAAAATGGGTATATCGACCTTACAACGGCAAGCTCTGTATATTTTATTCACCAATTGAAGCATAGAAGCGTGACGCCGACAACTGGTTCTGCAACTATTCTTGGCGCGTCTTCGGGTTATGTTGAATACGCTTGGCCGACTGGGTATCCTCCTTCTGGCGGCACATATTATGCTGAATGGAGGGCGACATTTAGCAATGGAAAACAATTGACTGTTCCGAATGATGGTTATGTCGTGTTTCATATTAATCAAAGGTTATCTTAATGCCAACCTATAATTCAATGGATATAGCGATAGAAATCGCTCAAGATCAGGGTATTACAGATATACCGCCGGGCACAATCGCATTTTGGCTTAGAAACAACATTGGTAATCTCAATAATGCAATTGGAACACGGTATATAATTGATACATACACATCTGAAATTAGCGGTGGTGTTGGAGAACAGGAAAAAGCTATATTCAAGAAGATGTATTTGATCTATTATTATGGCAAGCTTGTTAATTCGAATTTAGGAGCTGCATCATTTGATGCTATAATGGAAATAACGTCTGATGGTTCCACGGTTAGAAAAGTTTCAAAGAATCAAATCGCGCAAAATTATCTTTCTCTTAAAAAACAGGAGTCTGAAGAACTATTAAAACTCATCAATGGATATAAGGTTGGTGGCGGGAATGGATCTTCGAATATAAAAACCGTAGTTGGCAATGATTATCTGACTAACGGAGAAACGCCTCAAAACTATTCGCGTTCGCTGAGGTATGGAGTTTATTAACCGTGGCTTCTCTTTTAACATCTGCTCAAATTGCAAGTGCTACCGGCGCTTTGGGAGATCATTTTGATACTTTCTCAAGAACAATAACGGTGTTCAAAGAACCAATTCAGGTTTTATCTAGTAATTCTTCTACCCCGTATCCTGGGTATGGTAATATTTCAAACAATGCAAATATTCAATCATATTCGGCTGTTTATAGTCAATTTCAAGCAATAGTAAGATTTGTTGGGGAGCAAAACGCGGACATTATCCCAGAGTTAAAAACAACAAGCCCCGGAACGGCTTTAGCTAGAATTAAAGTTAAAGATGATTGTAGAACCTATATTGAAAACGGCAAGACGGAATATATTCTAATTGATGACGTTAAATTTAATATCTACTCGGAGGTTGCAATAAGGAACTTCTTAGGTTCAAGATATTATGAATATTGGATTCAACAAAGCAGCTAGTTATGGCCAAAGTTTTTATTCCAGTTTTGAGAGATAGATTAGCGCCGATGCTAAACGGCAGTTCGGAGATAAAAGCCTATGCCAGGAAAGAGGCTGAAGCATTTTTTGAAACTAAAAAACAAGAAATGTTGAATAATTTTGATGAACATGATGTTACTAAAGAACTATTAAAACCAACAGGGGAAAGCATTAGCGGGGCAATTGCTGGACCGCCCGGCGCAAATCTTTTTTCGTTTATTGGTTTTAGTAAGAGTCCAATATCTGAGCTTAGAGATTTACTTAGAAAACTTGCATACCCATTAGTATCAACCGGCAGAGTTCAAAAACAGCGAAACGGCGAACTTGCTTATTCTATTGATGTCAATATTCCGGATAACAATGATCTTTATAAAGAAACGCCTTTCCCAGGGTGGAATGGCGGCATTTCTTGGCTTAAGGGGATCGAAACATATATTTCTGGAGTTCATCAATATTTGACAAGATTAAGTGTGGCAAGAAACCAATCTCGCAGAATATTCCATATCAGCCGATCTGGTCAAGCAATACAAATTAAAGGAAAATTAAAACAACCAGCGGTTTTTTCGCCACGTCCTTATATTACTCAGATTTTAACTGATTTTAAATCAAAATTTAGATCGAAGGGGGGTAGATTCGTTTGACGCCCCAATACGATAATCAATTAATGTCAAGCTTTACATTGTGGCTTGACAATAAAATATGTTCCGTTGGAAGTGGTTATTATGATACACTCATTCAATTCTGGCCTAATAAACAGGTTTATAATGGCCTTTTATCCTATAGTTCTCCATATATCCAAATTGTTTCAGACTCATCTCTTCCGGGCGTTAGTGTGCCGACCGGAATATATATCAATAGTTCTTTTATTGGTGTTGGGCAAAGCGGGTTAAGCGGGATTGATTATAATAATGGCAGATTTTATTGTAGCGGCAACTTTTCTGGCAATATTTACATAACTGGAAGCGTAAAGGAAATTCCAGTTAAAATGACAAGCGATCCGGAAACGAAGATCCTATTTGAGACTAAATACGAAACAAAGCCAAGGACAACAAACCCATCAACCGGTCTAAACACCGATGCCGTTCCTTACCCCGTCATTTTCATCAGGAATAGCGCAACAAAGAATGAACCATGGGAGTTTGGCGGCACAGAAAACACAATCAACTATATTCGCGCAATTGCTCTATGTGATAGCCAATTTCAATTAGACGCTGTCTTGGGAATATTAAGAGATAGGACTAGGGATTATGTGCCTCTTTTAACTCAAAGTGAGTTTCCATACAATTCGCTTGGTTATATTAAAAATTATCCTTATAATTATTCAACTTTAACCGCTAATAAAGTGCTGAATGGACAAGCCGCGTTTGTTGAGGACGTTTTTATCGCCAAATTCGACCAAAATGCCTTTGGAGAGTCTGTAAAGGATTTGAATCCAAATGTTTATGTTGGAATAATTGATTTCGAAGTATCAAAACCAAGAAATGTTTGAAAAATATCGAATTTAATCGGCTAAAAATGTAATAACAATTAGGAATTTTATCTTATGGCCAAGAATCGTGTTATCTATCAGTCCGAGGGGCTCCTTGTTGGCCCTACCCCAGCAACCGGGCAACATTATGCTGGCGCTGGCGTGGAGGGCTTGCAAAATTTAATATCTGGTCTATATCGTATTCAGGATATTTCTTATGGTTTTTCCATCCCTCGAACGGATGTTAACCAGTTCGGCGAGCTTGCGCCTATTGATAGAATAATTCTCGAACAACCAACGGTTAATCTTAACTTTTCATACCTTCAAAACGGATTTTGGAATGAAAAAGTCCTTGGTTTCACCATAAGCTCTGGTGCAACTGAGATTTCTGCCATTTCCGGCTTTTTGAATAAAACGTCGGACAATAAGAATTATTTTATTCCAACCGTTTCAGAGGGCGCAGATTTAATAGGAACAACTGTTGGGCAAATTAGTTCCAGCACTCCGGTTATTGGCGTTGGAAACGGATTCTTGTCGTCTTATTCTGCGGAAGGTGCTGTTGGTCAAATACCTAGATGCTCAGTTTCGGTTCAGGCTCTTAACATGGAGTTTGAGGCAAGCGGATCGGGGAATTTCGTTCCTGCTGTAAATCCTTCTGACGGAACAGCGAATACAACTTGGAAGTATAATATACCTATTTACAACGGAACTCCGAGCGCAAACGTTTCTGGTCTTAGCGCTTTGCGACCTGGTGATATAACTCTTTCACTTGGCGGCTGGAATGAGGGCGGCGCTGATACGACCGATTGGAAAATACAATCTTATCAGGTAGGTTTTGACTTGGCGCTTGACGCACTACAAAAGCTTGGAAGTAAATACGCCTTTTCTCGCGAACCTCGTTTCCCTGTTCCTGTGACGATGACTGTCACGGCAAACATTGGCGATTCTAAGAGTGGCAGTTTGATCGACATTATTAATAATAATAACGCATACAATCTTGATGTCACAGTTCGTCACCCTTCGACTCAGGCAACAGTTTGCCATTATAGGGTTAAAAGAGCATTCTTGGACAGCCAAGAGTTCTCTTCGAGCATCGGAGCTAATAAGAGCGTTACCCTGAGATTCACATCACAAGTCGGTGGTCCTCAGCAAAGCACGGTTGGATTGTTCCTATCTGGTTGGAACTAGCCTGGCAAAGACCAACAAATTAAAAATGTAATATCCTTTGAGGCGAAAGGATTAATGGTTGGCTTTTGTTTATTACGATAATGTAGATGCAACTGTAAATGGCAGCGGCTTGCTTGTTACAAGCGCCGCCATAGGAGAATCAAACGATCTTCTGCCAATAACAGTTCTAGGCAGAAAAGGGGCATTAGAACAAACTCCCAACGGGCCTCTTCGTGGTAGTATAAGTTTATCCTATTTAATCGAAACATTTAATGATCCTGGATATGATCGAATTTCATATCTAAAGACCGGACACAACAACTTCGATTACCCAAAGGACAAGATAGTTGTGGGCGGATTAAGCGGTGAGGGATATTTAACGTCTTATTCTTTTTCGGCAAATTCTAATAGTCCGATTTCGGCTGAAACAACTTATATTGTATTTAATGGAATATCCGGAAAACAACAAGAGCAGAAAAACCCAACGATAAAATATAATACATCGAGCGGGTCTGGCATACCTTATGGGTCAACTTGTTTTATTTTTACAAGCGGGAATTATGACGCTATTAAAACCTATGATTTCAAATATAGTTTTAGAGCGGATTATGCGCCGGTTTTCGCGATTGGTTCAATAAAACCAATTCAAGTCCAAATGCTGGGCGGAGAAGAAACATTCGTTTTAACGAGAGACTATTATACTGGAATTCAATATAGTGGGCAAAATGCGACTGGATTTTTCTTGGCAACCGGAAACACCGATATTGATTTGATTGGTATTGGTTATTTTAACAACGATACAAGATATATCATGCGGTTCGAAATATCCGGCGCAAAGGCTTTGTCAAATTCAATTCGATTTTCAAATCAAGATTTTGTCAGGGTTGAAACGGTAGCGAAAAGCTATTTCTAATGTTATATTCATTCAAAAATCTGCCAATTAAGATTAATGGAAGAGAAATATTAGCTTCTAATGCTGATCTTTCCATGCAAAATTATTTGGCTCCAACTTATCTTGCCGGTCAAAGGTTTTCTAAAACGCTGTTGCCAGAGCGCGGGATTGAAGGCTCATTAAAGTTGGGTTATTTTTTAACCGGCGTTGATTATTTACAACAATTCATCGGGAATGATACCGGATATTTGTCTGGTAATGTTGGCGGCCTATATTTTAATTCCGGTTTACTCAAAAGATACAATCTGCCATGTTCACCCAATGCGGCAGTTTCAGCAAATGTTGAAATAGGCTTTTTCGATGAAATAAAGGGAGCATTTGTCGCCACAAATCCACCCCCGAATACAGGATATAATTATCTTAATTTCGCAGATGTATCAATTGATAATCTAAGCGCGTTTTCATCCGAATCAATAACGCCATTATCTGTCAACTATGATTATTCAACAAACCTGCGCCCATATTTCTTTGCTCAAACCGGCGATGTTGGCGGAATTAAGCTTGGGCCAGACCGAATTGTTTGCGAGGAAAGGAGACTCCAGACAGACATATCGTGCAATTCTTTAACTAATAATTTGCTTTTTTCTGGATCTAATTTGGGTGTTAAGATCAATCTTAGGCATCCAAGTCAACCAACGCTGAACGCCTATTATTTATGCTCAGGCAAGATAATATCAAAAAACGTGTCATCGAGCGAAAAATCGCTTGTCAAATCATCTTTGTCTGTTATTCAATATTTTGTTGATGAAGATCCTATTATTTCCGGACTATGGTCTAATAATTGGCCACCTTATCCAGGCAATTTTATTCGAATTTCTGGGCGGAATTTATTAACTACAAACAGCGTAATAGCAGAAGACCGAGATGTTCCATTTGTCGTTTTAAGTGATATATTGGTTTCTGGAGTTTTGCCTAATGACACAATTAGCGGGACATTAACGCTGTCAACCAATGGTGGCGTTGTTAAAACTTCAATGCCTATGTCTTTAATTACTCCGGATTCATTAACAAATATTAATGCCGATTCTTCTTATTACTATGGTGCCATTTCTTTTACGGGTGAGGCCGGAAAATACATTCTTTTTACTGGTAACAGTGGAATATCTAGAGTAACTGGAGTTCATTTTAACTCTTCTAATTTGTCGGATTACGATACTACTGGCGAGTTTTTATATATTGGCGATCAAAAAATTCAAGTCAAAATTCCTGATAATGTTTTTGGAATATTTAAAAGGGTTCGATTTTCATCTCGTATATTTAATTCTCCATTTTTTACGGAAAGACTCTTAACAATTCGTCCAGTTATAACGGGTTTTTCACCAAAAAGCGGGAAATATGGAGATACTGTTACGGTTTTGGGGAGAAATTTGAGTGATATTCCGCTTATAAATGGAATAAGTCCCAGCGTTTATACTGCCGCTTCAGATGGTTTATCAATATCTCTGACTATTCCAACTGGGAATGTTATGGGTTATTTCTCAACTTATAACTTATCTCCCGTATTTAGCTCAACATCCTCAAGCAAATTTATCCCAATTGTTCGAATTACGGGGGTATGGCCACCATCCGCATCTGCGGGACAATTTATTAGAATATCGGGCGAGAATTTTCAGTCGGGTCTGTTGCATCAATATTCTGACGGTAAGTTTAAAGTTGGATTCGGAGATAAAGTCGTTACAGGATTTAACTGGGTAAATAGTGGGCTACTTTCTGGTATTGTGCCGTCTGAAGCCGAATCGTCAGAAATAAAAATATACGCTAACGACGGCGCGACAATGTATAATTCATATCCTTGGCAATTCACAAGGAATTACCCCGCTCCCTCACCCATAAGAATGTTGCCTAATCCCGCTTTTTCCGGGAGAGACTATTGGGGGTATGTTGAAGGAACCAACCTTTATGATCCGACGATGGTTCAACTTAGCGGAATTTCGGCGGGGAACGATAATACCGGAGTTATGTTCTTCATTCAAGGGCCAAATATAGCCAAAGATATGATGGGGAAAAGAATCAACATTCTAGGCTATACGGGTTTTAGGGGTCCAACAGGAAAATATGGACATTTGCCGGGGAATAATTTCACAGGAAAACTCCAAATATTTGTCCATACAAATTATGGCGTTGGAACAGGAACATCGCCATTTTGGCTTAAAACCGAAAACGGCTAAGAAAAAAATCCGACAAGCCAAATCGCGATTTTAATTGCCCAAAAACAAATTAAAGAAGAAACTAAAAGAAAGCCAAAGGCCAACCAAACGTAAGCGCCGCTTATATTGTTAACCGTCTCTTTTAATTGGTCTTTTTCTTCCTTTGCACTCATTTCTTTTTAGCTTTAATACGATGGATAAGCTCGAAAACTTTGATTTTGGGAATATCTTCCACTGCGTTAATATTCTCAGCGTCTTCCACCTTCTCTTCAATTAGTTTCTTTTTGATGGTTTCGAATAAAACGCCCTTTTCTTCCATTACCTGTTTAAGAGTCGTAAATGGGGTAACGACTTGAGATTCTTCTTGTTGTTTTGGCCCGCTAATTTCATCCTGCGAAACAATATTAATTCTAAGGAAATTGCGAACAGCGCGGCTAAACGCTCGATTTTCAGCGATTTCAACTAAAAATCTCGATCCAAGGTTATTTGTATTATTAAAATGAGCGGAGGCACAAGAGTCAAACGAACACTCTCTTCCTCCCGTTTCATAATTGCCTATCCAATCAATAGTGCAGCAAACCGCTGCATATTGCTCATTACAACCCTTAAGAGGAGTCAATCCAACATAACTATACCCACGAATATCTGCTATATGTTTCAGTCCAGCAAGCGAAATCACTAAATCTCTATCGTTAGCATCTTCAATTTTAACGTCCGTGATTGGTCGCGAATATCTTGATTCTGCCGCCGCTCGCCTTTTGGGGTCTTCTAAAACCTGAGGGTTGAAATAAAGAAACTTTGTTGGGACCATCTTGCGCCAATCTACGCGCCCATTTTCTTGGTCAAAAACATAGTCAACATTTTCAAGAAGACCGTAGCCGTTCCTTTTTTGAATGAAAGGAGGAACATTGTTTTTCCTTGGCGATTCTGTTGCGGGAGAATCCGGAGAAACGGGGGAATTGGGAATTACATCGTCAACCGCAGGCGCTGAGCTTAGAGGTTCTATATTACCGCCAATATCGGTCGATGTTAATTCTGTCGGCGCAATTTGCTCAATAGACGCATCGTCGCCAAGATATTCGCTTGCAATAGATCCTTTTTTAATTTTTGGCATAGAGAAAATAGAAATGATCGGATTCTTCCCAAAATTCCGGCGAGTCGATTACGCTAGATAAATTATCATGAAGGCCATTGCATGGCAATCCATTCTTAAAATGAGCCGACGATAAATAAAACTTTCCGCCACTAAGAATAAACCTCTTTGTTTTGAATCTTATTTTAGATAGGCATTCGTCTCCAGACTTTTTAGCATAATCTAAAATGAACTGGGGTCTAGTATTATTCTTAAGGATTATAGGCGGAAAATCAATAAACTCAAGCTTAATCTTATCTATTTCCGATTTGGGTAAAGACGAAATTAAAACCAAGCGAATACCCGAAGCGGAAACATTTCTTAAAAATCCAACAGAGCTAAGAATATCCTGATGGTCAAGCGATTTGATATTAAAAATAATTTCAACAAACTTTTCGCGATATTCTCTTAAAATAGACGGATTGATTGGTCGATCTGTAATAAGGTTGACGTTTGAATTAGATAATTGAGACCTTAAGATTGACTCATCTGGAATAAGATCAAATCTACAAAAGATTGAGTTAGCACCAAACTGAGAAGGATTAACTGTTTGATCGCAAACCGTCTCTACTATCGCCATTTCGAATAATGGTCCAATCGCGACGCTTTTATAATCATAAGCGAATTCAATGCCAAGAGATCTAAGGACAGCGCGAGCAATATCTTCAATCTTTATCGTATTAATCGTTTTTGGATTCTCCGATAACACAAAATTCGGCTTTTGCCCGCTTTCCCTTTGTGGTTCTAAGAATATTTTTTTTGTTGGATCTCCCCAATAACTCTTAACATTATCAATATAATTATTTGAAAACAAACAAACCTGCGGAACATTATAAAATCCAGCTAAATGGCTTCCAATCGAATCCGTTGACAGATGCAATTTAGACCTTTTAATAATATAAGCAAGGTCATTGAAAGACGTGTTGCCCTGAGTATGGATGCAAAATGGAAACGGTTTCTCTCCGCGCCCTCCGACCTGAACAATCTTAATCCCTCTTTTTTCCAAATAAGGATGTATTAAAAATAAAACCTCTTCCCAATGATCATAATTTTTCGAATCCTTTGATATTGGATGAAACGTAATATACTCTTTCGCGGGTAAAGGAAAGAATGAATCAAGAATATACGGGCGACCAATTTTAGAAGAGGTCCCTAAGGCGTATCTTTCTACAAGATGCATATTAATTTAACTCGATTCCGTGCTTGTCGATACCGTTATGCATCCAATCTAAGCATCTCTGCGTCCCAAGATGCGGCAAATAGCAGACATCGAAATATCCTTTATAATTCCCCATACCTTCCATAGAAATCAAATTGTCCATTTCTTGAGAATAAGGCAAAACACGATCTATATAAGGGTTCGCGTTAAGAATATCGAAGTATTCTGGTTTCGTAGCAAAATAAAGGTCCCAGCTAAAGTTATCATATCTATCCCTTAAACTCTCCAATAGAGACGTCGCAATGAAAACGTCGCCAGCGGATTCCGGCATAACAATTAGTAATCGCTTTTTATTGTTTTTTATTAAAAGATTTTCAAGAGAAAGTTTTTTTTGGCTTTCTTTGGCGTTTTCGTCTGTTGCGACCTTGCGGAAATAAGATTCGATTGATTTTCTGTCTTGCCCCATTTTAAGAGCATCAAGCCAATAATTAAGCCCAGAATCAGACTCTGAAACGTCCATCCTGAGAATTAGCTTATATAAGCTTTTTACCCATAAAATATTGTTATTATTATCTGGAATGATTGCGTTCGGGTCTTTAGATTCGGATTCGGCGTTAAAATCCCAATTATGCGGCGGGATTTTGCTGATTTCAGACATGATTCTATCCGTGTTGGATTCTACGCCATAGTAAGTGTGAACCCATGCTCTCGATCTAGCCTCTAGTTGGCGTTTTTGAAAAATATCCAAAGAATAAACGCGATATATGGCATCAGCAATTGATTCTGGCCGCTGATTACTTTTAAGAAATTGAGTTCCAATTTCAGTATATAGATCATATTCCAGGTTAATTGACGCTTTATTAAGCCTAATTACATCATCACCAAAAGAATAATCGCTTGTCGCTATAATTAGCTCTGTGGATGCTGCCTCACAAATTCCCAATTCGGTCGCGCCGCTAGTTGCTGGATGGCAATAAAAATCAAATAAATTATATATTTCATTAAGTTGATTTTCCGTAACACCTACAACTGTGCTTGGAGTGACAAGAGAATCCTTGCCGATTTCGCCGTTTTTAATATTTTCGCCAGCGTAATTGCCAACATAATATTTCTTTGTTTCTTTGCAAACGTAAGTGCATAGCACTTCTTTAGAATTTACGCCATATTGATTTAATAAATCTTGTATATTCCAACCCTCTCCGTAATGCGTGTGAAAATAGAGAAATGAGTTTTTTATATGCGGGTTTCTTTTCTTGAATATAGAGTAACCCTCGATTAAACGTGGGAAAAGCTTTCTTAGCTGATTTCTTGAAACGAAACCAGTAATAAATGCGTTTTCTGGTATTCCGAATCTCTTTCTTAAATTCAACCTTTCTTCGTCGGTTAGCCGAAAAAAGGCCGAAGTATTCACGCAAGGGTATTGGCATCTTACATGGTTAAGTTTATGTTTATCCCGCATTTCGCGGGCGGAAAACTCACTCCAAGTCCAATAGTATGGGGTTTTTGATGCCGTGTCAAGCGCATCTTTAAGAATCGGCAACGAATCAAGCGTTACATGGAAAATAACGGGTATCTTGCCGAAGAATTTTTTATTCTTAATGAAGTTACATCCCCATTCGTCCTCTTGAGCTAGAATAACATCCGGTTTTTCTTGCAAAACTAATCGTTCGATCGCGGCCTCTCCATAAGAGGCCATGCGAAATACGTTCGGATCGCGTTGAAGATTATTAATTTCCTCCTGAGAATTCGGCAATACCCCAATCGTTTTCCAAGGCCACCTATCAAAGTCAGGATGATATTCCGTCATGCCAGCGGCCACTAAAACAAAGTCGAATTCGTGCGAATATTTTCTATAAGCGCATGTTAGAAACTCCTTGGCTTGCTTACCAAAACCAGTAAATGCGCCGCAATAATTGGTTAATATTAAAATTTTCTTTTTTGGCATTGGCTCGCTTCTTTTAGAAATCTTCCGAACTTATCCCACTGGGGTCTGATTCGACTTGCCCAAGATTTCCATCGTCCGCGTCATCATTATTTTTAGCTTTTACTTTGGTCGCAGTTCTAGTCTGATTAGAATCCGCGCTCTTTTGCATGTCAAGATAATATTTTTTATCTTCAGCGTAAATAGCGGAAAAACAATGATTCATTCCAAACCCAATGAATTGTTCAAGCAAACAAAGGTCCGCTGGAGTAAACCCTATTCTGAAATATTTATTCTCTCCGGCGGACGCTGAAAGCCCAAAGCCCTTGTATGCTTTGCTTTCCTTGTCAATATAAGGAGAGAATTTAAGAGAAAGAGTCCTATCTTTAGTCTTGTGAACTGTAGAAAACTCGCTCTTACTTCGAATAGAATTAATAACAGACCCAGCCTCGGTAAGAGATAATTTGATGCTCATCTTCTCTCCATCCTTGAATGATCCAGTTTTATATTCATCGTTCCATCCCGTTTGTTTGATGATCTGGACTAGAAAAGAGCCATCCTTAGAAAAGAATCGCCAGGAAGACGCCGCACCAGAGTTGGTTTTCGTTGGTTTGAAGAATTGAAGTGGCATATAATTATTATTTAATGATGATTTCGCCGTTTTTTACGGTTCTAGCAAGTTCGCGAGAACGAACCCTGACCCATTTTCTTTTATATTGATTGGTATCAACTAATCTTTTCACCATACCAAACTTAATTTGGCCATTAGGAAAAACGGTTAATTCTGCAAAACATCTTGATGGTCTTTTAGTGGATTTAACATGCATAATTGATTATGCTAAGTTTGGGATTTTTCTCAACATTTAGACGCGAAATTTTAGGATGTTGATTTTTTTCGAAAAAATGTAATAATCCAATAGAGGCATGAACGCCAAAAGCGAAAGTAAGAAGGAAAGTTTGTTGGCCCGCATAGGGTTGACTTTCGTTTCCACTGCCTCACTCGGTAGGATCAAGGGATCAAATAAAGATCCGGTCGGTCGGGAGATTGACCTTCGGCGACAACTTCATCGTATAAGCTCATTCGCGCCTCTTATTGGCGAAGCGAAATCGAAAAACTTTGTCGTGACCACACAATGCATGACTAAAAGTGCATACCAGAAGCCTAAGCATCTTAAAGGTGCAAACGCTGCCATTAAATGGAAGAAATTCCAGGGTTCCTGTAGGAGCATTGAGGCCCTCGAAATGGAAGCAGTAAATAAACCGCTACCGAGACTGAAGACGGTAACATCGGAAAGTTGTGTCCAGAGCTAGGCTCCCGCAAGGGGGTTGAAAAGGTGCAAGCAATTGCGCAGCGACGGTGAATGGGGCAATTTTCCTTAATATTTTTTTTTGGTAAAACCAAAATTTATGGCGAAGCATTGTCGGTTTTTTACATACTGGTTTAATTGTCTTTTTGACATGCCTCAATTAGTTGGGACCCGGTGTCATGACATATTTATTGATATTAATGAAGTTGTTGTCAATTCATGACAGTATCTTTAAATAGAAAGAAAATTGTATCTGCGATTTTCGAACGCAAACTTAACCTTAACTAGAAAAGCGCAAAAATGTTGTTTACAGTAGGAGTGTCAGGTGTTGCCGGAAGCGGGAAAGATACTTTCGCCAAACTGTTGGGTGATAGTTTTGTAAAACAATCTCCCTCTACGAAGATTTTTTTTGATTCTTTTGCCGGAACACTTCGGGCCATAGTCAAGCCCCTCTTGGACTATATTATTGGAATTGATGTATATACCCAAGACCGCGAACTCAAAAGGATTGTGCGCCCGGCCCTAGTAGGAGTCGCCGAATCGCTTAGAATCTCTACTCAAGGAAGATACTTTTGGAAACAAATAGAAGATAAGTACTCCAATTTATCTTCTGAAGATGGAATATTGATTATTTCTGATCTTAGATTCAAAGAGTACGAATTCGATGAATTAGATTTTATTAAAAAAAATGGAGTATCTGTTCATATTTTGAGAAGGATCGAACAAGGTGACCAAGCGGTGTGTACTAATTTTGGGGGTAAAAAATATTTAGAACCAGCGAATGAAAAGGAACGATTTAATGAACCCATCCTTTTGAAAAATGCTGATTTTGTTATTGACTGTGGAGACGGAGAGTGTTATAGTGCAAATACTTTAGAACAGGTTAATTTAATTTGCAATTGTATTTTGGAAAAATTTAATGTTGCCTCAAAAAGTCTCAAATAATAGCAAACTTGCGGTTTTTCTTAAGAAAAGCTCCATGTTTGGAGTTGAATTAAATGATTTTGGAATGGATACCCCGATGGGGCCACTTGCGAGCAAATGGGAGTATATTGTCGTTTTGATAAATAGGCTTGATATAAAAGATATTTCTGATTATAAATATCTTATCAAGACTTATTATACGCCTTTTCTTGGCAACCAAGTCGGGGAGCCGATTTCACATTTCAAGAAATATTTTATCGGAGAAGAAAGATTCATTACAAACGCATATTTTCATCCTAATCAAATATTTAAGAGCCATCATATATATGCTTTAAGTTTTGTTTCTCCTTGTATTGAAGAGGCGATGAGTAGAATCGGTTATTGGTCGAAAGATTTAATCGAATATGAAACCCAAAAGTGATTCAGAATTAATCCAGGATATTA
>FRDC01001269.1_pt4 | contig 14940 bp, 17 predicted proteins | sample 1106171 | NCBI WGS metagenome assembly FRDC01 (sample SAMEA3930566, study PRJEB13176) | freshwater metagenome | biome: Drinking water system; feature: drinking water; material: water | place: Singapore | collected 2014-12-20 | reverse complement strand
TCGGCGTAGCCGGCATGGTCATCAACAAGGACGACGGAACCGGCGAGGCGCACGCTTTCGCCGAGAAGGTCGGCATCCCGGTCCTGGCGGCGATTCCGGCCGACGATGACATCCGCAAGAAGAGCGCGAACTACCAAATCGTCGGCAAGCCGGGCGATCGCTGGGCTCCCTTGTTCCAGACGCTCGCTGACAATGTCGGCCTGGCGCCGCCGACCCATCCGCATCCGCTGACGCAGGACGGACTGCTGGGCCTTTTCTCTGCGGAGCAGACCGGCGGCGATTTCATTCTGACGCCCGCCACCGTCGCCGACATGTGCGGCAAGAACGCGGTCGAAAAGCCTTCCCTTGAAGTCGTCTACGACGCGGTCTGAAACGAGCATGAGCGATCTTCCCGTCAGCCCCGAGACGACCGCCGCCGCAGCCGGCGACGGGCAGGGCTGTCACGGCGGCGCCGCGACGATGCGCGCCGCCGCGCGTGCAAGCGGAAAGAGCGAGGTGCTCGACGCCTATGCGCGCGATTACCCGATGGGCCCGCACGACCAGCCCCAGAGCATGTGCCCGGCCTTCGGCTCCTTGCGCGTCGGCCTCAGAATGCGGCGGACCGCGACGGTTCTGTCGGGCTCGGCATGCTGCGTCTACGGATTGACCTTTACGTCGCATTTTTACGGCGCGCGCCGGACGGTCGGCTATGTGCCTTTCAATTCCGAGACGCTCGTCACCGGCAAGCTCTTCGAGGATATCCGCGAGGCGGTGTTCAAGCTCGCCGATCCGGAGAAGTACGACACGGTTATCGTCACCAATCTCTGCGTGCCAACGGCTTCCGGCGTGCCGCTGCGTCTGCTGCCGAAGGAGATAAACGGCGTGCGCATCATCGGCATTGACGTGCCGGGCTTCGGCGTGCCGACGCATGCCGAGGCCAAGGACGTGCTGGCGGGCGCGATGCTCAACTATGCACGCCTTGAAGCCGAACAGGGGCCGGTGCAGCGCGGCGGCGCGCCCGCGAACGGCGCGCCGACGGTGACGCTCCTCGGCGAGATGTTCCCCGCCGACCCCGTCGGAATCGGGCGCATGCTGGAGCCATTGGGGCTTGCAGCGGGGCCCGTCGTTCCGACGCGCGAATGGCGAGAGCTTTATTCGGCGCTCGATTGCGCCGCCGTTGCCGCGATCCATCCCTTCTATACGGCGTCGATCCGCGAGTTCGAGGCGGCCGGTCGCGCCGTCGTCGGATCTGCGCCGGTCGGCGTTGATGGAACCGCGGCATGGCTTTCGGCGATCGGCGCGGCTTGCGGCGTCGCCGAGGCGAAAATCCAGGCGGCCAAGAATGCGATCCTGCCGGCGATCGCGGGAGCGCTCCAGAACGCGCCTGTCAGGGGACGGATCACCTTGTCCGGCTATGAGGGATCGGAGCTGCTTGTCGCGCGCCTCCTCGTCGAGAGCGGCGCGGACGTTCGCTATGTCGGCACGGCGTGCCCGAAAACACGCTGGTCGGCGGCGGACTGCGACTGGCTCGAGGCGAAGGGCGTCAGGGTTCAATACCGCGCGTCACTCGAGCAGGATCTTGCGGCGTTCTCCGAGTTCCGGCCCGATCTCGCCATCGGCACGACGCCCGTCGTGCAGAAAGCCAAAGAGAGCGCAACGCCGGCGCTCTACTTCACGAATCTCATTTCGGCGCGACCGTTGATGGGACCCGCCGGCGCGGGATCGCTTGCGCAGGTCGTCAATGCCGCGATCGCCTCCAAGGGACGTTTCGATGCGATGCGTGACTTCTTCGAGGGCGTCGGCGCCGGCGACAAAGCCGGGGTCTGGCAGCATGCGCCGGTCGTCCGTCCTGACTTCCGCATGAAGCAGCGGCGCAAGCTTGAGGCCAAATCGAAAGCCGACGCCAATATCGAGGAGCCGATCGGATGCTGATCCTCGATCATGACAGGGCCGGAGGCTATTGGGGCTCCGTCTACATATTCACGGCGATCAAGGGCCTTCAGGTCATCATCGACGGGCCGGTCGGCTGCGAGAATCTCCCTGTCACCTCCGTTCTTCATTATACGGATGCTTTGCCGCCGCATGAACTGCCGATCGTCGTCACTGGTTTGGGCGAGGAAGAGCTGGCGCAGCACGGCACAGAAACCGCGATGAAGCGCGCGCGCGGCGTCCTCGACCCGGAGCTTCCCGCAGTCGTCGTCACGGGTTCAATCGCTGAAATGATCGGCGGCGGCGTTACGCCCGAAGGCGCCAACATCCAGCGCTTCCTGCCCCGCACGATCGACGAGGATCAGTGGCAATCGGCCGATCGGGCGCTGTTGTGGCTGTGGACCGAATATGGCCGCTCGAAGGGGCGCAACCCAAAGCCGATGAAAAAGAAGGAGGGCGCAAAGCCCCTCGTCAACATCATCGGTCCCGCTTACGGCATGTTCAACACGCCTTCCGATCTCGCTGAGATCCGTCGCCTGGTCGAGGGGATCGGCGCCGAGGTGAATCTCGAGTTTCCGCTCGGCAGTCATCTCGCCGACGTGCGCCGCCTGATCGACGCCGACGCCAATATCTGCCTCTACCGCGAGTATGGGCGCCTGCTCTGCGAGGCGCTCGAAAAGCCTTATTTGCAAGCGCCGATCGGGCTGATGAGCACCACGGCGTTCTTGCGCAAGCTTGGCGAGCTGACAGGTCTCGACCCGGAGCCGTTCATCGAGCGCGAAAAGCACACGACGATCAAACCGGTCTGGGATCTCTGGCGGTCGGTCACGCAGGATTTCTTCGGCACCGCCAATTTCGCGATCGTCGCCAACGAAACTTATGTGCGCGGCGTACGGAACTTCCTGGAAACGGAACTCGGAATGCCTTGCGCGTTCGCCGTTTCGCGAAAGGCGGGGTCGAAAACCGACAACGAGGCCGTACGCGAACTGATGCGGACGAGCGCGCCCTTCGTCGTCTTCGGCAGTTATAATGAACGCATGTACGCCGCCGAGACCGGCCGGCCGCCTGCCTATATTCCCGCCTCTTTCCCCGGCGCCGTCATTCGGCGCGCGACCGGCACGCCCTTCATGGGCTACGCCGGCGCAACCTACATCGTGCAGGAGTTCTGCAACGCGCTTTTCGACGCGTTGTTTCATATTCTCCCGCTCTCATCGCAACTCGACAAAGTCGATGCGACGCCGTCGCGGATTCATCGCGAGATGGCCTGGGACGCGGACGCAAGCGCCGAGCTTGAGCGCATGATCGAGCGCCACCCGGTGCTGACGCGCATTTCGGCGGCGAAAGGCTTGCGCGACGCCGTCGAACGCGCGGCGCGCGCCGAAGGCGAATTCGTCGTGACGTTAAAGCGGCTTCAGGCTGCAGCAGTCTCGGCGCGAGCCGCATAAGTTTTGAGGAGAGCAAGACATGACGACAGCCGTAAAGCACATTCCCGAAGCGGCGAATCCCAGGGACCGGCTCGAGTACCGGCTCTATCTTGCGATCGCTTTCCTCATTTTTCTTCCCGTCGCGCTTGTAGGCCGGTGCCTGCCGCGCAGCCTTCGCCCACTTGGTCGGACCGCCGCGCGCGCGTCTGTTCTTGATGAGGCGATGACGGCGGCGCGCAGCGTCGCGCCGTGGATCTTCATGGGGTGACCGGACAGCCCCAGGGAGCGCCTTGAGTTGCGTAAGCCTGATGACTTTCGGCGATGTCCGCGCCGACGCCTAGAAGCCCAGAGCCGCAGGGCTGAGTTGCGGTAGAGACTGATGGAAACAAAGGAGGCAATTCTGAATGGCCGACCCATCACGATCTGATTCGCTGTCAGGACTGACGGCGTCTGAAGCGCAGGAGTTCCATAAAATCTTTATGGGAAGCTTCATATTGTTCACGGCTATCGCCGTCGTCGCACACATCCTCGTGTGGACGTGGCGTCCGTGGATTTCGTAAGGAGAGCGATTATGTGGAAGGTTTGGCTTCTATTCGATCCGCGCCGCGCGCTGATCGCTCTCTTCGTCTTTCTGTTCACGCTCGCGTTGCTGATTCACTTCATCCTGCTCAGCACCGAACGTTACAACTGGATCGGCACGGCGCCTGCGGCGTCGGCGTCGATCGAGTCGGTCGAACAGCTCACTTAAGGCGGGGACGCCGACCGGCGCGCGGGTCTCAACCGCTCGCGCGCCGGCGTTTTTCTGGAATGAACGCGTTTGTTGCGTCACCAAGCCTCTAACTTCGGCCGACGAAAACTTCGCCGCATCGGGCTGCGACCTAAGCAGCGCGCTTGACAGGGCGAGAAGGAAACAAGCCATGGCGCTTTTAAGCTTTGAACGAAAATACAGGGTTCGCGGCGGCACCCTGATCGGCGGCGACCTCTTCGATTTCTGGGTCGGCCCTTTTTATGTCGGATTCTTCGGCGTGACGGCGGCGTTTTTCGCGACGCTCGGCACGGCGCTCATCTTCTGGGGCGCGTCGATGGAGGGGGTTTGGAACCCCTGGCTGATCTCGATCGATCCGCCGGATGTCAGTTACGGCCTTTCGCTGGCGCCGATGGCTGAAGGCGGCATCTGGCAGATCGTGACGATCTGCGCGATCGGCGCCTTCTGTTCCTGGGCGCTGCGCGAGGTTGAAATCTGCCGGAAGCTCGGCATGGGGCTTCATGTGCCGATCGCCTTCGGCGTTGCGATCCTCGCCTATGTGACGCTTGTCGTCTTCCGGCCGTTTCTGATGGGCGCATGGGGATACGGATTCCCCTACGGCATCATGAGCCACCTCGATTGGGTGTCGACGACCGGTTACACCTACGTCAATTTCCACTTCAATCCGGCGCACATGATCGCGATCTCGTTCTTCTTCACGACATGTTTCGCGCTTGCGCTTCATGGCTCGCTCGTCCTTTCAGCGGTCAATCCGCAAAAGGGAAACGAAGTGAAGGCGCCCGAACACGAGAACACCTATTTCCGCGACGTGCTCGGCTATTCCATCGGAACGCTCGGCATCCACCGTCTCGGGTTGTTTCTTGCGCTCTCCGCCGGCTTCTGGAGCGCGGTCTGCATCATCATCTCCGGTCCCCTCTACGAAGGCTCATGGGTCGAGTGGTGGAACTGGTGGAAAAACATTCCGATCTGGAAATAGAAGGGCTAGGGCGCAATGTCCGAATATCAGAACATCTTTACGCAGGTTCAGCTGCGCGGCCATTTCGACGAAGGCGTCGCGTTGCCGGCCGGCGACTGGCGACGAGAGCCGGTGAAAGGCTTCTCGCATCTGCTCGGCCGGATCGGCGACGCGCAGATCGGACCGGTCTATCTCGGATGGACGGGCGTCGCTTCGCTCATCTGCTTCTTCTTCGCGATCGAGATCATCGGGCTCAACATGCTCGCCTCGGTCGACTGGAATCCGGTCAAGTTCGTCGGCCAGCTCGCCTGGCTGTCGCTCGACGCCCCGCTGCCCGAGCACGGGACGAAGATCTTCCCGCCGCTTAATGAAGGCGGCTGGTGGCTGATGGCCGGCTTCTTTCTGACGGCGGCGATCCTGCTCTGGTGGGTGCGAACCTATCGGCGCGCGGTCCAGCTCGGAATGGGCACGCATGTCGCGTGGGCGTTCGCCTCTGCGATCTGGCTCTATCTCGTCCTCGGCTTCATCCGTCCGCTTCTGATGGGAAGCTGGAGCGAGGCGCCGCCCTTCGGGATCTTTTCGCACCTTGAATGGACGAACAATTTCTCGCTGATCTACGGGAACCTGTTCTACAATCCGTTCCACATGCTCTCGATCGTCTTCCTCTATGGGTCGGCGCTTCTCTTCGCGATGCATGGCGCGACGATCCTTGCGGTCAGCCGCTTTGGCGGTGAGCGGGAAATCGAGCAGATCACCGACCGCGGCACGGCGTCGGAGCGCGCGGCGCTCTTCTGGCGCTGGACGATGGGCTTCAACGCGACGATGGAGTCGATCCATCGCTGGGCATGGTGGTTTGCGGTGCTCTGCACACTGACTGGCGGCATCGGCATCCTTCTGACCGGCACCGTCGTCGACAATTGGTATCTCTGGGGTTCCGAAAACGGCTTCGCCAAGATCCAGTGATCGATCGGGATAATTGCGAGACGGCGCGCCGCACAGGGCGCGCCGTCTTTATTTTGTGGAACGCCAGGCCGCGACGCCGGCCGGCTCGACGAGCGCGGCGCCGAGCACGAACTCTGCGCAGCCAGCGATCGCCGCGACACTTCGAGGTTCTGGGCCATAGTTGAAAGCGAACGTCAGGTCGCCTCGACGCCGCAATCGGATGTCGGGATCGACCGCTGTGGCGGCGACGCCGGCCTCAAGGAGTATCGACCGGACGAGGGCGGCCAGGAAGACTTGGTCGGGAACGGTCGTCAGATAGTACGACCTGGCGTTCCGATAGAGCAGCCCGCCGCCGTCGTCGCGGCTCGCCAGCGGAGAAAGCGCCGTTTCCACATGCTCAAGCCAGATGCGGCCGGCGACTGCGGCGCCGTTGTAGCGCCCGGGCTCGCGGTGATCTGACGGGAAGCTTTCGACATGGGTGACGGTGAGCGGGATCAGCGCTTTCAAGGCGCCGGGCGCAAGGTTATGCGGAATGGTGAGCGTTGCAGTTTTCGATCCCGACCTCGGACCGAACAGCGCAATCGCATCGCTGCGCCGGAGGCGCTCTACGAAAGCAGGCTCGAGGGATGGCAACGACGGAATGAATACGGCTTTGTAGGCGGCCAGCGCCGCGTCAGGCGGGACGATGTCAACATCGAGGCCGCAGCGGCGCAACGCCGAATACCATTCAAAGACCAGTCCCGCATAGGACCACGCAGCGCCTTGCGGCTGCGCTTCGAAGAGCCAATGCGCATCATAGGAAAAGACGAGCGCGACCGGCGCCTTTTTCGCCGCCGCCGGGCCGAGCGTCGCAAGATCGCGCGCCGCCGATCGCGCTTCCTCATAGGCTGGCGCCGGCCTGTCGTCGGGACGCAGGAGTCCTGCATGCATCTGCTCTTGCGCGAAGGGCGCCTGACGCCAGCGGAAATAGCTGACAGCCTCGGCGCCGTGCGCGGCGGCCTCGATCGCCCACAGCCGCGCCATGCCGGGCAGCGGCGCCGGGTTATGCGGCGCCCAGTTCACCGGACCGGGCTGCTGCTCGATCACCTGAAAACGTCCGCGCCCCGCCGCGCGATAAAGGTCGTGATGGAACGCGGCAATGTCAGGATGCCCCTGCCGGCGATAGCGCGCCTTGTCTTCGGCCGGAAAGGCCGCGACGTCGAGGAAGCCAAGCGGATAGCTGTCCCACGCCGCGAAATCGAGATCGGACCCGAGCGCGAAATGATCGAAGTCGAAAAAGAAACCCATGAAATTATGGAAGATCGGCCTTCCCGGCGACAGACGCCGCAGAATGTCCGATTGCAGACGGTTGAACGAAATCACCTGGTCGGACAAGAAGCGGTAAAAGTCGAGGACGTGTGAAGGATTGGCTTCAGTGACGGTGAGGTTCGGAAGGTCGATTTCGTCAAACGAGCGATACTCCTGACTCCAGAACACGGTCCCCCACGCCTCGTTGAGGGCGCCGATGTCGCGATAGCGTTGCGAGAGCCAGCGACGGAACGCGCGCTCCGCCTCCGGCGAATAGCTTCGCACCGTATCGTGACAGCCAAACTCATTGTCGGTCTGCCACGCCACGACCGCTTCGTGCCGGCCATAGCGTGCGCCCATCGCCTCGACGATGCGTGAGGCTTCAAGCCGGTAGCGCTCCGAAGAAAAACAATAATGCCGGCGCGAGCCGAAGCGTCGCGGCCGGCCGTGCCGGTCATATCCCAGGATATCGGGATGCCGGTCGATCAGCCATTTCGGCGGCGTCGCCGTAGGCGTGCCAAGCGCGATGCCGAGCCCCGCGGCGGCGAGCGTTTCGATCGCGCGGTCGAGCCAGTCCCATTGAAAATCGCCGGGAGAGGGTTCAATGCGCGACCAGGCGAACTCGCCGATGCGCACTTGCTTGAGGCCAATCTCCGCCATGCGCGCGGCGTCGCGCGCCCACATGGTTTCCGGCCAGTGCTCTGGATAGTAGCAGACGCCGAGATGCGGTGCTGCATGGTTCCCCCGGTCCGCCATCGCCTGCGATCCCCCTGCCGCTAATCGAGGAAATCGAGCCCGAGATCGAGGCACGGCGCCGAATGGGTGATCGCACCGGAAGAGATCACGTCGACGCCCGTCTGCGCAATCGCCTTGACGCTGTCGAGCGTGACGCCGCCCGAGGCCTCAAGAACGGCGCGCCCCTTGTTCAGCGAGACCGCGAGGCGCAAATCGTCGAGAGACATATTATCGAGGAGGATGATGCGCGCGCCATGCTCGAGCGCTTCTTCCATCTCCTCGAGCGTTTCCACTTCGATCTCGATCGCCGCCATATGGCCGACCGCGGCTTTCGCCGCTGTCATCGCCGCCGCGATCCCGCCGGCGGCGATGATGTGGTTGTCCTTGATCATGACCGCGTCATGAAGGCCGAAGCGATGGTTACGGCCGCCGCCGCATCGCACGGCGAACTTCTCGAAGGCGCGAAGTCCCGGCGTCGTCTTGCGGGTGCTGACGATCTTCGCCCGCGTTCCTGCAGCGGCCTCGACGTAAAGCGCCGTCTGCGTCGCGACGCCGGAAAGGCGCCCGAGGAAGTTAAGCGCGACGCGCTCGGCGGCGAGGATCCCGCGCGAGGGGCCCTCGATGCGCATGACGACTTCGCCGGCGCCGACCGTCGCGCCGTCGCCGCGCTCGACACGCGTTTCGATATCGCGATCGACGAGCCGGAAGGCCGCGCAGGCAAGGTCAATCCCGGCGATGACGCCAGGGCGGCGCGCGGAAATGACGGCCTTGCTCATCGCGTCAGCCGGCACGCACGCCGCGCTCGTGATGTCGCCTGCGAGCCCGAGGTCTTCCTCCAGCGCCCGCCGGACGGGCTCTTCTATCATGAACGGGGGTAGGGTCGTCACTGCATCTCCTCCCACTCGATATCGGCGGCCTCGGCGAGGCAGATTTCGGTGTTCATCGCCTCTTCGTCCGTGTCCGGAAAATCGCTGCGATAGTGACCGCCGCGGCTTTCCTCGCGCATCAAGGCGCCTTGCACGATCAACTCGGCCGACGACAGCGCACTTTTCAGGCCGCTCGTAAGGAGCGGTGACTCGTTCAGCGCCGAAATGACATCAATGACGCCATTCAGACTCTCGGCCGATCGGATAAGCGCTGCGCCGGCCGACATCGCCTGCCGCAACTGCATCATCAACTGGGGGTCGGCGGGGCGCGGCGCAAGGTCGTACCGCGCCTCGGGCGCTGCGGCGCCAGAACGCGGCGGCAGGCGCTCGCTGCGGAGCCGTTCGGCGACGCGCGCGCCGAACACGACTGCTTCAAGGAGGGAGTTCGAAGCGAGCCGGTTGGCGCCGTGAACGCCGGTCGAGGCGACCTCGCCTACGGCCGACAACCCATCGAGCGAGGAACGCCCGTCAAGGTCGGTCATCACGCCGCCCATGTGATAATGCGCGGCAGGCGCGACGGGCATCGACTCGATGCGCGGATCTATCGCCGCGCGCCGGCAGGCGGCGAAGACGGTTGGATATCTCTCCGCGAAGGCGGCGCCGACCGCATCGCGCGCATCGAGGAAGGCCCCCCGATCGGCCGCGCGTTCGGCCTCGACCGCGCGGGCGACAATGTCACGCGGGGCAAGGTCTTTGTCGCGGTGATAGCGCTGCATGAAGGGCCTGCCGTCGCGATTGACGAGAACCGCCCCGTCCCCGCGCAGCGCTTCGGTCGCGAGCGGCGCAGGGTCTTCGCCCACATCGAGCGCGGTCGGGTGGAACTGCACGAACTCCGGGTCGCGGATGACGGCGCCGGCGCGCGCGGCGAAGGCGAGGCCATGGCCTTGCGCCGGCTTTGGGTTCGTCGTCACCGCATAGAGCCCGCCAAGTCCGCCCGTCGCGAGAATCGTCTCCGCCGCCTCAAACAGCGCGCGCTCGCCCCGTTCGACGACATAGGCGAGGACGCCGCCGACGGCGCCGTTGTCGTCCGTCAGCAGATCTTCTGCCACGACGCGCTCGAGGATTTCGATATGCGGGGCGCGACGAGCCGCATCGATCAGCGCGCGCATGATCTCGGCCCCCGCCTGATCGCCTGTCGCGTGAACAATGCGTTTCCGGCAATGCGCGGCCTCGCGCCCAAGGACGTAATCGCCTTTCGAATCGCGGTCGAAGCGGACGCCGAGGCGCGCCAGGTCTTCGACCGCGTCTGCGGCGCCCTCGACAAGAATACGCGCCGCTTCCGGATCGACGAGGCCAGCGCCCGCTTCCATCGTGTCGGAGAAATGCAGGGCCGGGGAGTCATCTGCCCCGATCGCCGCCGCCATCCCGCCTTGCGCCCATCCTGACGACGCCTCGGTGCCGAGGGGGCGTGCGGTGATGACGGTGACAGGCCGGGGCGCGAGCTTGAGAGCGGTGTAAAGCCCCGCGACGCCCGCGCCGATGATGAGGATGGGGGCGGTCATCTGTTCCCGTCTCCCGCAAGCGGGAGAGGGGCTGGGGGTGAGGGGGAGTCAAATAGAGCTTCTCTTTGCATTTACGCCCCCTCACCCGGCGCTTCGCGCCACCCGCTCCCGCAAGCGGGAGAGGGTTTCAAACGCGGCCTCCTGCTGCGCGAACAATTGTCGTAGGGTCTGAAGTCAGGGCGCATTAAATTCCTAAAGCTTCATCTCACATCGCCCGCGCCTCGACCGCCAGCACCTGCGGCTTCTTCTGGTGCGTGTACATCGATTGGCGCTTCAGCGGCAACGCGATCATGCGCTCGATGGCCGCGCGCGCCCGGTTTGCGATCGCAGGATCGACGAGAACCTCATGGGTCATCGTTTCGAGCGAGCGCAGGATCTTCGGCAGTGTGATGCGCTTCATATGCGGGCAGAGATTGCAGGGCCGAACGAAGTCGACCTTGGGGTTTTCAAGGCTCACATTGTCCGACATCGAGCATTCGGTGATGAGAACGACGCGCTCGGGCTGATGGGTCTTCACGAAGTTCGACATGCCGCTGGTCGAACCGGCGAAATCGGCCTCGGCGAGCACGTCGGGCGGGCATTCCGGGTGCGCGAGCACGATGACGCCGGGGTTCGCTTCGCGGAGTTCCCGAATGTCCTCCGCTGTGAAACGCTCATGCACCTCGCACGCGCCCGCCCAGGTGACGATCTTGATATCCGTCATCGCCGCGACGTTTTTCGCAAGATACTGATCGGGGATCAAAATGACGGTGTCGGAGCCCCATTCGGCGGCCGCCCATTCGACGATCTCGACCGCGTTCGACGAGGTGCAGCAGATGTCGGTCTCCGCCTTCACATCGGCCGAGGTGTTCACATAGGTGACGACCGGCGCGCCCGGATATTTCTGCTTGAGCAGCCGCACGTCAGCGCCCGTCAGCGAGGAGGCGAGCGAACAGCCCGCCGCCATGTCGGGGATGAGGACCGTTTTATCGGGACACAGAATTTTCGACGTCTCGGCCATGAAGTGCACGCCCGCCTGCACGATGACCTTGGCGTCGGTCGCCTGCGCCATCTTGGCGAGCTGCAGGCTGTCGCCGGCGAAGTCGCCGACGCCGAAATAAATTTCCGGCGTCATGTAATTATGCGCAAGGATGACCGCGTTCTTGCGCTGCTTCAGGTCATTGATCGCAGCGATATAGGGCGCGTGCGTCATCCACTCCGCGCGCGGCATCAGCTTCGCGACCTTCGGGTAAAGATGGTCGGTTTGCGCCGCCACTGCGTCGGTGAAGGGGAGAGGCGCCGGCATGCCGTTCGTTCGGCTGATTTCAAGAACCGTCATGGTCGTTCCTTCCCGGTCGCGCCATTATACTCAATTAGAGCATATATAGGGCGGAAAAAATCGCCCGCTAGGGGCGAGGCTCAGGAGCTTAGCCTGCCGCAGCGTCGGGTCAACCTTGGCGAGCGTTGGCGCTACCGCTAGTGGAAGGAGGCCGCCGCATCGGGCGGCGTCGCCGGGGGCGCGGGGGCCGCGCCCTAAATCATGGAAATCGCAGTCCTTTTCGTTCTGATTTTGCTGAATGGGCTGTTCGCAATGTCGGAACTTGCTCTCGTCTCCTCAAAGGAGGCGCGCCTCAGGGCGCGGGCGGAGGCTGGAAACGGCGGCGCGCGCTCTGCGCTGAAACTGCGGGAAGATCCCTCGCGACTTCTCTCCGCCGTGCAGATCGGCATCACCCTCGTCGGGGTCGTCGCCGGGGCCTATGGCGCCACCGCGATCGCCGACGATCTTGCGCCCATCATCGCCGGGGCGTTTCCGCACTTCGCCGCCCGGTCGAACGAGGCGGCGTTAGCGATCGTCATCATGCTGACGACCTATCTCTCGCTCGTCTTCGGCGAACTTGTCCCGAAGCGCATTGCGCTCGCCGCGCCCGAGGCGATCGCATCGCTGGCGGCAAAGCCCATGGGCGTCATTGCGACGCTGGCCTATCCCGCGGTCGCCGTGCTGCGCTTTTCGACAGAGGCGGTGCTGACCGTCATCGGCCTGCACCGCGTTGCAAAGGAGCAGGTTACAGAAGAGGAAATCCTGCATCTCGTGGAGGAGGGCGCCTCATCAGGCGCCATCGGCCGAGAAGAGCAGGACATGATCGAAGGCGTGCTTGATCTTCCCGAACGTAATTTGCGCTCGATCATGACGCCGCGGCCAGATGTCGTATGGATCAATCTGGAAGACCCACCGATAAAGATCGTCGAAACCATCGCTGAAAGCGGTCATTCACGGTTTCCGGTCGCGCGCGGCGACGTCGATGAAATCATCGGCATCGTTCAGACGAAGGACCTACTGACGCGGTTTGCGGGCTCCGGCGCTCTTGAGATTGAAAAGGCGATGCGCAAGCCGCTTTACGTGCCCGAAACGCTTAGCGTTGCGCGGCTTTTTGATTCCTTTTCAGGTACCGAAGTCAGGATGGCTGTCGTCGTCGACGAGCATGGCGGTTTTGTCGGCGTCGTCACCGCCGCCGACATGCTTGGCGCCATCGCCGGCGCGGCGGCCTTTTCGCCGGCCGACCGGCTGACGCCGGCGGTCAGGCGCGAGGACGGGTCGTGGGTTGTCGACGGCATGACGCCGATTGAAGATTTCGAGCGGTTGCTGGGCGTCGAGGGTTTTGATGACGCTGCGCATTACTCAACCGTCGCCGGTCTGTTGATGCACAGGTTGCAGCGCATCCCGGCGGAAGGCGACAGCGTCGTCGATAAGAACCTGCGCTTTGAAGTCGTCGACATGGATCGACGCCGCATCGACAAGGTGATCGTGACGCCGGTTCCGAATGCTGATGCGACGTTGATTTGACGGAGCGCTGCTGATCGTCGCCCCGCTCGTGAGAAATGACATGGTTAACGCATTAGGTAAGTCTTGACTTACTAATCCGTCCGCCCTATACGTAAGCCATGACTTACGGAATAAAATTAGAGGCCTTGGCTGTCCCGACGCGCCGCGCCGTTTTCGAGCGACTGGCAGTGGGGCCGTCATCTGTCGGTACGTTGGCGGAGGGGATGCCGGTGTCGCGGCCGGCGGTTTCGCAGCACCTCAAGGCGCTGAAGGAGGCCGGTCTGGTTGTTGAGGAACGGCGCGGCGTGCAGCGGATCTACAGCGTCGATCCGCGCTCGGTCGCCGAGTTGCGCGATTACTTCGACCGCTTCTGGGACATCGCGCTCGACAGCTATCGGCGCTCGCTCGACGGAGGTGATGGATGAAGGAATATTCGTTAGGCTCTGTTTTGCCTATAGAAAAGACGCTCGCCCTGAAAGCCGCACCACCGCGCGCCTTCGCACATTTCACCGACAATATTGCGGCTTGGTGGCCGCTCTCGTCGCATTCCCTCTCGCAAGGCTTCGCGCGCAGCGTGGTTTTTGAGGCGAAGGTCGGCGGGCGTATCTATGAAATCGACGCCGCCGGCCGAGAGCGCGAATGGGGCCGCGTTCAGGACTGCGAACCGCCGCACCGGCTCGTCTTTTCCTGGGTGCTCGAAAATCCTGGAGACGCGACCGAGGTCGAGGTGAATTTCGCGCCAGACGGTCAGGGCGGCACGCGGTTCACGCTCGTTCATCGCGGCTGGCGGGAAACGAAATCGGCGATCGGCCGCCGCGATGGCTACGACAGCGGATGGACCAGCGTGCTGGCAGGGTTTGCGGAAACGCTGCGATGACCCAATGCGCCAGCGGGTCACACCGCAATTTCAACAAGCGCCGCCAGCAGCGCCAGAAGAAGCGCGACCGCGAGACCCGGCCCTGCGCTCATCGTCGCGATGGGCTGGGTTGGAAAGGAAAAGGTCGCCGGGATCGCGGCGATCTTCGAGGCGTGGTGGCCGGCGAACTCAGGATTGGCGATAAGCTCGGCGAGGTCGCGACGGCTGCGGTATCGCATCAGGCCGACGATCGCCCAGCCGGGATCGGGCTCGACGCCCCATGTGTCGAGATAGCCGCCCGCCTTGCGCGCAACGAAAGCGGGATGGCCCGCGCGCCGCATCAGCGCGCCGACGAACGGCCTTGTGTAATCGCCGAGGACATCGCGCGCAGGCCGGATCGTATTGGTCTTCGGATCAAGAACTGGCGCCGGGGAGAGTTTCACGAGATTGAGCATGAAGAACTCGCGACCGTCATCGCGCGCGAGGAAGTCGCGAAGGGCGTCCTCGTCGCCATGCGCCCTCAGCGCCGGGTTGGCCGCGCGAATGCGCGTCATCATCGCGTCGGCTTCGGCCGGCGAGAGCGCGCCGCGCCAGTTGCGGTACCAGCCGATGAAAATTGCATAGACGAGCGCGGCGAGCGCCCAGATCCAGATCGTCATTGTCGTGCTCAATGCGCTTTCGCTGCCGGAGCAGGGAAGGATAGCATCGGCGGAGAGCGCGCAAAGCGCGCTGCGCAGCGCGGAGACTGCAGCGATGACGCTTTTCCCGGCCTCGACCAATGCCGAGTATCGCGGCGCGAAGGCGTCCGCCTGGTTTCTGGGGCTCCTCGCGCTTGGGAC
>FRDC01002752.1_pt1 | contig 14952 bp, 16 predicted proteins | sample 1106171 | NCBI WGS metagenome assembly FRDC01 (sample SAMEA3930566, study PRJEB13176) | freshwater metagenome | biome: Drinking water system; feature: drinking water; material: water | place: Singapore | collected 2014-12-20 | reverse complement strand
GACGGCATCTAAGGTGCCAGGCCCTGTTTCCGGACGCATAGCGTCCGGAAACAGGGCCTGGCACCTTGAAAACTGGTTGAGAGTTCGAGATGACCTCCCTTCGACGAGGGGGAAGGCGTGGTTTTTCTAGCAGTCGTTTTTTCGGTATTGATCCAGGCCCAGTCATTTAGCAGACCTGATTTGAGCATGTCAGTGCCCGATCGAATTGTGGGCATGGATGGTCGCACCTATGTGGTTCAACTCAAAGAAAATCCGCAAAGTGTTTTGAGCGAGGACTTGAAAGCTTTGGCTGCTGATCTTGCTTCCAAGGGTTATCCCCTTCAGGTGGTCGCGACGTTGCCATCGCAGCGATTGGCCCTGCTCCGCTCAACCAGTGGAATTTTTGCCTTGGAGCCATCGCTTTCAGCATCGCATGTTGCAATGGCACAGATTCTTTCTGTGCAGCCCGGGGTTCAGTACGCGGAACCCAATGTCGTTTTTGAGGCTGATGTGGATCGAAACACGGGAACTGCGGTTCCGTTTCGCAAATCTTTTGGCGCCGAACTTTCTGAGCCGGTGAGTGCCATGAAGAACATCGTGGTGATGGGATCAGGATTGGCAAAGCGTCCGCAAGCCCTTCATGAAGGTGCCATCGATAGAGAGTCGGGAAGAGATTTTTCAAGCAATTCGGAAATGCGTTTGGAAAATGTGGATCGCAGTGGTCACAGTTCTTGGATCGCCTCCGTTTTGACGGGTCGCCATTTGCACTCGGCGGCGAGCCCAGCTTTTCAAGTGATTCCCCACGCGATAACGGCGGACCAGAGGGCCTCTCTGTTCCGCCTGCTGGTGGCTTTTGAGAAAGCTTTGGACAACCCGACCACCGCCATCGTGCTGTTGCCGTGGAACGTTGGGTTTGAGTCTCGAATTTTGAGAGAGAGAATTCGACAAGCGGCTCAGAAGAACATTTTAGTTGTTGCTGCTGCCGGAGAGGGTCGCCTGACCACAGGAATTGCTCTCGAAGATGACCCCATTTTCCCTGCTTTTTGGAGAGAGCCCAACCTGCTTGTCGTGGCAGCAACGGATGCTCAGGCCCAAGTTTTGCCAAGTTCAAACTATTCTCCTCAAGCGGTCGACATCGCAGCGCCGGGAATCTTTGAGGTTTGGGATGGTTCTTTAAGAGAGAAAACTGTGGCGCAGGGATCGGCCCTTGCCGCGACCTTTGCCGCCGGTGCCGTGGCGGAGTTTTGGAGTCGTCGACCCCAGCTGAGCGCCGTGCAAGTGAAGGAGAGGGTCACTCAATACTATCAACAGTACTCCAGTCTTCGTTCGATTTCCAAAGCGGCCGGCTGGATTCAATCCCAAGCCGCGCTGATCGGGCGCATGGCTCCGCCCTCTCCCGAAGATCCCATCAACTGGAGTTCGTTGCCCCTGTCTTTTGAGTCACCCCATGGTTTTAGCCAGCCGACGGATTCAGACGGAGCGGGAGTTTTTCAAGTTCAAATCCCAGGAGCAAAGCAAATCGCTCTGCAGTTCGCCTGGCTTCATCACTACTCAGGTGCGATGGCGGCCCAGGGGGACCGTATTGAAATTCTGGATGGTGAAGGCAAGCTTCTGGCCAAGTATGCAGGTCGAATGGATGGCTTTATCACCCGCCCCTTTGATTCAGATCGAGTGATCGTGCGCGTGACTGTGGCCAACCCCAACAGTCAGAGCTTGCGCGGTTTTTCTCTCAGTCGAGTTTATTTTCGCTGAAAAATTTCTCGAGCCTGAGATTCAGATAGTCCGGAAAGTCCAACTGAGTGCAGTGAGAGCCGTAGGGCACAATCACAAACTCTGAGCGCGGGATGAGCTGAGCCATTTCTTTTTGGTAAGCAAGCGGAGTGATTCGATCCCCATCGCCACCTACAACGAGAGTTGGAGTTTGGAGCGCAGTCAGACGCGTACGCGCGTCGTATTTGAGCATGGAATCAAAGAGCGGAAAAAACACTGACAGGGGAACCTGAGAGACGCCCTTCAAATAAATTTCGATATCATGAAGGTCTGTCAGCTTTAGGTTGAATCCGCCCAGCCATCCCGAAATGTAGGCTGCGAGCGGGTTTTCCACGAGTTGGGACCAGATTTTTTGCACGCCCTCGGGATTGGCCTCGTAAAGTTTCTGTGCAAACAGCAAAGGTGATTGAACGACCCATTCCCCAAGCGTGGACTGGAGGGGGTTGCGCGCAAAGCCATTGATCAAACTCAAGGAGCGAAAACGAACCGGCTCTTGCAATGCCGCCTCCATCACAATGGGTACGCCGAAACTGTGCCCAGCCACGTGAACCGGATTATTTTGAGAAAGGTGCTCGATCAATTGATTCAAATCCCGAGCTAGGAGTGAAATATTGAGGTCTTCAGATCCGCGGGTGCTTTGATGATGTCCTCTCAAATCCACGGTGATCACTCGCAAAAAGCGAGAGAAGTGCTCGACCTGAAAGTGCCAGTGGTTCATGAGACAAGCCAAGCCATAGACGAGGACGAGAGTTTCGGAGCCCTGTCCGCGGCTTTCAAAATACAGCCTAGCCCCATCTGGAGTTTCAAAAAAATCCGAAAAAAGAGGAGTCAGTGCTACCGGCTCTTTCATGTGGACACGTCTTCGCTCACATAGGGCCGCACTTCCATCACCGTCTGCCCGACTTGAATTAAATCCCCTTCGCGCAGCTGATGGTTTCTCACCCGTTCTCCGTTCAGGAGCACACCATCGGGATTCAAGCTGTGCACCTCGACTCCCGTGGCATTGGCCCTCAGCTCAAAGGCCAGGGGCGGTGCGGAAGGATCTTGCAGTTCAAGATCGAGCACCTGTGAACCAACTCGGCGTGGGCCAAAGCCCAACACAACCGATTCACCCGCTTGCGGACCTTGGCGAAACAACAGCTCCAAGGGGGGGTTGAAAGGATGAACTTTAGCAATCGCAGTCTGTGGCAGGTCGGCGCTGCGCCGGATTTCGGCTTTGAGGTTTTTTAGGGCCTCGGTCTTTTGACTGGAGATAGCCACCACGCGGATTTGGGTCTGTGCGATCCGAATCTCAGCCCCTGGTGAAAGAAGAATCTCCTTCTTTTTCTCGCGACCCAGCCACAGGCCATTTTGTGAGATCAGGTCGACGAGAAACAGTCCTTCTGAACGTTCTTGAACTTCGGCATGGCGAGTGGAGGCCTTTTTGTCTCGCAAAACGATGTCTCCCTGACTTCGCCCCAACACCATTCCCACCTGCACGGGAAAGACCTTCCCTTTGTGAGGACCATTCAAGAACTCAAATGCGATTTGTTTGTTGGATTCCGCCATGATGAAGGCCTTTGGCTGCCGGTTTTTTCCTTTTGAGTTTCCCCTCTCAGCATGTTAGCGACTGAAGACCAAGTCAAACTTGCTCCAGACAATCGTTTGGGGCCCCGAATTGGCGGAAAGCAGAAACAGCGAAAGCGGCTGAGCTCTGCCGAGTTGGGACCATAAGGAGAATGTGATGGAAAAAGCCACTGAAAAATCAAAAGCCACAAAGGGAAAAGCTGGCATTGCTGCTCAAGCTGAGGCTGTGCAACGCCCTTACGAAGTGATCTTGATCATGCACCCCGATGCCAGCCTCGAAGAGCAGAAGGGCTTATTTCGAAAAAATCAGGGAATTTTGAAGGACGCTGGTGGTGAGTTTTTTGCCGTCGATACTTGGGGCAAGCGCAATTTAGCCAATCCCATCGCAAAACAGAAAAAAGGCATTTATTTTCATGCGCTCTTTTCTGCTGCCCCTTCGGCAATTATGGAGCTGGAACGAACCATGCGTATCAATGACAAAGTTTTGCGATTCATGCACGTTCGCCTTGAAGAACGGACTCCACTGGCCAAGCACCAAGAAAATTTTCGTCGAGCCTTGGCTGAAAGCGCCCAAAGAGAGCGTGAGCGAGAGGCAAAAATCCAGGCCAAGAAAGCGGCCATGGCTGCTGAGCGCGGAGAATAAACCCAACAATGAACTGGCAGAGGCCCCAAGCCTTTTTGAGAGCCATGGGTATGGCTCTTTTGTCCTTTTTGACGACGGCCATCGCCAGTTTGGTTGGGGCCATCGTTCTAAAGATCTTCCGCTCGGTGCACGGTGCTTGGGTGTACTGGATTTCTGGCTTGACGATCACTGGGATGCTTTTGGTCGTTCAACAGTCCCCGCTTGCTGCGGTGGTGGTTTCGACCTGGTTGTGCGTGGGCATCTATCACGAGTTCGAGATACGAGGCAGAGCCACTTTTTGGATAGCGGGCCTGTCGACAAGCTTGGCGACCGCCGCAATGATCTTGTTGCCCATCGTTTTTGGCTGGGCGACGGGCAGGGACTTTATCAGTGAATTTCAGGGCCTGATTCAGCAAAACCTGCAAGAGTTGCAAAAGGCTCGAGTGTTGAATCCCGAGGCCCTGAACGTTTCTGCAGTCTTTGCCATCTTGCCTGGGATTTTGTGGGCACTACAGATCCTGAACTTGGCTTTTTCGATCATTTTTGCGACCCGTCTAGGGCAGGTGATGGGCTTCAAGATCAACAAGGCTTCCCATGCTTTGAGGCTTTACGAGTTTCGTGTTCCAGAGGTGCTCATTTGGGTCTTTCTCCTTTGCGCAGCTCTGGTCCTCTTGAAAAACCAGCCCCTGCTAAAAAATGTAGGGATCAATGGCCTGATCGTTTTTGCCACGGCCTACTTTTTCCATGGTCTGGCCATAGCTGAAGTGGGCTTTGTGCTCTTTCGGTGGGGCTTTTTTTTGCGCCTTGCCTTCTACCTTTTGCTTGTCGGGCAGCTGCCTTTTGTTTTAAGTGGTCTTGGCGTAGTGGATTACTGGCTCAATTTTCGCGAAAGATTTAAGGTCTGGGCGAATAAGAGTAAAAACAGGCCAAACAATAAGCCGAACAACCAGGGCCGGACGGGAGCAAACAAATGAAAGTCATTTTGGTTCAAGATGTGAAGGATGTGGGTAAAACTGGGGAAATCATCAACGTCAAAACAGGTTTTGCGCGCAACTTTTTGTTTCCCCGCAAGCTGGCTGCAGAAGCAACCGAAAAACGCGTCAAAGAGTGGGAACATTTGCAAAGATTGGCCGAAGTAAAAAAGAAAAAGGCTCACGCCTCACGCATGGAAGTCATTTCAAAGATCAACGGCACCTCTGTTGGTTTCAAGGTGACTGCAGGAGACTCGGACAAAATTTTTGGATCCATCACAACAGCCGACATTTCGCGAGAGCTTGGCAAGGTGGGATTTTCCATCGACCGAAGAGACATACATCTCGATGATGCGATCAAGCTTTTGGGAACCCACAAAGCCACGGTGAAGATGGGTGAGGGGCTAGAAGCCACCATCCAGATCGTTGTGGAGCGAGCCTAAGCGGATTCGATTTCGCTTTCGGTTTCTAGGATGAGCTCAAGCAGCTGATTGGCTAAAGCAATCCTGAACTTTTCTAGATCCTCGATCGAGTCGCCAAAAGAGTCCAAGTACTTGCTCACCATCTCTTCTGGCAGTCCGTGTTCTTCAACTAGAATTTTTAAAAAATCCTGTTTCATATGCTGATGACACCACAGTCAGTCAGTTCGGTGAATGCAGCCTCGGCAAACCCGACCATGGGCGAGGTGGTTTGCGCATTGACCGAAATTAAGGACACACCCTAAAGTTGGAGCATGAAAATTCTTGTCACGGGTGCTGCTGGCTTTTTAGGTTCGCATTTGGCAGAGACGCATCTTGAGAAAGGACATCAGGTTGTCGGCGTGGACAACTTTTGCACCGGCCTCAAAGAAAATGCGAAATTTCTCCAGCAATCTTTTTCTCAACAGTTTCAGTTCGTTGAAGCAGATGTTTCAAAGCCCTGGGACACATGGGCCCAATCCCTCTCAGGAGTGAGCCGGGTTTATCACTTTGCCTCCCCGGCATCGCCGCCTCTGTATCAGAAGCTTGCTCTGGAAACCATGGCCGTAAATTCGCTGGGTACCTTGCAGGCCCTTGAGTTTGCTACGCGAGCCCAGGCGCGGCTGGTTTTTGCATCAACGAGCGAAATTTACGGAGATCCTTTGGTGCATCCTCAGGTGGAGACCTACTGGGGAAATGTGAACACTTTGGGGCCGCGAGCTTGTTACGATGAGTCCAAACGTTTTGGCGAAACACTCATCACAGCTTTCAATGAAAAACGGGGCACTCAACACGGAATGGTGAGGATTTTTAACACCTATGGTCCGCGTATGAATCCGGCGGACGGGAGAGTGGTCATCAATTTGTTGATGCAGGCATTGCGGGGCGAAGGCCTGACAGTTTACGGAGACGGTAAGCAGACACGCTCCTTCTGCTATGTCTCAGATTTGATAGCTGGCATTGTCGCTTACGGAGATCGTGAGGGGCTCAGTGAGCCCGTGAACGTGGGCAATGACGGAGAGTTTACCATTCTCGAATTGGCCCAAGTGGTTCAAAAAATCTTTTCCACAAAGAAACTTCAGATCGTTCATTTGCCTTTGCCAAAAGATGATCCGCGGCAAAGAAAGCCTGAGCTCACACGCGCTCGAGAAAAGCTCTCACCGTGGAAACCCATGGTCTCATTGGAAGAGGGTCTGAGAAAAATGTTGGACTTTATGGGATCCCAACCTCAAAAAACATGAAGAATGTGCTCGTGACCGGTGGTGCCGGTTACATTGGGTCCCACACCTGCAAACTCCTTGCACAACAAGGCCATCGACCCGTGATTTTGGATTCCTTGGAGCGAGGAAAAAAAGAGCTTGCTCTGGAGCACAAACTGTATGTTGGTCTCATTCAAGATGAGGAGCTGCTTTCCGACATTCTTAGGACAGAAAAGATCGAAGCAATCATGCATTTCGCGGCCTACTGTTATGTGGAAGAGAGTGTTCAGGCTCCGCTGCCGTACTACGAGAACAACACTGTCGGTACTTTGAAGCTTCTAGAGGTAGCCTTAAGAGAAGGGGTGAAAAAATTTGTTTTCTCCTCCACCTGCGCGACGTATGGAATTCCAGAGCGGGTCCCAATTGCAGAAGACTGTCCGCAGAATCCAATCAACCCATACGGTCGATCGAAGCTCATCGTTGAAAACATTCTTCAAGACTTGGCTCGAGCAAATATGATGGATGTGGTCGCGTTGCGCTACTTCAATGCGGCCGGGGCAGACTTGGAAGGAGATCTGGGCGAGTGTCATGATCCCGAAACGCATCTCATCCCGGTCACCATTCAACGCATTCTTAGGAAGGAATCGGTACAAATTTATGGCAAAGACTATTCGACGTCCGACGGAACATGTGTTCGTGATTACATTCATGTGACGGATTTGGCAGACGGTCATGTACGAGCCCTCCAGTTTTTAACGAACCACCGCGGGTTTCACGCGTTCAATTTGGGGACCGGAACTGGAATCAGCAATTTGAAGATTGTTGAAGAGCTCTTGGGTGTTCTGGGGTCTTCACAAAAAGTAGAATTTCTGAATCGTCGAACAGGGGATCCGGCAGAATTGGTTGCAGCACCTCAAAAAGCAAAACAGGTTCTGGGGTTTGAGGCTCAGCTCTCCGATTTGAAAACCATTGCAAAAACGGCCGTGGCTTGGGAGCAAAAGAAACAGGGACTATGAAGAACACCTTTGTCTATCAATGCTACGGTAAAGGCGAAATTTACGATCAGGTTTTTTTTTCGATCCTGTCGCTGTTGAGTAAATATAAAAATTTTCGTGAAGCTTTTTCGGTTGTCGTTGTCACGGATCAACCCGAGCGGGTCCATCGGTTTTTTGGAAATGAAGTGGAAACGCAAAAGCTCAGTACTGAAGAGTTGAGGCAGTTTGCTGGTCCCCTGAACTTTGTTCATCGCGTGAAACTGGAAGTGCTTATCAAGGTGGGAAAACTCAGATCGGGTTCGCTCATTTACATGGATGGCGACACTTATTTTCAAGAGCCGGCGCTACCTTTTTGGAGCGACATCAGTGACACGGTCTCACTGATGCATGTGGCCGAGGGCGTGGTGAGCGAAGGAAGGGATCCTCTCTCAAAAAAGATTTGCAAGTTTCTCAGCAAGACCAAACTCGAAAGCCAGATCCCGACCTCAACGGTGATGTGGAACGCAGGGGTCATTGGCCTTTCCGAAAAAAATAAAATTCTTCTGGAAAAGGCACTGACAGTAACGGACGAACTGTATGGTCAGTACCAAAAACACGTCATGGAACAATTGGCCGTGTCTTTTGTGCTACAGTCTTTCACCGAAGTCCGCGCAACGAACGCGCAAATTGTTCACTACTGGGATAGCAAGCCAGAATATCTGGCCGCGATTCAAAGATTTTTACAGGCTAGCCAGGGATTGCCGGGAGCACTTGTGACCTTTTCGCAATTCGTGCATCCGCAAAAAACTCATCCCAAGAAGACCTGGTTCAGTTGGTTGGGGGGTTGACCCTGTCTGGTGAGCATGTTTGATATCGTGGCACACAAAATACCTTTAGGAGGTTTTTATGATTTCTCGAACAGTTTTTGCTTTCGCCCTTTTGGTTGCCTCGGCGTCTGTGCTGGCTGCTGATCTGGAAGGCGAGTTTGCATTGCGCATGAATAAAGCGGTGCTGGGCAGTTCGTCTCTAAATGGAAAAGATAAAATGGCTTTCCACGGTGGAGTTGTGACCAAGATTCCGCTCAACGAATCCGTTTCTTTTCGAACTGGCGGATTGTTGGTGCTCAGGGACTCTGAAGCTTCTGTGGATAGCATCACGGCCACAGTGAGCCGTATGTTTCTTGATGTCCCCGCTCAGCTCGCCTTTGGAACAGATAAAGTGATGGGATATGCCGGGATGAATCTTGGCTTGAAGCTTTCCTCTTCTTGTTCTGTCACAGGATCGAGCACCTGCAGCATACTTGATGAAAAATCCATGGTGTTTCAGCCGGTGTTGGGCGGACAGGTTGCAGTGTCGCAATTCAAACTGGGCGCTTTTTTTGAGATTGAGACCGAATACAGCCGAAACTGGAAGCAGTCGGCCTTGGGTTTAACCTTCGGAATGGCATTCTAGGTTAGGCTGAAGGAGCGAAATTTTTCGGACGACCCGGAAAGTTTTGAGGCGGCGGCGGAGGCAGTGGGTGCTGGGTGGGGACATCGGCATCCCGGAAACGCCCAAACTCCGCCTCCCAGCGCAACTTCACGGTTCCCGTGGGACCGTTTCTCTGTTTTCCAATGATGATCTCAGCAGCCCCCTGCTTCTCCGGATCGTCTTTTTCATAATAGTCTTCGCGAAACAGCATCATGATTACGTCGGCGTCTTGCTCGATGGATCCCGATTCCCTGAGGTCCGAGAGCATCGGCCTTTTCTCTGTTCGACCTTCCACACCGCGATTCAATTGAGCCAGTGCTACGACGGGGATTTGCAGCTCTTTGGAAAGGGCCTTCAGGCTTCGCGAAATTTCGCTCACGGCGCGCTCCCGACTCTCTACTTTTTGTTTCAGATCCATCAGCTGCAAATAGTCGATCACAATGATGTCGAGGCTCTTCCGGGCCTTGAGTCTGCGGGCCCGCGCCCTCACCTCCAGGGGTGAAATGCCCGAGGTGTCATCGATGTAAAATGAGCTCTCGCTGATCAAACCCGCTGTTTGAATGAGCTTAGGCCAGTGATTGTCGGCAATGCGTCCAGCGCGAATGTCCTTCATGTTGATGCGGGCTTCGCTCGCCAGGATCCTCATCATCACGGACTCCTTGGACATTTCCAGAGAGAAGTAGGCCACTGTCTTTTTTTCTCGCAGTGCCATGTGAGTGGCGATGTTGAGGCTGAAAGCAGTTTTACCCATGCTGGGACGAGCGGCTATAATGCACAATTCTCCCGGATGAAACCCCGAGGTCATTTTATCCATCTGTGAAAAGCCAGCAGAGATGCCAGTGACCTCGGCCTTGCGCTTGTAGAGTTCTTCGATTTGAATCAGGCTTGCCTTTACGATCGATTCAGAACCAACCAGGCCCTCCGAAGGCTTCACCTCGCTCATGCGGTAGAATTTTTCTTCGGACTGATCTAGGAAGTTATTCACATCCACAAAATCTTCCGCGTAAGCCTTTTCGATGATTTCAGAGCTTGTGTGAATCACTTTGCGAAGGATGGATTTGTCCTTCACAATTTGTGCGTAGGTCATCATGTTTGCCGACGACACAGTTTGGTTGACGAGCTGGACCAGATACGGCGTGCCCCCAGCGGCTTCTAGGTCGCCCTTTTGCTGGAGCGAATTTGAAACGGTGATGAGATCGACAGGCTGAGACTTATTGTGCAGATCCACGATGGATTGGAACAAGACCTGGTGGGCCGGCTTGTAAAAGTCTTCACTTTTTAAAATGTCCCCAACCTGGTCGTAGGTGGCCGCCTCCAGAAGGAGAGAGCCTAGCAGCGCCTGTTCGGCTTCTAGGTTCTGAGGAGGCACTTTCGAAGACAGCTTCTGCGATGGAGAGAACGACATGGAGACTCCGCTGATCAAAAAAGAGAGCGGGCACGAGGTGAAAGGTCAGGATGAGGCCCGCTCAATTTGAAAAGCCTTTCACGAAAATTTTTCGAAATCAAAAAAGAAGTGCTGTGTTAGAGCCTGTTCGAAAATGCTGTGTCGACTGCCGACCCGGCAGTATTGAACGGGCTCTCAGAGAATCACAACGTGGCGGCGCGTTTGACCTTAATTTTGTAGTTGTCGATTTTCTTTTTCAGGGTGTTGCGATTGATTCCTAGCATTTGTGCCGTCTTAACCTGATTGCCATTGTGTGCCCTCAGTGCGATTTCCAACAAAGGTCTCTCGACCTGCTCTAAAACCACATTGTACAGACCACTCAATTCCACTTGGGCTTCTTTTTGCTGAGCAAAGAGAACCTCAAGTTTACTTTTCACCAGTCGCTCCAAGCTCACTGAAGTGAGGTTGGCAACGAACAGGTTTTCCGATTGAGAATTGGCGTTCTGATTTGCAATCATGGATGGCTTCTCCGTTGTCTTATCGTTGTGACGTACTTCGCGTTGTGTGTGAATCAAACTCCGCGCGTCTGAGAATCCCAGATATATTTATGCAGCTGCAATTGCAAGCGCGCGCGAGATTTTTTTTCTAAAATTTTCTCGGCGAGCCAACGAGGCTCCACCTTTCCATGTGAGGGCGAGTATAACACAGTGAATTTTTCGAACAAATCATGTTGACCGCAAAAACTTTCTGCCCATGAAAAGTCATTTTCACTGCAAATCACAAATTTCACCTCAGTGCTTGGCGAGCCCCAGCGGAGGTTCTCGAGAAGGAACGAATCTGCAGCCCCGCTGTCCGGAGTTTTGATGTCCAAAATCACTCGAACTCGGGGGTCGACATCTTTGCATGAGCGACTGCCACTGGTCTCGAGGGAGACGCGGTACCCGAGATCACAAAGGGTTTTCATAAGGGGCAGAACCTCTGATTGTAAAAGCGGTTCTCCGCCGGTGATGCAGACATATCGAGCATTGGTTTCACGCACCTTCTCGATCAGTGTCTCCTTTGAGGTCAGCGAGCCCTCATAGTAGGAATACTGAGTGTCGCAATATGTGCATCGCAAGTTGCACCCAGTGGTTCGAATGAACACCGTGGGCTCACCGACAGATGTTGACTCCCCTTGGATTGAGAAAAAAACCTCATTGATCTTCAGCATCGAGAAAACTCATGATGGTTTTTTGTTCCCGAGTCAACTCCCCGACCTTCGGCCGGACCAGGGAGATCGAGGAATGGAGACTCGGCGTCTTTTCATGAGTAGACTGAGCTCACCATGAGCAAAGTCTTTCAAAAATTCCGACAGGACGTGGCCGCAATCAGCTGGATTTCCCTCTCCCTTTTCATGGGTTTGGCATTGGCCAGCTTTCATCCAACCGACCCCTCTTTCAACTCAACGAGCAGGTCCCTTGCTTCGCAGAATTGGTGCGGATTTGTCGGCAGTTTTGCTGCGGATGCCCTCTATCAACTGTTTGGTCTCAGTATCTGGCTTACAGTGGGAGCCTTTGCTCGACACGGAATTCTGATTTTGCAAGGTCGAGGAGAGAAGTTTTGGAGCTCGCGAACCACTTGGGGGGCTTGGATTCTTTTGTTGAGTGCCAGCCTGATTTCCACTTACTTTCCGCAGGTTAAAGTTTTCGACGAACAGATTTATCTGGGTGGAATTCTGGGTCTGGCTGTTTCCAAAATGCTGGTTGGAATTCTCAATTCTGTGGGCGTGCAGGTGGTGCTCTGGGCGAGTTTTCTCGTGGTGTTTCTATTCTACGCAGAAAAGACACTCACAGAACTGACGCATCCATTGTCAGGACTGTTCAAAAAAATGAAGGGTTTTCGTTTCAAAAAGCCAAAAATGGAAATCCCACAGCGTGCCGTTGCCAAAGACCCACAGGCTCCGGCCGTGGAGGCGCAGTTTGTGTTGAAGGCCAGCCTGCCCGAGCAGCTCGAGTTGCAACTCCCCGACTTGGACATTGCTCGGCCGGCGGAGAGTCCCCGAAAAGTTTTTAGGCCTAAAATCCAAAGGAAAATTGAAAACTGGGAATTGCCCAAACTTTCTTTGCTGGAAGATCCTCCGCAAAGCCGCATCCGAGTGGACGAAAAGGAAATCAAAAAAAAGGCGGACCTTCTCAAAGAAAAAATGGCGCATTTTTCTGTGACGGGCGATGTGGTTGCGGCTCGCCCAGGTCCTGCCGTGACACTGTTTGAGTTCAAACCCGATGCAGACGTGAAGCTCTCGAAGATCACAGAACTGGCCGACGACCTTTCTCTTGCGCTGTCGAGCGAGTCTTTACGCATCATTGCTCCGATCCCAGGAAGAGATGTGGTGGGGATAGAGACCTCCAATCTTCAACGTGAAACGGTTTTTCTGAAAGACATGCTCGTGGAGGAGAGTTTTTGGAGCACCGAAAGCCGTCTTCCCATTTCTTTGGGAAAGCAAGTGGACGGAGAACCCAATCTGGTCGATTTACGACGCCTGCCTCATCTGATGGTGGCTGGCACAACCGGGAGTGGAAAGTCTGTTTTTGTGGTGTCCACCCTGATCGGTCTGTTGTTTAGGCACTCTCCTCAAACCTTGCGACTCTTGCTCATCGATCCGAAGCAAGTGGACTTGGCTGCATTCGAAAAAATTCCCCATCTCATTTTACCTTTGGTGACAGACACCCGAGAGGCTGTTTCGGCGTTGAAGTGGGCAGTGAGTGAAATGGAAAAACGCTATCGATCCATGAGCGAATTTGCGGCCCGGGGGCTAGAGGGCTACAACGAAACCGTCGCGTCTCTCAAAGCTGAGGACATCGAGAGGCACGAACAAATCAATCAGGAGTGGGAATCGACCCCTGGCAAGCGCAACGAGACGTATTATTTTCGTCCTCTTCCCTATTTGGTGGTGGTGATCGAGGAGTTTGGCGACCTTATGACGGTCGACAAAGCCAATGTCGAGCAGTCTGTGGTGCGCCTGGCACAAAAGGCCCGCGCATGCGGAATACATTTGATTCTCGCTATGCAGAGTCCGCGCAAAGAGGTCGTGACCGGTTTGATCAAGACCAACATTCCGGGTCGCGTGAGCTTTAAGGTATCATCCACGATGGATTCCCGGATCATTCTTGATGAAACTGGTGCGGATCGCTTGTTGGCGCAGGGGGATCTCCTGTTTCGCAATCCGGGCGGGTCCAACCTCATTCGTCATCACGCACCTTTTCTGAAGGAGTCTGAGGTTTCAACAGTGTGTCGCTTTTGGTCCGAGCAATCCTCTCCTCAGTACGATGAATCCGCCATGAAGGCGCTGAGAGTGAGTGAGGCTGAAGACTCAACAGGAGAGGGTGTCGACGGAGAACTTGACGAGAAGTATGACGAAATTTTAGCGTGGGCTTCGACCATGAAGGAAATCAGTGCTTCTCTCATACAAAGACGATTTCAACTGGGATATCCCCGTGCAGCTCGATTGATTGAGACGTTTGAGAGGCAAGGTGTCGTGGGTCCTGCGCAGGGAAGCAAACCACGTCAAGTTTTGATTCAAAATTTCGCGGACCTTGACCCCTCATGAAAATGCTGGGTTTGGGTTTTTGTTTGTACGCGGCTTTGGCCGGCGAGAGAAAACTCATCGAGCAGGCATATGATCTCTATCTGCAAAAACAGCGGAGCCAGGCCTTGCAGCTGCTCACCCCGCTGGTGAAAAAAAAGAACAAGCAGGCAGTGTCGAGCTTTGAAGACATAGCGAAGGGTTTTCTCACCGACGAGGCCCATCAGCAATATGAGCGAGCTTTGACTCAAAAAAGACTGGATCCCCAATCCGCCCTGGCTTCTTTGAACAAAGCTTTGGCGGTAGAACCAGATCAAGTTTTGGTTCTGTGCGAGCGGGCCCGTTTACAAATTGTTCTGGGTGCGTGCTCCGCCGCGCAAAAAGAGGTGCTGCCATGGCTCAAAACCTACGAAGATTTGGCGGAAGCTTCGCTCTTGCGTGCGCAACTGGCAAAATGTGCCCAAGATGAGTTTCCGACAAAATTTGACGTGAAGGGGCCCCTGGCGGTGCATTGGAGAATTCTCGAGGCCCAAAGGTGGCTTCATCTACGGGAACACAAACGCGCCCAAGAAATCCTCGAGTTGAATCGGCGTCAGGCCCCCGATTTTCCAGAAACGCACTATTGGATGATGAAACTGGCTGGAACAGACCGGATTTTGCTGGAGGCGTCGGCGCAAAACTACCTGAAAACCTGTCGCCAACTCTCATCTCAAAAAGAGCGTGCTTATTCCGAAGAACCCTTTCTGTGCCGTCGTTCGCAAGAGGTTGAAGCCGAACTCAAGAAACTGGCAAGCCCATAAACGGTTCGCGCGTCCGATGAGCTTGTTCGGAGTGGCGTCTATAGCCCAACCCGATACCTGAAGGCGTTGTGCTGAGAACAAAGCACACGCAGATTCTCAGGATGGTTGCCACCGTTGTCCCACCGAGGAGTGATGTGATCAATGGTGAGAAAATGTCGACTACCGCAGATTTTGTGAGTGCGAGGATCCAGGTACTG
>FRDC01004645.1_pt1 | contig 14953 bp, 14 predicted proteins | sample 1106171 | NCBI WGS metagenome assembly FRDC01 (sample SAMEA3930566, study PRJEB13176) | freshwater metagenome | biome: Drinking water system; feature: drinking water; material: water | place: Singapore | collected 2014-12-20 | reverse complement strand
GGGCTGGTGGGAGTGGGGGTGGGGGGCGGGTTGGTGTCAACCGATGCCGGCGTAGTGGCGGAGGGCCACGACCTTGCCGCGCCGGGTGTCGACGGCGACGATGTCGATCCGCACGGTCCGGTCTGTCCAGCGGTTGGCCCGAGCGAGGTGCGCGGCGATGCTGCGGAGCTTGGCACGCTTGGCGTGGTCAACGGCTGCCTCCGGTGGTTGGTGGGCCGTCGCCGGCAGAACGCCCGTTGCCTGATCGACGTCCGGCGCGTCCCGCGTCTTGACCTCGACGATGACAATGGCCGGCGAGCCCCGATCGCTGCTGTGCGGGCTCTCGCACACCAGGTCGGCCTCACCCATGGGCACGCGGGCGCGCCGCGCCAGCACGCGGTAGCCGTTGGACGTGAGATAGGCCTCGGCCGCGGCCTCGCCGAGCAGACCGAGATGCGCCGTGGCCGTGCGACCCGTGAGCGCTGTGGAGCACTTCAGGGCCGCGCAGCGCAGCAGGAAACGCATCCGAGGGAGCGGGCGCAGGGCACCGAGAGACGAGGGCGTCATTGGGCGGCCTGCGGCAGCAGGTAGCGTTCGCTGGCGATAAGCAGCAACCGTTCGGTCATGTCGCGCTCGTTGGTGCGGCTGCCGCGCTCGAGGATGCGCGCGAAGAGACGGTTGGTCTCTTCGTTGAACTTCTCGTTGCGCAGGCGGTTGGAGATTTCGAGCTGGGCCTCTTCGAGCGACTTGCCGGGGCGCTGCGTGATGGAATCAAGGTGCATCCAGACCTGGAAGGTCTGGTAGGTGAACGGCCCCACGGTCGCGCCCACGGTCAGCGTGCGGGCGTTGTCGTTGAGCGTGTTGTCCTCCCACAAGCGGCCCGAGCCGTAGGGCGCCTCGAAGACGCGCTCGATCAGCCCGCCCTCGTTCGCGGAGAACTCGTTGAGTTCGCCCGAGGCGACCTCCACGAAGGGCTTGCTCGCCGCGAGCAGCCCGGCCACCTTCGCCGCGGCGTCGGCGTTGCTCCGCGCCACCCAGATCATGCGGATGTTGGCGACCGGGCTGGGGTTGTAGAGCTTGGCGTCGCGCTCGTAGCGGCGCTGGATGTCGCGCCACGAGATGTTCACACGCGGGTTCACCTTCTGGCTCACCAGCGTGCGGATGAGGGCCTGGTCGCGCTCGTCCGCGATCTTCTTGTCCACGCTCACACCCTCGCGCTCGCGCGTGCGTTCCTCCGCCAGTTCGGCGCTGCCGAAGTTCTGGCTGGCCAGGTTGCGACGCAACTGCTCCACGAACGCGAACAGGCCCTGCCGCTGCTCGGGGCTGAGTCCCGCGCGGGCCTCGGCCAGGAACAGCTCATCGCGCACCTGATCGATCAGCGTGTCGTAGATGATGCGGCCGGCCTCGCGCTGCCACAGGCGGTTGTTCTTGAGCTCCACAGCCTTGGCGCGCAGGCGGCCGTCGAGCGGGGCCAGAAACTTGCTGGCGTACACCGGCTTGCCGTTGATCTGCCCGACCAGCGCATCCACCAGCAACGGCCCCTCGGCGGGGCGTGCCGCGGCGGAGACCTGCCCCTCCGGCTCGCCTGCCAGCAGCGCCACGCGGCCGATGCCGCCCGAGGCCTGTTCGGGCGTGATCGTCGCGGCACGCAAGGGCGGTCTCGCCGCTGCCGTGCCGCTGTCGCCGGTTGCGGCAGCGACCGGCGCACGGGTGCTGCCCGGCGCGGCCGTGCGCGGGGCCGGTGTTTCGCCCTTGAAGTCCCTCCCGCGCAGCGACGTGCCTGCGGCCGGGCCGTTTGCGTCGGTGGAGCTCGCGCAGCCTGAGAGCCCGGCCAAGGCGATCAGCAGCGCGGCGGAGACTCTCATAGGTGCCGGGACGGCGCGTGCTTGCATGGTGAACTCCGGGGCGGCCGACTGGTCGCGTGGGCGGTCTTCGCGGGCCCTCGTGCTACGATCGGCCTGACCATCGATCTTGGAGCAGTCTATGACGAATCAGGGCCCGGCGAAACTCATCATCAACGACGATTGGAAGAAGAAGGACGATGCCCCCCCCGCGACCGCCAAGCCCGGCGCAGGCGGCCCGACAGACTCTGGGCTCGTGGTTGACAGCGACTGGAAGCAGCAGGCGCAGGCCGAGAAGGAGCGCCTCGCCGCGGCTGACCGTGCCAAAGCGGAGGCGAAGGCGGCCAAAGGGGATGCGGCCGACGGGGCCGCGGCGGGTGCGCGGGGTGAGAAGATCGACTTCCAGGCCCTTCTGGGAACACTGGCGACGCAGGCGCTCATGTACATGGGTGCCTTCCCCGACGAGAGCGGGCGGGCCATGGTGTCCCTCGAGCACGCCCGGTTCCACATCGACCTGCTGGCCGTGCTCGAGGACAAAACCAAGGGAAACCTCACCAAGGCGGAGTCGGATGAACTCACGGCGGTGATGCACGAACTGCGAATGCGCTTTGTCGATATCTCCCAGGCCGTGATGAAGGCCGCCAAGGACCGGGCCGCCAAGGGTGCAATAGGTGGTCCCGGCGGCATGGCGGGCGCGCCCGGCGGAACGATCATCGGCGGTTGAGGCGCGCCAGCGCGGCCGCGACGACCTCGTCTACACCGATGCGGGACATCAACTCGACGCCGCGTGCTTCGTCTTTGTGGTCGAGGCATTCTTCGGCGCGGGCGTGTGTGATCACATCGCTTTCGCGCCCGTAGGGGCCCACGCGGGCCACGTCGGTGGGGCCATGCAGGGCTACCAGCGGGCGATCGAACCCGACGGCGATGTGGACGGCGGCCGAGTCGTTGGCCACCACCAGTGCGCTGCGCCGGATCAGACGCATCAGCGCGGCGACCGATGTGCGGCCGACCAGATCGACGACACGGGATTCGGTCTCCGCCAGTTCAAGCAGCGACCCGCACTGGTCGCGTTCGGAGGCGCTGCCGACCAGCGCGATGACGGACGCGTCGCGGGTGGCGTCGGGTGCGAGGATCGCGCGGGCGAGCGCCGCAAATCGCCCCGCGGGCCAACGCTTGCCAAGCCAGCGGCTTGTCGGTGCGATCACGACGACTGGGCCTGTCGAAAGCCGCGGATCGAGATCGCCAACCAGCCCCGGAGCGGTGGACGGTGGCGGTGGATCAGGTGCGTACAGCCGCATGTCCTTCACCGGCGCTGCGCCAGCGGCCGCGGCGAGCTCCAACATGCGATCCACGGTGTGGACGCTTGCGACCCTGTGCGGCACCCGCTCGGAGTACGCGGCCCAGGCAAGTTCGCGGGCATCTGCGTGGCCCAGGCGACGCGGGGCGCCGGTGGCCTGTGTGAAGATCGCGCTCCGCAGCAGGCCCTGGCAATCAAGAACCAGGTCATAGCCCGTTCTGCCAAGGGCGCGCAGCCACCGGGCCAGCGCGGCCATTGCCGCGGGCGAGGTCCAGCGCCCGTACCGGCGACGGTCAAACCGCACCACGCCGGAGAGGGCCGGGTGCGCTGCGATGGCATCGGCGAACGTGTCCTGCACAAGCCAGTCGATCTGCGCGGTCGGGTAGGCGGCCCGCAGGCCGGCCAGCACGGGCACGCTTCTGCACACGTCTCCCAGGGCGCTGGGCCGGATGATGAGGATGCGGTTTGGTGGGGGGGTGGCCGCGGGCAAGGCGAGCAGTGTAATCCGCGCGTGGTGGGGCTGGCGGGCCAGAAGGGCCTGTGTACGTGGTCGGTTGCAACCCGAACATCGCGGTTCCCAATGAGGGGTGACGCTGTCCTATTCTCGCTCGGTCGTCGGTCGGCAGGCAGGGCGTGCCGCGCCGGCACAGGAAAAGGATGAACCATGTCCACAACGCACCGCAACCGAAGAGTTCTTGGTCTCGCCGCTTGCCTGCTGGCTTGCGGAGGGATTGCCGGTTCGATCGCCGCGCGGCCCCTGGCGCTGGAACCCGACGGCAAAAAGGATGCACCGACGACGGTGCTGGCCGTGGAGCGGCTGACGCTCGATCAACTGCTGGTTGCGCCCAAGGACAAGGCCCTGCGTGATGCGCTGCACATGCTCCCGGCGCGCCTGGCCGAGGTGCCGGCGGAGGCCCGGCGCGATGGCAACGACCCGCCGCCGGAGGCCCTCATCGAGTTGCTGCCGCGCCTGGCGGGGGCGCCCGTTCGCATGGGCATGAGCTACGACCCTGCCAAGCCTACCGGCGGCTTTGCCGGTGCCGGCGTGGTGCTGTCGTTTGGTGCCGCCGATGAGGCCGATGCCGCGAAGACCGCCTCGCTCGTCTCGTCGCTGATCGAACAGGCACCCGGCGCGCCCGAGCGGAAGCCATCCAAAGCGGTGCCGGGCATGTCCGACATGCAGACGCCGCTGGGGCAGGTGCGTTTCGGTCCGCGCAAGGCGGGCGACAAGTGGGCGTTTGAGGTCCACATCGGAACCGTGGTCGATCCAGACACGGCGGTCAAGACGCTCGACGGGGTCAGCGCGGCGGGCGTGGCGAGTTTCCTTCGTGCCCGGTTTGATGCCGCGCCCCTCACGCCGCTGATCGGCATGCTCCAGGTGTTCGCGGCGGCGAATCCCGCTGCGGCGGGGGCCATCACCAAGATGACCGAGGCGGGTTTCATCGGGCCCGAATGCGCCAAGGCCGAGGTGGTTGTGGGGCACACGGCAGATCGGACCGTGATGCAGTTGGCGTACCGGGGCCTTGGCGACCGCGCCGAGAAGGCCGGCCTCAGCAAGCAGAACCTGACCGATGCCGACCTGGCGGTCATCCCGGCCGATTGCTACTGGGCTGGCCTGGCCACGAGCAACATGAAGTATGCGCGGGCCGAGATCGATTCGATGGTGGCCTCGCTGCCGCCCGCGAAGGATTTCCTGAACCAGTTCCGCACCCGCACCGGCGTGGACCTGCTCGACGATGTCTTCGCATCGCTCGGCGGCACGTACGGCCTGTACATGGCCGATGCCCTGGGCGGGCCGAACCTGGGCGGCATCGTGGCACTCGTCTCGCTGGCCGACCCCGAAGCGTTTGTACGGGCTACCGGCAAGCTCGCGGCGGTGGCCAACAAAATGCTCAGCGAAGAAGGTGAGGGCAAGCCCAGGGGTTACGTGAGCGTCCGCGCGTGGACAGAGGAGAGCAGCAAGGGTCGGTACACGTCGCTGCGTTTTCCCGGCTTGCCCGTGCCGGTCGAACTCACCTGCGCCGTGGCGGGCAAGTGGCTGGTGCTGGGCGGCACGCCGCAGGCGGCGGTGGCCGCAGTCCGACAGATCGAGAGCGGCGGCAAGGGGCTCAAGGAGCACGCCGCAGTGGCCGCGATGCTCGCGGCAAGCAAGGGGGGAACCAGCCTACACCTGATCGACACGGCCAAGACCATGCGATACGGCTACGCGATCGTGAGCATGCTGGGGTCGGCCGTCGGCAACACCGTCCGCTCGCACGGAGAGGGCACGAGCGGTCGCGAGCCGGGCATGGTTGTGCCCACGTACGCAGACCTCATTCGAGATGCCCGCCCGATGGTGCAGGTGGTCTCGTGGGACGGCCCTGATCTGATCACACGTTGGGAGGGCGACCGGAGCCTGCTCGTGAACGCCGGCGGAACGATCGGTGCCGCCGCGCCGATCATGCCGTTCATCCCGGCGATCGCCATGGCCATACACATGAAGATGCACGAGATGCACGCTCACCACGAGCATGACGAGGACGACGAAGAGCACGCCATGGAAGAGAACGGCGACGCCGAGGCCGGGCACAAGCCCAACTTCAACCTCGTGCCCCGGTAGCGGCGCCGCCCGTGGCCCGGCGGAGCACCACCGCCAGCAGCGAGACATCGGCGGGCGTGAGGCCCTCCAGCCGCGCGGCTTGCCCGAGCGTGGCCGGGCGGAACCGCTGGAGCGCCGTTCGTGCCTCCGTGCGCATGTTGGCCACTGCCGAGTAGTCGAAGGTCGCGGGGATGCTCTTGCGCTCCATGTCGGCGATCGCCGCGGCCTCGCGCCGTGCCCGTTCGATGAACACCGCGTAGAAAGCCTCAGTGTGAGCGGTGAAGAGCGCGGCGTTGGTCTCGGCGGCGGACACGCCGGCGATGTCGGAGGTGTCAATGTGCAGCGCCGCGCCAAGGTGATCGACGGTGAACTCGGGCCGGCGGATCGCCTCGGCCACCGGACGGCCGTCGACCCGGCAAGCCTGCATGGCGCGCTCGACGTGCGCGCGGGCGGCGCGCCGACGGGCGAAGCGCTCGCGCCGGCGCAGGCCCCACGGGTTGGTGCCCAGCAAGCCCCACGATTCGGCCGGCGGCGTGAGGCGGTCCGCCGCGTTGTCCGCCCGCAGCAGCAGCCGGTGCTCGGCCCGGCTGGTGAACATGCGGTAGGGCTCGGTGGGCATCTTGGTACACAGGTCGTCCATCATCACGCCGATGTACGCCCGATCCCGGCCGAGGACGATCAGGGCATCGACGGAGCGTGCGGCGGCGTATCGTGCCGCGTTCAGGCCCGCCAGCAGGCCCTGCGCCGCGGCCTCCTCGTAGCCGCTGGTGCCGTTGATCTGGCCCGCGAGAAAGAGGCCTGCGATGCGCTTGGTCATGGCGGTGGGGCCGATCTGGTGGGGCTTCACCATGTCGTACTCCACGGCGTAGCCGAGCCTGAGGATTTCGGCGTGTTCGCAGCCGCGCATGCCGCGGACGATGGTCTGCTGCACGTCGCCGGGAAGGCTCGTGGAGATGCCGTTGCAGTAGACCCACTCGCGGTGGTCGGGGTGAAGGCTCTCGGGCTCGAGATAGACGTGGTGCGACTCGCGCTCGGCGAAGCGCACGACCTTGTCCTCGATGCTGGGACAGTAGCGCGGGCCGACCGACTCGATCTGCCCGGAGTACATGGGCGCACGGTGCAGATTGGCACGGATGTGGTCGTGGATCGCGCCCGTGGTGGCCGTGATGCGGCAGTCAACCTGCGCAAGCCGCGGAAAGGTCTCAGTCTCGGTGACGTCGCTGAAGGGGGCGGGCACCGCGTCGCCCCGCTGTTCTTCGAGTGCGTCCCAGGCGATGGTGCTGCGGCGCAGGCGCGGCGGCGTGCCGGTCTTGAGGCGGCCGAGTTCGAAGCCCAGATCGCGCAGCGCGCCGGAGATGCCCACGGCCGCATCCTCGCCGAAACGGCCCCCGGCCGTGCGTGCTTCGCCCGTGTGCATCAGCCCCCGCATGAACGTGCCGGTGGTGAGAACCACCGCCGGGGCGTGCACGGTGAGCGGTTGGTCGGCTGCGATCACCACACCGCGCACGACGTCGCCCTCAACGATGAGCCGCTCGACGCTTCCAGCGATGACGGTGATCTCCGGACGGAGCGCGATGAGCCGCTGAATCTCCGCGGCGTACGCGTGCTTGTCGCACTGCGCCCGCGGGCCGTGAACCGCCGGCCCCTTGCCTGCGTTGAGCACCTTGAACTGGATGCCCGTGGCGTCGGTCGCCAGCCCCATCAGCCCGTTGAGCGCATCGATCTCGCGCACCAACTGGCCTTTCGCCAGGCCGCCGATGGCGGGGTTGCAGCTCATCACGCCGATCTTCGAGGGGTCGAGTGTGACCAGCGCCACCGAGGCCGCGCGCCCGATCACGTTCGCCGCGGCCCACGCGGCCTCCACGCCCGCGTGGCCCCCGCCGATCACGACGACATCGAAGTTTCGCTCCACGGGCAATGGTATTCGATGTCCGAGCCGGCCCGTGGTCAGCCGCGCTTGCGTGCCGCGGCCGCCCGCGGGGCGAAGAAGGCCTGGTACAACTCGTCGAAGCCGGTCGGATCGCCGGGGTCCGAGGCTTGCTTCCCATGCGCGCCGGCGCGGGGGCGTCGGGCGCGCGGGGCCGCGATGTTGGTGAAGTCGGTGTGGCCTCGCGCGGCGGGCTTGGTGGGCCGCACGTCGCCGCGCGCCGCTTCGTCATACGTCCGTCGCTGGGCCGGATCGCTGAGTACCGCGTAGGCGGATTGCAGCGCGGCGAACAGCCGCGCGGCATCCGGCGAAGGGTTCACATCCGGATGAAGCTGGCGTGCCTTGTCTCGGTAGGCACGGCGCACCTCGGCCGCGGCGGCAAATGGCCCGATGCCCAGCGCGGCGTAGTGGTTCGTGGCCTCCGACACACGCACCTCCGTGCGGCACGACGCGGCCCGGCCGCGCGGTGTCGCTTACTGGTTCGGCGGCTGGTTTGCGGGTGGCGGGGCGACCGGTCCATCCGCGGGCGTGCCGCTTGCTGGCGGCGTTGGGGCAGGCGGCGGAGGCGGAGGCAACTTCTCAAGGAAGCGGCACTCAACCTCAAAGATGATGGGCGAGTCCGGGGGAATCTTGAAGCCCGCGTTGCCCAGCGGGCCGAAGGCCAGGCCGCTGGGAATCCACAGGCGACGCACCGAGCCCTTGGCGATGCCCGGCAGGCCCATATTGAACCCGGCGATGAAGTTGGCGGGGAGCTGCACCTGCTGGGCCTCCTTGCCGCGCGAGGTGCCGAAGCAGGTGCCGTCGGTGAGCCAGCCGGAGTAGTGGATGGCCATGAGCGTGTTGTCTTCGGCCTTGGGCAGATCCGGGGCGGGCGGGACCAGATCGATGACGATCAGGCCGCCCTCCATCTCGCGTGCCTTGATGTTCGGTTCGCAGGGGGAGAAGACCAGGGGCTTGCCGTCGGGCGTGCCGAAGACCTGGTTGCCGGCCATGTCGAGGCCGCGGTCGTTGAAGGAGATGGCCTTGGCGGAGAAACCCACCGAGGTCTCGAGTTCCCACGCCCCGATCTTGGTGGTGGGAACGCGCCCCGAGGCCTCGCTCACCCAGCCGTCGCCCTGCGGCTTGAGCTGCACGTCGAGGTTGGGGATGAGCTGATCGGTGGCGAGCTCGGGGAACAGCGACGGCCTGGTCCACAGGCCGACGACCGAATCGGCCAGCGTCTTGGATGCCAGGTCGAGCACGCGCAGACGCAGGTAGCCCTCCTTCTTCCAGAAGATGAAGAGCCCCTGGCGGAAGGGAACGTGGGGTGTGTCGGCACGAACGATCTCGAAGTACAGGGCGTTGTCCACGCCGCGGATGTCCACGCGGGCCAGGTTCAAGAGCAGGGCGGGGGTACCGCCCACGGCCTGCGTCTTCCACGAGCCGCCGATGGTCTCCACGACCCGTTTGATCTCCGCATCCGCGATGGGGGGCAGGGGCTGGCGCACCGGCGCCGTGTTCATGTTCGGCCGGCCGTCGGTCGACACCACCCTGGCTCCGTCGGGCAGAACCGCCGACTTGGTCGGCATGCCCGCCGTGGGCTGGGGGGGTTGCTGGGGCGGTGCCTCCTGCCCGCGGCTGGCGGCGGGCAAAAGCAGCGCGGCCACAAGAACACCCAAGACGAATGAACGCTGTGCAAACATGGCAAGTACCTCGGTCGGGCGAGCGAACGGAAAGCGGCGTTTCACGCCATTTCAGGGAACATACGTGCGACGATGCCGACCAGATCGCGAACGTGCGAAATGGACTCGTCCATCAGCTTCTTTTCATCGGCCGTGAACTGCAGGGGGATGACCCTCTCCACCCCCTTGTCGCCCAAGACCACGGGCACCCCCACGAACAGGCCCTTGCCCTTCTGGCCCGGAGCGACGCCGAACTCCTCCTCGCAGTAAGCCGCACAGGGGATGATGCGCTTCTTGTCCTTGATAATGGCCTCGACCATCTGGACCGTACCTGCCGACGGCGCGTACCAGGCGCTGGTGCCCATCAGCTTCACGACCTCGCCCCCGCCAACCTTGGCGCGCTGCACGCACTCGTCGATCACCTCGTTGGGCAACAGCATCTGGATGGGGATGCCGTGCACGCTCGTGAAGCGCGGCAAGGGGACCATGTCGTCGCCGTGGCCGCCCAGCAGGAGCGCCGAGATGTCCTCCACCGAGCAGCCGATCTTCATGCCCAGGAAGGCCTTGAACCGGGCCACGTCCAGCGCGCCGGCCTGCCCGATGATGCGGCTGTGGTGGAAGCCGGTGGCCTTCCACATCACGTACACCATCGCGTCCAGCGGGTTGCTGACGACGATGACGATGGCGTTGGGCGCGTGCTTCTTGATGTTCTCGCCCACGCCCTTGACGATCCCCGCGTTGATGCTCACGAGGTCGTCGCGGCTCTGGCCGGGCTTGCGGGGCACGCCCGCCGTCACGATGACGACGTCCGACCCTTCGATGTCCTTGTAATCGAACGTGCCGGTGATACGGGCGTCGAAGTCCTCAACCGGGCCGCAGCAGGCCAGGTCGAGCGCCTTGCCCTTGGGCATGTGCAGTTCGGGCTTGTCCTTCACAGGGATATCCACCAGCACCACGTCGGCCAGTTCCCGCATGGCGATGGAACGGGCGCACTCGCCGCCGATGTTGCCTGCACCAATCACGCTCACCTTCGCACGACGCATTCGAGAGGTCCTTTCAGGGGGCCAGGGGGGAATGAGGGCCTGCCAACCACGGGCCTCCGAACGAACGCCGGACACCGAGCCGCGTGTGAGGCCGGATAATAGGGGCCACCAACGCGGATTCGATGTGGCTGGAGGAGGCGTTTCTTCACATGGCGAGCCGTGGGTGTTGTGGTATGCTCCCGCGTTCCGTGTGCGCACCCGCCGGCCGCCTCGCGCGTGGTCGGCTTCCGCGAGACCCTTCCCATGGCTGACCTCAGCGTAACCGTCGACGGCCTGCAACTCCCCAACCCCTTCGTGATCGGTTCCGGCCCGCCGGGCACGAACGCCAACGTGATCTGCAAGGCCTTCGACGAAGGGTGGGGGGCCGTCATCGCCAAGACCATCAGCCTCGACGCCAGCAAGGTCATCAACGTCGCGCCGCGCTACGCACGCATGCGCGTGGGCTCGCCCGGCCACCAGACCATCGTGGGCTGGCAGAACATCGAGCTCATCTCCGACCGTCCCTTCGACACCTGGATCGATGAGTTCAAGCGCGTGAAGGACAAGTACCCCAAGGGCATCCTCATCGCCTCCATCATGGAGGAGTTCAACAAGGATGCGTGGGTGGAGATCGTGGAGCGCTGCCAGGCCGCCGGCGTCGACGCCTTCGAGCTGAACTTCTCATGCCCCCACGGACTGCCCGAGCGCAAGATGGGTGCCGCCATGGGCCAGGATTGCGACGTGCTGTCCGAGGTCTGCGCCTGGGTGAACAAGGCCAGCAAGATTCCCGTGTGGGCCAAGATGACGCCCAACATCACCAACATCGAAGACCCCGCGCGTGCCGCGCTCGCGGCCGGCTGCGAGGGCGTCAGCGCCATCAACACCATCCTCTCGGTCATGGGCGTCGATCTCAAAACCCTGCGCCCCGAGCCCACCGTCGAGGGCTATACCACGCCCGGCGGCTACTCCTGCAAGGCCGTCCGCCCCATCGCGCTGCGCATGGTCATGCAGTGCGCCCGCCTCATCCGCGACGAGTTCCCCGGCCGCTCCCTTTCAGGCATCGGCGGCATCGAAACCGGCGAAGACGCGGCTCAGTTCATCCTCCTGGGCGCCAGCACCTGCCAGGTCTGCACCGGCGTCATGATCCACGGCTACGAGGTCGCCAAGCCCCTGTGCGAGGGCCTTGCCAAGTTCATGGATGCCCACAAGTTCGCCAACATCGAGCAGTTCCGCGGGCAGGCCCTGCAGTACTTCACCACGCACATGGACCTCGTCGCACGCCAAGCCCGCGCCAAGGCGCTCGACAAGGCCGCCGCGGCGGGCACCGTCACCAAAGACGGTCAATGGAGCGGCGACAAGTTCGTCCAGCAGTCCGACAAGCTCGTCGCGAACTGAACCGCGCGGGCACGCCGCCGGTGCCTCACACCGCCATCACCACGATGGTCGGTTCGCTGGCCTCGCGCACCCACGCGGCCTCGCGCCCGCGCGGCAGGCGGCTGGCCTCCAGGTGCCGGTGGTAGCGTTCGATGGCCCGATCATTGAACTGGTCGAGGTACCGCCGCGTCGCGCCGGGGTTGAACTCCAGGATCGCCGCCACCGCCTGCTCGCGCAGCGGGTTGGTGCTCACGGGCCCGTCGAAATCCGCGCCGACCGCCTCGGCCCTGGGGCCTTGACTTCGGGCGAGCAGGTCAAGCAGCGCCGAGAGGTTGAGTGGACGGACGGATGCGAGCGCGCCGGGAGCGAACGAGAGCATGGTGCGGCCTCCTTGCAGAGCAGAGCCTGACCGGGACGGTGCAGCGCTCCCGCCGCGAAGATCGAGACCGGCCGACATCCAAGGCCGACGAACCCAGACCACATGAATATCGGCCCAACGCTCACGAACCCAGCAGGCGGAACTCGACAGCCGCAGCGGGCGGGCTGCCGCGGCCACAAGCAGTGGGGGCTGTGTCGAAGCCAGTCTCGTCCTGTTGGGCCGCGGCACCATGCCGCGTGCAACGGACTTTGCACCGATCAAGCGGCGGCTACGCTCAGAACACCATGGCCAACCCGGCCCGCTTCAACCTTCAATGGCTTGATGTCGCCGGTTCGCCGTCCGGCAGGCCCTGCCGCATGATCGATCGGCCACTGCTAGGCCCGGAGGGTGCCGCGCTCGACCGGGCGGCTGTTCTCGCCGCCCCACCCGGCCACTTGGTTGCGTGGTCGGGCACCCTCGCCGATGCGCCCTTCGCCTCGCACCCCCTGACGTGGAGCTCGCGTGCCTGGGCCGCGCTCCACGCCGCGTGCGACGCCCTGACCCGCGTGTTGACCGACTCCGGCCGCACCTTGCTGGTCCGCACCCATGCGCGGCACGTGCTCAGCGACCCGCGTGCCTGCCTGAAGTTCGCGGCCGAGCGAGGACCGGCCTCACCCGTGATGGCGCTGCCGGACATCGCCGCCATGATCGACGTGAGCATGTTGCCCACCGTGGAGGACCACCTCGTGCGGCTCTTTGCCGCGCTGCCGTCCATCACCAGCGCGGCAGGCGCGGTGCTTGCCAACGTGGCTTCGCCCGCGGAATCGCCCGATACCGAGCGTGATGAACTCGGCGTACAAGAGGCACTCACGACGACCCCCGTTCACCGGGGCATGGTGCCCGTGTCGGTGCTCGCGGACGGATGGAGGTCGCACATGCCTGCCGAGGTGCCGATGGTGCTGGTGGGCGACGACTTGCCGGACCAACTCGCCGCGCTCGCCGCGGCCACGCAGAATCACTAGACTTCGCCCATGACGACCGCCGCGAACGGATCCGCCCCCGCAGCCGCCAAGCCCGCGCTCGACCACCCGATGTTTGCGCTGGTGAAGTCGCAGTTTCCCGGCAAGCGCTTCCGCGCCACCGAGTTCCGCGGCCAGTCCACGCTCATCGTCGAGCCCCGCGATGCCCACGAGGTGCTGGCGTTCCTCAAGAGCGACACCCGCGCCGCGTACAACTTTCTCACCGACATCGCGGGCATCGACTACCTCGACTATCCGACCAAGCCTGTCGGGAGGTTCGGCATCACCTATCTGCTCCACTCGCACAGCCGCGACGACCGCTTCTTCGTGAAGGCCTACCTGGACCCCTCAGGGCCCACCGATGGAATCGTTGAGGACCCGGCCTTGTGGCTCGACAGCGTCTGCGACCTGTGGCCCGGGGCGGAGTGGATGGAGCGCGAGGTCTTCGACATGTTCGGGATCCGCTTCCGCAACCACCCGGACCTGCGCCGCATCCTCATGTGGGCCGAGTACCCGGCCCACCCCCTTCGCAAGGACTACCCGCTGCGCGGCCGGGGCGAGCGTGAGACCTACCGGGTCATCGATCGCACCGATGCCTGACACCGGCGAGGACTCGCCGCGGCGGACTCATCCACCTACGCTTGCGTCCCTCCGATCACCCAGGGAGTGGTTGCGTTCTGTTTGGCTATCCGCATGGCCCATGTTCCAGCCCAATCAGCCGCCGCCCTGTCGCGTTTGGGCGCGCTTGTGTTCACCACGCAATCGGCGGTTGCCGTCGGGGGTGGGATCGCCCTCTGCATCGCCGCGGCGGCAGGCTGGAGCGGCGACGGCTTGATCGCCAGCACACTCCCCGCTTGCGCGGCGGTGGCGGTCGGGGCGGGCGCTGCGGTGTTCCTGCTCGGCCTGTTGCTCCGCAACTCTGCTGACCTGCTCGCGCCCGGCGTGGTCGCGGCCGGCGTCCTTCGTTCGTTGGTATCGCTCACGCTCGCCCTGCCGCTCTACTTCGTGCTTCACGTCGAGGGGCGCACCTTCTGGTCCGCGTTTCTCGCGGCCAGCCTGTGCGCGCTGATCGCCGAATCGGCCTGGGGCATCACCACTAACACCCGAGTTCACGGCGGTCGCGCCGCGGGCGTTGCCGGAGCCTCCGCATGAATCTGGTCTCGCTCGTGCCCGTGCTCGCCGCGTCGAACCCGGTTGACCACGTGGTGAACCAACCCTTCTGGGTCGCCGGCAACGGTTACTGGCTCTGGTCCGCCCACGTGGGCAACCTGATCCTCTCGGGCCTCATCACGCTGGTGGTGCTCTCCTACGCGGCGTCGAGGATCAAGACCGGCCCCGAGAGCCAGGGCACCGACCGCTACGTGACCAAGGGCCACTTCTCGCACATGATCGAGGTGATGTGCGTCTACCTGCGCGACGAGAGCGTGCGGCCGCTCCTGGGCAATCGCACCGACCGCTTCATGCCGTTCCTCTGGACGGTGTTCTTCTTCATCCTGGTGAACAACCTGCTGGGCCTCGTGCCCATCACCGATGCCTTGCACATGGTGGACAAGCTCACCGGCAAGCACGCGCTCTCCGGCTTGTTCGGCGCCACGGCCACCCAGAACATTTTCGTCACAGCGTCGCTGGCGATCCTCGCCGCGCTGGTGATCAACCTTGCGGGCATCAAGGAGCTGGGCATCGGCGGCTACCTCGCCCACCTGACCGCGGGCACCAAGTTCCCGATCTCGCTGCTGCTGGTGCCCATCGAGATCATGGGCACCGTCATCAAGCCCGTCGCGCTCGCCCTGCGACTCTTCGCCAACATGACGGCCGGCCACATCCTCGTGGCGGTGCTCTTCATGTTCGCCGTGCAGGGGCTGGGCGTGCTCTCGCAGTGGACCCTCGGCGGCATCGC
>FRDC01001262.1_pt1 | contig 14957 bp, 13 predicted proteins | sample 1106171 | NCBI WGS metagenome assembly FRDC01 (sample SAMEA3930566, study PRJEB13176) | freshwater metagenome | biome: Drinking water system; feature: drinking water; material: water | place: Singapore | collected 2014-12-20 | reverse complement strand
AACGCAGCTGCTGCGCGAGATAGACCGAGCGCATGAAGGGCACATCGGCATCGGCCATGCCGTGGAGCAGCCGCACCGGCGCGTCGATCGCGATATTGCCGTGCATCACCCGGTTCGCCTCCCCCGCCATCCAAAAGCCGCGCGTATAGACGGTGGGCGCGGGGCCATAGGGCGAGGGGCGCTCGAGCCGCCCGTCGTTCAGCAGCGCGAGCTTTTCCTCGGTGGTGAAGCCCCAATCGGTGAAATCGGGCGCTGCGGCGATGCCGACCAGCCCCACCACCCGATCGGGCCGCGCCTTGGCCGCGAGCAGCATCAGCCAGCCGCCCATCGACGAGCCGATCAGCACCAAAGGCCCCGGCGTGCGATCGATCATCGCGAGCACGTCGTCGCGCCAATCGGCGAGGGTGAAATCCTCGAACGCGCCGGGGCTCTTGCCGCAGCCGCGATAATCGAAGCGCAGATAGCCGCGCCCCCGCCCCCGCGCCCAGGCTTCGAGCGCGAGCGCCTTGGTGCCGCTGCGGTCGCTCGCATAGCCGGGGAGGAAAATCAGCGTCGGCCCCTCGCCGGGGGTGAAATCATGCGCGAGTTCGGTCATGCAAGCGGCCTTACGCCGCTCCGCGCGCCGCGACCAGCGGCTAGCGCGCCGCCAAAAAGCGATCGAGCGCCACCGCGAACGCCTGCGGCTGATCGAGCATGATGAAATGATAGGCATCGCCCACCGGCACGAAGCTTACCTTGGGCGCCCTGGCATATTCGCCGCGATAGAGCGCATCGGCGCGCTCGCGCGGGATTGCGGGCGAATAGGGATAAACGAGCGTGATCGGCGTCGCGATGCTCGGCAGATCGCCGCGCAAATCGGCCATGAAATCCTCGTACAAGGCCTGGCCGACGACGCGCGGATCGGCGGCGTCGCTCCATGCCGCGACTTGCGCCTGGGCGGCGGGCGTGAGCGCCAAGCGCGCGGCATTGGCGGCGCTCGCCGCCTTGTCGACCGGCTGGCCATGGCGCGCCGCGAGCGCCGCGCGCTGCTGGGCGACGAAGGGCTCGACCTGGGCGGGGGTCGCGCCCGGCGGGGCGAAGATCGTGCCGATCCAGGGCAGCGAATCGACCACCATGATTTTCGTGATATGCTCGGGATGCGTCTTGGCGAGCATCAGCGCGGTGAGCCCGCCGAGCGAATGGCCGACCACGGCGGGGGACTCGAGCTGGTTGGCAACGATATAAGCGTTCAGCTGCTCGACGAGTTCGGGGAGGATCGGGGCGCTCAGGTTCGGCCCCGGATCGCCGGCCGCGAACCCCTTGAGCTCGACCAGATGCAGCCGATAACGCCCTTTGAGCGCCGCGCGCGCCCCGTCCCACACCGCGCGCGGGCTGGCGAGGCCGGGGATCAGGATGACGTCGGGGCCCTGCCCTTCGACCGTGACGGTGAAGCGCAGCGCGGCGGCGGCGGGCGCCGCTGTTGGCGCGGCTTGCGCTTGGGCGGCGACGGGCGCGGCGATCAAGAGCAACGGCAACAAAGCTCGGCGGATCATGCGTCGGTCTCCCGGCTGGGGCTGGTGAAAATATCCTCGATCTTCAGGTCGAACAGCTCGGCGATGCGGAACGCGAGCGGCAGCGAGGGATCATAGCGCCCGGTCTCGATCGCATTGACGCTCTGGCGCGAGACCTGGAGCCGATCGGCGAGGTCGCCCTGGCTCCAGCCGCGCTCGGCGCGCAGCACGCGCAGACGATTCTTCACGCCGCATCGCCATCGCGCTCGATCAACAGATTGACGAGCGATCCGATGCCGAGCCCCGCGAACCACAGCACGGGGACGAAAAACAGCGGCAGATGCGGCGCATCCGCATAGCTTTCGAGAAAGCCCCAGAGGGTCGCCCCCGCCATCGCCACCCCGGTCGCGACCAGCGCTTTGCGGATTTCGAGCAGGCGCAGATATTCGTCGGTCAGCTCGATCAGATAGCGACCGATCAGCCAGAACACGCCGATCACCGGCAAGGCCGGCAGCATCGCGAGCAGCCAGAGCAAGGGGCCCTGCGCGGTTAGGCGCTCGATCAGCCAGGGCACCAGGAACACCAGCAGCGCGTAAACGATCATCATCGGCACGAAGCGACCGACATAACGCCGCGCCGCCGGGCTACGATCGAACGCCATGACAAGCACCCTTTCGGTTTTGACAAGGACGCTTTACTAATTGGCGTAGGTTTGTGTCAAGGTTGCTGGGCATTATATACTTGACAAAGCAACCCTGATGCGGGTATATGATCCGCATGACGAACCTCACCGCCCCGCACTTCACCGACGAGGATAAGGCCCGCGAGCATCTTGAGGCGCTGCGCTGGCCGGATGGCCCCGTTTGCCCCCATTGTGGCTCGGTGACAGCCAAGCGGCTCCCGGATCAGCGCGGCAAGCCGTCGAAGGCGCATCCCGAGGGCAAGCTTCGCAAGGGGCTGTATCAGTGCAACGGTTGCCGCGAGCAGTTCACCGTGACTGTTGGCACTGTGTTTGAGGACTCCAAAATTCCGCTCAATAAGTGGCTGCTGGCAACGCATCTGATGTGCGCCAGCAAAAAGGGCATCAGCGCGCATCAGCTTCACCGTATGCTGGGCATTACGTACAAAAGCGCTTGGTTCATGGCGCACCGCATCCGCGAAGCGATGACGCCCACTGATAGCGACCCCATGGGCGGCCCTGGGCAGGACGTTGAAGCGGACGAAACCTTCTTTGGTAAGGACAAGACCGCGCCCGAAAGCCGCACCCCGTTTCGCAACATGAACAAAATTGTTTCACTGGTCGATCGCGCCACGGGCCGCGCAACCAGCATCGTTTTTTCGGGCCGTCTCAATGCCGCTGATCTTGGTTCCTACATCTATACCAAGGTTGACCGTTCAAGCCGCCTGCTGACCGACGAAGCGCAGTACTACAAGGCGATCGGGCGCGAGTTCGCCTCGCACGCTTTCACTACCCATGCGCGCGGCGAGTATGTGCAAAAGGCCGATCGCACCGCTCACACCAATACGGTCGAGGGCTTTTTTGGCATTTTCAAGCGCGGTATGCGCGGCGTTTATCAGCATTGCGGCCAACAGCATTTGGAGCGCTACCTTGCCGAGTTCGATTTCCGTTACTCGAACCGCACGGCGCTGGGCATCAATGACGACGAGCGCACGGTGATTGCCCTTCGTGGGATTGCGGGCAAGCGCCTCACCTATCGGCGGACTGATCGCCTCGCCGCTTGAGGGCTACAAACCAGCCCCACGCATCGGCGAGCGCCGTAAGCGCTACTTCGATTGACTCGACTCATTGCCGCGCTTGCCCATAGACTTGTTCGGTTTGTGAGGGGTGGAGAGCATCCGTTGTAGCGCCGCCTCTCGACGGGCCGCCGCCTCCGCTTCGGAGTAAGTTTCGTCGTGTTTCATGTTGAGGTGTATACGTGAGTCCGAAGGCAATTGCACAGGCGGAGGATCGGTTTGCTAAGGCAGAGAGGGCAGTCGAACGCTTGAGGATCGCGAAGAGCTTCAGCGAGGCCGAGGGGGCTTGGTCCGACTTTCTCGCAGCAGCTTCGACCATTTATTCCAAACTTGAGCAGGGCTCGAAAACGAACGGACGCAGCACCGCTTGGTTTGGCCGAGCGAAAAAGGTGAGGAAAGACGATCCGCTGCTTCGCTACCTGCATCACGCGCGTAACAGTGATGAGCACAGCATCGCAGACATCACGGAGCGTAAGCCGGGAAGCTGGGGCATCACGGGCGATGTGATTCTGAACGGGACGATTGGCGGCCCCGGTTCCGTGCTTAATGTGACAGGGACCAACCCCGCTCGCCCCCCGCGCGTGTTCGTGAAACCAAGCAGGCTCGAACTTATTCGCGTCACAGACGACCGGTATGGGGATGCGTTTGACCCCCCGGCGGAGCATCTCGGCAAGCCTATCGAGGACAATACACCCCTTCCTGTCGCCGAACTTGGCCTCGCTTATCTGAAAGCCATGATCGAGGAGGCTAGGCGGCTCGCTCCGTAAGAGCTGCGATCAAAATCAGCCTGACCAGTTCTGCGAGCGGTTGCCCTAGGCAATATTCACGAGCCGCGTAGACCCCCGCCTCGATCATCGCGGGCGTGACAATATCAAAAGAAAGAGCGCCGGCCTGTCTCGACTCAATAACACCACTAACGTGCTTTGCCATGTATATAATGTCCAGGTTGCTTTCCAGCACCGCGACGTGTCGCGCAAAAGAAAACGCCGCGGCGAAGCTGCGGCGTCGGTCGGTGCTGGAGCGCCGCCGGCCGGCCCGTGCCGGCGCTAGGCGCGCGCCGATCGGCTTGGCCGATCGCGCGGCGCGGGTTTACCCCTCGTAATCGCCGCCCAGATTCTGGTTGCGCGGCGGGGCGGCGGCGGTGAGGCGGAGCGCTTCGGCCGAGGCCGAGAGCGAGGCGAGCTCGTCGGGCGCGTCCTCGTCGTCTACCTGCACGCGCTGCAGGCTCGAGACCAGCGCCTCCTGCAGATGATCGGGGCGCACCGTTTCCTCGGCGATTTCGCGCAGCGCGACGACCGGGTTCTTGTCGCGGTCGCGGTCGATCGTCAGATCGGCGCCGCCCGAAATCTGCCGGGCGCGCTGCGCCGCGAGCAGCACGAGATCGAAACGGTTGGGAACCTTGTCGACGCAATCTTCGACGGTAACGCGCGCCATCGCACACCTATGATTGGGGAAAGTGCGCGCGTGTAAGCCGGCGGGCGGCGCGAGTCAATCTTGGCGCCATCGCTCCGCCCCCTTAGGATAGCCGCTCTCGAGCCGAACCCGTTCGTCCCGAGCGAAGTCGAGGGACGTGCCAGCGGCGCAACGCCCCGGAACCCGTGCCTCGACTGCGCTCGGCACGAACGGTGGGAAAATGAGGAGAGAGGGGCATGACGGGCCCGCGCGTCGGACAAATCGCCGTCATCTTCGTCGCGCGCCGCACCGATGACGACGCCGCCGGCTATGCCGCCGCCGCCCAGGCGATGGCCGAACTCGCCGCCGCCCAGCCCGGCTATCGCGGGATGGAAAGCGCGCGGGCGAGCGATGGCCTGGGCATCACCGTCAGCTATTGGGCCGATGACGCGAGCGCCAAGGCGTGGCGCGATCACCCCGAGCACCGCGCGATCCGCGACGCCGGGCGCGACCGTTGGTACCGGGATTATGATCTCTCGGTCGCCGAAATCTTCCGCAACTATGGCTGGCGGCGGGCATGAGCGCCCCGCGCGATCGGCGCTTCGCGCTGTTGTTCATGGTGATGTTCACCATCGCCGCCGGCAATACCGCGCTGCAATCGGTGCTGCCGGCGATCGGGCGCGTGCTCCATGTGCGCGACGCTTGGGTGGCGGCGGCCTTTTCGGTCTCGGCGCTGCTCTGGGTGGTGGCGGCGCCCTATTGGGCGAGCCGATCGGATCGCCAGGGGCGCCGGGCGATGGTGTTGCTGGGGATGGGCGGGCTCGTCGCCTCGCTCGGGCTGTGCGGCGTTTTCCTCGCCGCCGGGATCAACGGCTGGATCGGCGGGGCGACCACCTTCTTCCTCTTCATCGCCGGGCGGATGATCTATGGCGGCTTGGGGAGCGCCGCGCCCCCCGCCGTGCAAGCGCTGGTCGCGGGCGAGACGACGCGCGAGGAGCGCACGCGCGCGCTCACCCTGCTCGGCTCGGCGTTCGGCTTGGGGACGATCATCGGCCCGGCGATTGCCCCCTATCTGGTGCTCGGCGGCATCGCGGGCGTGACGATCGGGCTCGCGGGGCCGGCGCTCGTCGGCGCGCTGTTCGGGCTCGCGATGCTGATCGTCGTCGCGCGGCTGCTCCCCGCCGATCGCGGCATGGCGAGCCAGGGGGCGGCGACCGCTTATCCCTCGATCGGCGGGCAATCGACCGGCGCGAGCATCACCGCCGCCACCGCGCCGCGGATCGAGGCGGTGCGCTATCTCGACCGGCGCGTGCGCGGCTGGCTGATGATCGGGCTGGTCACGGGCCATGCCCAGGCGATGACCGGGCAAGCGATCGGCTTTTTGGTGATCGACCGGCTCCGCCTCGCCCCCGCCGACGCGCTCCAGCCGACGGGACTGGTGCTGATCATGGGCGCGGGCGCCGCGCTGCTCGTGCAATGGGGGGTGATCCCGCTGCTCGCGCTCACCCCGCGCCGGCTGGTGCTGATCGGCTGCGCGGCGGCGGCGCTCGGCTGCGCGCTCACGGGCCTGGCGACCTCGCTTTACGGCATCGCGCTCGCTTATGCGCTAGCGGCGGCAGGGTTTGGCTTCGTGCGCCCGGGGTTCACGGCGGGGGCGTCGCTCGCGGTGGGGCCGGGCGGCCAAGGGTCGGTCGCGGGCAAGGTGACCTCGATCAACGGCGCGAGCTTCGTGCTCGGCCCCTCGATCGGGGTGGGGCTTTACGAGCTGGTCCACCCCCTGCCCTATCTGCTCGCGGCCGGCGCGCTGGTGGCGACGATCGGCTATGCTGCGCGGGTGCTCCGCGCGTCGGCGGATCGCGCTGGCATATCCTCTATCCCTTGACCCGTCACCCCGGACTTGATCCGGGGTCCCGCTTCATCTTGCGGCGGTCGAAGGCAGCGGGACCCCGGCTCGGGGGCCGGGGTGACGGCGTTCTGTTTATCGACGCAGCCGCCTCATGCTTCCCCCGACCTCGGCCGCAATTGCCCCGGCGAAATGAACCCGATCGGCTGGAGCGCCGCCGCGTCCTGCTTCAGCCGCGCGGCGATTTGCGCATAATCGGCCTCCATCTCGGGCGTGACCGAAGCGCGCGAGTCGGCCAAGGCCGTCTCGAAATGCGCCGCCGTCACCGCCCGCGTGCCGAGCGATTCGCGCAACGCGGCGAGCCCCGCGCGGCGCACCAGATCCTCGAGATCGGCGCCCGAATAGCGCTCGGTCCGCCGCGAGAGCGCGTCGAGATCGACATCTTCGGCGAGCGGCATTTTCGCGGTCTGGATGCGCAGGATGCGCCGCCGCCCGGCCTCGTCGGGCACCGAGACGTAGATCAGCTCGTCGAACCGGCCCGGGCGCAGCAGCGCGGGATCGAGCAAATTGGGACGGTTGGTCGCGCCGATCACCACCACCGATTGCAATTCCTCGAGCCCGTCCATCTCGGCGAGGATGGTGTTCACCACCCGCTCGGTCACCTGCGGCTCGCCCAGGCCGCCGCCGCGCGCGGGGACCAGGCTGTCGAGCTCGTCGATGAAGATCACGCAGGGCGCGACCTGCCGCGCGCGGGCGAACAGGCGCGCGATCTGCTGCTCGCTCTCGCCATACCATTTGCTGAGCAAATCGCTCGATTTGGTGGCGATGAAATTGGCCTGCGCCTCGCGCGCGACCGCCTTGGCCAGCAACGTCTTGCCGGTGCCCGGCGGGCCATAGAGCAAAAACCCCTTGGCCGGGCGGATGCCGAGCCGGCGGAACGCCTCGGGGTCCTTGAGCGGCAGCTCGACGCCTTCGCGCAGCCGTTCGCGCGCTTCGTCCTGCCCGCCGACATCGTCCCAGCGGACCTGCGGCGCCTGCACCATCACCTCGCGCATCGCGCTCGGCTGGACGCGCTTGAGCGCGCCGAGGAAATCGTCGCGCGTCACCGCGAGCGTATCGAGCACCTCGGGCGGGATCGTCGTTTCGCCCAGATTGAGCCGCGGCATGATCCGCCGCACTGCCTCGATCGCCGCCTCGCGGGTGAGCGCGGCCAGATCGGCGCCGACGAAGCCATAGGTGGTACGCGCCAACTCATCGAGATCGACCGCCTCGGCGAGCGGCATGCCGCGCGTGTGGATGCCCAAAATCTCGCGCCGCCCGCGCTCGTCGGGCACGCCGACCACGATCTCGCGGTCGAACCGACCGGGGCGGCGCAGCGCCTCGTCGATCGCCTCGGGGCGGTTGGTGGCGGCGATCACCACCAAATTGGTGCGCGCCTCGAGCCCGTCCATCAGCGTGAGCAATTGCGCGACGAGGCGCTTTTCGGCCTCGCCGGTCACCTGGCCGCGCTTGGGGGCGATCGAGTCGATCTCGTCGATGAAGACGATCGCGGGGGCCGCCTTGGTCGCCTGCTCGAACACGTCGCGCAAGCGTTTCTCGCTCTCGCCATAGCCCGATCCCATGATCTCGGGGCCGTTGATGAGGAAGAAATTCGCGTCGCTCTCATTCGCCACCGCGCGCGCGAGCCGCGTCTTGCCGGTGCCCGGCGGGCCGTGGAGCAGCACGCCCTTGGGCGGATCGACCCCCAGCCGCTGGAACAATTCGGGGTAACGCAGCGGCAGTTCGACCATTTCGCGCAGTTGGTCGATCGTGCCGGCCATGCCGCCGATATCGTCATAGGTCACGTCCGCCCGGCGCGCGTCGACCGGCTCCTGATATTCGGCGCGGAGTTCGACCTCGGTATTCTCGTCGATCTGGACGACGCCCTTGGGGCTGCTCGCGACGACCGCGAGGCGGATTTCCTGCAGGGCATAGGCCGGCGCGCGCAAGAATTGCTGCACCTCGGGCGGGATGTTGGCGACGCGCTGTTGGCCTGCGGTCGCGACGATATCGCCCTGGCACAGCGGGCGGCCGAAAAAGGTGCGTTTGAGCGCCTGGGCCGAGCCTTGCAGCCGCAGATTTTCCTGGGCGGGTGCGAAGATCACGCGGGTCGCGGGCTTGGCCTCGGCCTTGCGCACCTCGACGAACTCGCCCGAGCCCACCCCGGCATTGGCGCGCTGCAAGCCATCGATGCGGATGATTTCGAGCCCCTCGTCCTCGGGATAGGGCGCGACCGCGCGCGCGGGGGTGGCGCGCTTGCCGATGATCTCGATCACATCGCCCTCGCCCACCCCCAGCACCGCCATCAGCGCGCGCGGCAGATGCGCGAGGCCGCGCCCGCTATCCTCGGGCCGCGCATTGGCGACTTGCAGGCGGGGAAGATCGCTATCGGCCATTTGGCTCTCCGTACTTCGCGGCGTGAGCGCGCGAGATAGGAAAGCGGTTCCGATTCGGCGAGGGGGGCAAAAAAAGAGCCGACCCAAAGGGCCGGCTCATGAAAGTTTTTAGGAGAGGATGCCTGAAAGGCCCGCCATAAATGCGGCCCGCCCGGTTTTTGTGCAAGTGCGAAATAGCGAAGCGCGCGTGCACGCCGTGCAATCAGGGGGCCGGGGAACGCATCCAGCGGTTGCAATCGCGCGGGCTTGCCCCAATTATGCGGCAACGCAACAAGGGGAGGGGAAGGTGCGGCGTTTGCCCCCGCTCACCGCGATCGAGGCGGTGGTGCAAGTCGCGCGGCTCGGTTCGGTGAAGGCCGCCGCGCAGGAACTGGCGCTCTCCGCCCCCGCGCTCAGCCGGCGCGTGCAGGCGCTCGAACGCTTCGTCGGCCGCCCGCTGTTCGAACGCCGCCACCAGGCGATGCAGCTCAACGCCGATGGCGAGCGGCTGATCGCGCAGATCGGCCCCGCGCTCGACATGCTTTCCGACGCGGTCGAGACGATGACGAGCGGCGCCGAGGTGCTGCGGCTGCGGCTGGGGGTGTTGCCGCTCTATGCCTCGCAGCGGCTGTTCCCGCGCCTGCCCGAGCTGCGCGCGCGCCATCCCGAACTCCATCTCGACATCGACACCGGCAGCCACGGGGTCACCCGGCTGGGCGAAGGGCTCGACGCGGCGATCGTGCTGGCGCGCGAGATCGACCCCGCGCTTTATGCCCGGCGGCTCGATCGCAACAAGATCTTGGTGATCGGCAGCCGCGCGCTGGTCGAAGGGCCCGATCCGGTGACCGAGCCCCGCCAACTCGCCGGGCTCACCGCGCTCGTCCACCGCGACATGCCCGATACCTTCACCAATTGGCGCACCGCCGCCGGGCTCGGCGAGATCGAGCCCGCCGCGATCGACTTGTTCGATTCGGGCGCGCTGATCCTGGAGGCGGCGGCGCGCGGGCTTGGCGTCGCCTTCATGCACGAAAGCCATTTGGAGGACGCGCACGACACGCGGCTCGCGCGGCTGTTCGATATCGAGGTCGATAGCCCTTACAGCTATTGGTTCGTCTGCCGCCCGCGCGCGCTGATGCTGCGGCCGGTGAAGCTGTTCCACGATTGGCTGCTGACGACGCTCGCGGCGGACTGAGCGCGCCGCGCGGCGCCTGGAACGGGTCAGCTCCGCACCAGCAATCCGCGCTCGGGCGGCGGCTCGGCGAGCCAATCGAGCACCGCCGCCGCATCGCGCGCGCCCGCGTCCCAGCGCTGGCGCAACGCCGCGTGCGAGCAATCGAACATTTTTTCCATCCCGCCCTTTTCGTCGGCGCCCGCATAGCTGATTTGCGCCAGCCGCTGCCCCGATCGTTCGGGGTGGAGCGCCGCCTCCAGCGCGCGCTCGCGGACGAGGCCCGCCAGGCGCAGCCGGCTCTGGCTCGCATATTTCACGTCGTTCGATCGTTCGGCGGCGTCGCCCAGCGTGACCGGATCGCCCGGGCGCGGCGCGAACAGCTCGATCGCGAGCAGCCGCGCGGGCGCCCCCGCCCGGTCGCTCGCGACGAAGGGCTCATAGGGCAGATTCGCCGAAAGCCCGCCATCGCCCAGCCAGCGCCCGTCGAGCGCCATCGCCGGGAAATTGGGGAGCAAGCCTCCCGCCGCCGCCAGATGTTCGGGCGCGACCGCCACGCGCGCGCTGTCGATCGCGACGGCGTCGGCGCTGTGCAAATCGGTGGTCACGGCGATGAAGCGGCTCGCGTTCAACCGATCGAAATCGACGAACTGGGCGAGGCTGCGGATCAAGGGTTCGTTGCCGTACAAGCTCGACCCGCCGGTCGCGAGCGCCCAGGGGCGCGGGCGCGCGATGCCGGGCACGCCGGTGAGCCGGGTCGCGGCGATGCTCGCCCAGCTCGTCGCGCGCGGCGGCGCGAACCCCAGCCCAAAGGGATCGAGCGGGTCGGCGGCGACTTGCGCCCAAAAAGCGGCGAGCCGTTCGGCGGCGACGGCGGCGGGGTTGCCGAGAATGATCGCGCCGTTGATCGCGCCGATCGAACTGCCCGCGACCGCGCTCACGGTGAAGCGCCCGTCGGCGGCGAGCGTCGCATAAGCGCCCGCCTGATATGCCCCGAGCGCGAGTCCGCCGGCGAGGATGAGGCCGAGTGCCGGCATGGGGTCGCTCCCTTGGTGAACCTCACGCTGCAACGCATCATGGCCCGAAGCGTGCCACGCGACGCCGCCGCCAAATGCGTCGCCCCAGCGAAAGCTGGGGCCTCGGCAAACCGAAGCGCGCCGGCTGATGGAGGCCCCAGCTTTCGCTGGGGCGACGCCGCGAGGCGAGCAAGATCGTCTTCGGCCAGGGCTATCCCGCGCCGTCATCCACCCCCGTTGTCGAACGGGGCGCCAGGCGGCTAGAAGCGTTGCAGGACCATGCAACCCTTCCCCTGGATCGATGTCGCGATCATCGTCGCGTTGGTGCTGCTGAACGGGCTGTTCGCGGCTTCCGAACTCGCGATCGTCTCGGCGCGGCGCGCGCGGCTCGAGGCGATGCAGCGCGCGCAGGTGCGCGGCGCGCGCTCCGCGCTGAAGCTCGCGAGCGACCCCGGCAAGCTGCTCTCGACGGTGCAGATCGGCATCACGCTGATCGCGGTGCTCTCGGGCGCTTATTCGGGGGCGAGCCTCGGCGGTCCGGTCGCCGCGCGGCTGCGGCTGCTGGGGCTGGGCGCGGCGAGCGCCGACACGCTCGCGCTCGCGCTGGTGATCGGGCTCACCACTTTCCTGTCGCTGGTGATCGGCGAACTCGTTCCCAAAAGGCTGGCGCTGCGCCGGCCCGAGCCGATCGCGGTGATCGTGGCGGCGCCGATGATCTGGCTGTCGCGCGCCGCCGCCCCGCTCGTCTGGCTGCTCGACGGCGCGAGCGGCGCGCTCTTCTGGCTGCTGCGCCTGCCGGGCCATGCCGAGGATCATGTGACGGCCGAGGAATTGCAGCTGATCGTCGCCGAGGCGAGCAAATCGGGGGTGATCGAGGAACATGAGCGCACGATCATCTCGGGCGTGGTGCGGCTCGCCGATCGCCCGGTGCGCGAGGTGATGACGCCGCGCACCGATGTCGAATGGCTCGACGCCGATCTCGACGAGGACGGCGTGCGCCGCGCGCTGATGGCGAGCGCGCATAGCCGGCTGCCGGTGGCGGAAGGCTCGGTCGATGCGGTGATCGGCGTGGTGCAGGCGCGCGACGTGGCGCAGGCGCTGTTTCGCGGCGAGGCGCTGAACCTGCGCGCGCTGATGCGCCAGGCGCCGGTGGTGCTCGACCAGATCGACGCGATGGACGCGCTCAACACGATGCGCGCCGCCGAAGTGCCGATGGCGCTGATCCATGACGAATATGGCCATTTCGAAGGCATCGTGACGCCGGCCAATCTGCTCGCCGCGATCGCCGGCGAGTTCGCCTCGGACAGCCACCCCGACGACGCCCCCGCGATCGTCGAGCGCGACGATGGCTCGCTGCTGGTCGCGGGGCAGACGGCGGCCGATCTCCTCGCCGAACGGCTGGGGATCGCTTTGCCCGAGGACCGCGACTATGCGACCGTCGCGGGGCTGGCGCTATCGGTATTCCGCCATTTGCCCGGCGAGGGCGAGAGCTTCATGCTCCAGGGCTGGCGGTTCGAAGTGGTCGATTTGGACGGCCGGCGGATCGACAAGCTGTTGGTGAGCATGGGATAGCGGGGAGCGATAAAAAAACCCGTTCGTCCCGAGCCCCCGGGTCGTGGCTTCGGCTGCGCCGAAGTCGAGGGGCGTGATCCCAAACACGCTACCCTGAACCCGCACCTCGCCGGTGCTCGCATGGACTGGCGACGGCACCTCCAACCAACCCGTCGCCCCGGGCTCGAGCCGGGGCTCGGCTTCTCGTCCGTCCGGCCAAAGGCAGCCTAGCCCCGGCTCGGGGGCCGGGGCGACGACGATGATGATCGCACGAAGCGCTCCGCCGCGAAGCGCGCCCTACTCCCCCGCCCCGCGCGCCGGGCGTAGCGCATCGGCCTTGCCGTCCATCGCCACGAAGCCCCGCCGCCATTCGTCGCCGGGGTCGCCCGCGAGCGCGGCGATCTCGCGATAGCCGAAGCGCCCGAGCAAATCATCGCCGCGCAGCTTCTGCGCGAACGCCGCCACGGCCACTGCAAACGCCATGTCGCCCCTTGGCGGCGCGGCGGCGCGGGCGAGCGCGGCGGGGACGTTGTGCGTGATCTCGCGCGAGGTCGCACCATCGGGCGCCTTGAAGCGCAGCCGCACCTGGCACAGCTCGCCGCCGCGCCCGCTCGGCGCCGGCGCGCGGTTGCCGGCATAGCGGCGCGGCGGCAGCCACCCCTCGGCGCCCGCCGGCACGATCTCGTAGAGCGCGGTCACTTGATGCCCCGCCCCCATATCGCCCGCGTCGACCGCATCGTTCTTGAAATCCTGCTCGGCGAGCGCGCGATTTTCATAGCCGATCAAGCGATATTCGCTCACTTGCGCGGGGTTGAACTCGACCTGGACCTTCACGTCCTTGGCGATCGTCACCAAAGTGGCCGACAATTCCTGATCGAGCACTTTGCGCGCTTCGTCGGCGCTGTCGATATAAGCGTAATTGCCGTTGCCGACATCAGCGATGCGCTCCATCATCGCTTCGTTGTAATTGCCGGTGCCGAAGCCGAGCGTGGTGAGCGTGATCCCGTCCTCGCGCTCGGCCTTGACCATCGCCTCGATCGCCTTGTTGTCGCTCAGCCCCACGTTGAAATCGCCGTCGGTCGCGAGGAAGATGCGGTTGATCCCGCCCTTCACGAAATTCGCGCGCGCGGTTTGGTAAGCGAGCTTGAGCCCCGCCCCGCCGGCAGTCGAGCCGCCCGCTTCCAGGCACGAAAGCGCCGCCTTCACCGCTTCCTTGTCGGCGGTCGGTTCGAGCACCAGCCCTTCCTGGCTCGCATAAACGACGATCGAAACGCGGTCGCGCGGGGTCAGCCGCTCGGCGAGCAAGGTCAGCGCTTGCTTGACCAGCGGCAATTTATCGGGCGACATCATCGATCCCGACACATCGACCAGGAACACCAGGTTCGCCGCCGGGCGCGTGGCGTCGCTCGTGTCATAGCCGCGCAAGCCGATCCGCAGCAGCCGCGTCGCCGGGTTCCACGGCGTTTGCGCGACGTCGGTCGTCACGCTGAACGGGGTCTTGGGATCGCGCGGGCGCGGATAATCATAGCGGAAATAATTGATGAATTCCTCGGTCCGCACGGCTTCTGCCGGCGGCACCTGCCCCTCGTTGAGAAAGCGCCGTGCATTGGCATAGGCGCCGGTGTCGACATCGATCGCGAAGGTGGAGACGGGCGCCTCCGCCACGCGCTGGATCACGGCGACGGGCGCGCCCTGGTAACGCTCGCGATTGCCGGCGGCGCCATATTGAAGCTGCCCGCTCGGCGAGGCCAGGCGCGCCACGATCTGCCCCGACGAGGGCGCCTGCAGCACCACTGGCGGCGGCGGCGGGGGCGGCGGCGGCGGGGGCGGCGGCGCGTTCGGGCTGGTGACCCTGCTGCCCGTCACCACGACCTGATCGCGCCCGCTTCCCGCTTGGGGCACGGGCGGGCGATAGACGGGGCGCAACGGCGCCTCGTCGCGGCAGCGCACCGCGGAGGGGCGCCGGGGCGCCTCCTGGGTCACCGCCTGGGGTGGCGCTGGGGGCGCCGCGCCGATCAGGCTCAACGCGGCCAGGGTGGCGATCAAACGCTGCATGCCCGACTCTCCTCGCGCCCCCGCAGGATGAGCCCGAGCTTCGCCCGGCGCTACCGCGCTGTCAACGCGGTGCTATTGGTTGTTCTGCCGGTGGAGGAAACGCGGGATGTCGAGCGGGTCGCGCTCGGCCTCGTCGCGCTGCGCGCCGCGCGTCACGTTGCTCATCCGCTCGAACAAGGTGCCGCCCAGCTTGGGCTTGGCCGCGGGCGCCTCGGGCTCGGCGGGCGGCGGCGCCTCGGGCTCGGCGGCGGGGGCGCCGGCGGCGAGCCAGCG
>FRDC01000526.1_pt3 | contig 14961 bp, 11 predicted proteins | sample 1106171 | NCBI WGS metagenome assembly FRDC01 (sample SAMEA3930566, study PRJEB13176) | freshwater metagenome | biome: Drinking water system; feature: drinking water; material: water | place: Singapore | collected 2014-12-20 | reverse complement strand
AGCGCATAGGCGGCATGGACGCAGCAGTAGTCGAACTCGACCCCCTGACCGATGCGGTTGGGACCGCTGCCCAGAATGATGGCCTTCTTTTTGCCTGTGGGTGCGATTTCATCCTCTCCACCTGCTTCGTATGTCGCGTACATGTAAGACGTCTGCGACGGAAATTCGGCGGCACAGGTATCGACGCGCTTGAAGACGGGTGTGACATGGGCCTTGATCCGGGCCTTGCGAATGTCGGCGGCCGTCTTGCCGGAAAGCTCGGCAATTCTGGCGTCGGAGAAGCCCATTTGCTTGATTTTGAGCCAGCCGTGCGCCTCTCTGGGAAGGTGTTTGCGGATAACCGCTTCCTCGTCGACGATGGCCTTGATGCGTTCAAGGAACCACGGGTCGTATTTGCAGGCGGCGTGGACGTCCTCGACCGTAAAGCCGTGGCGGAAGGCTTGCGCCACGACCAGAAGGCGGTCGGGGCGTGGCTGGGCCAAGGCTGCATGGATGTGCTGGGGGTGGATTTCATCGTCGTCGCTCTCATCACCGACGGGGCGGGCCAGACGTATTTCTTTCAGGCCATTGAGTCCCGTTTCAAGTGCGCAAAGGGCCTTTTGCAGCGATTCCTCAAAGCTGCGGCCAATCGCCATGACCTCGCCCACCGATTTCATCGAGGTGGTGAGGCGGTCGTTCGTGCCGCGGAATTTTTCAAAGTTAAAGCGTGGAATCTTGGTCACAATATAATCGATGCTGGGTTCAAACGACGCGGGCGTCGATCCGGTGATGTCGTTTTTAAGCTCGTCCAGCGTATAGCCCACGGCCAGTTTGGCGGCGATCTTGGCAATCGGGAAGCCCGTGGCTTTGGACGCAAGCGCTGAGGAACGGCTGACCCTTGGGTTCATTTCGATCACGACCATACGGCCATCGGCCGGGTTGACCGCGAACTGGACGTTCGATCCGCCGGTATCGACGCCAATGCCGCGCAGGACCGCAAGCGACGCGTTGCGCATGTCCTGATATTCCTTGTCGGTCAGGGTCATCGCGGGCGCAACCGTGATGCTGTCGCCCGTATGGACGCCCATGGGGTCGATATTTTCAATTGAACAGATGATGACGCAGTTGTCCTTGCGGTCGCGGACGACCTCCATCTCGTATTCCTTCCAGCCAAGCACGGATTCCTCGACCAGTACCTGTTTGACGGGCGAGGCCTGCAGCCCGGCGCGGACGATCTGCTCGTACTCTTCCTTGTTGTACGCGATGCCGCCGCCCGTGCCCGCCAGCGTGAAGGAAGGGCGGATGATGAGCGGCAGGCCGATCTTGGCAAGGGCCTGCTCGGCCTCGGCCATGTTGGTCACGATCTCGCTTTTCGGGCAGGAAAGGCCAAGGCGCTCCATGCATTCGCGGAAAAGCCTGCGGTCTTCGGCCATCGCAATGGCCTTGCGGTTGGCGCCGATAAGTTCAATTTTCAGGCGTTCAAGCGTACCGTTGTCGGCAAGCTCCATCGCCGTGTTCAGCGCCGTCTGCCCGCCCATGGTGGGAAGGAGGGCGTCGGGGCGTTCTTTTTCAAGGATCTTGGCGACGATGTCGGGACGGATCGGCTCGATATAGGTTTTGTCGGCGATCTCCGGGTCCGTCATGATTGTGGCGGGGTTCGAATTGATCAGGATGACGCGGTAGCCTTCCTCGCGCAGGGCTTTGCAGGCCTGCGTGCCGGAGTAATCGAACTCGCAGGCCTGACCGATGACGATAGGGCCGGCCCCGATGATCGCAATTGTCTTTATGTCCGTGCGCTTTGGCATGTTACCACCATAATCTTATAAGGTTAATCGAATGCGAGTATTCGTCCGTCCACGGCTTCATGCCCGCGGGGGCTGTGATTTCTTGCCAGCCTGCATTCTTAAGCGCTGGAAAATGCTTGCCTGTGCGAGAGAGGATCATCCAGTTGCTGGCGGCCCCATACCACACCGGCGCATCTTTCTTCAGCTGAAGGTTCTGAAGGCCAAGCTTGGCCGCATTGGCAGCAACCAGGTCTTTGAGTTCGTAGAACCGGTTGGAAAGATTAAAAACAATGGCGCCATCAGGCTTTATTCTTTCAAGATAAAGCTGAAAAGCTTCAATTGTCATCAGGTGAACGGGCACCATATCCGATGAAAAAGCGTCAAGTATCAGCAGGTCGTAGCGGTCCTGGTCGCGTTTGGCCAGTTCCAGACGTGCGTCGCCGACGATGATTTCGTTTTTCTCCGGCGCGCATTTATCAAGGTAAGTGAAATAGTTTTTGGCTGCATAAACAATGGCCGGATCAATCTCGTAAAACACGAGGGAAGCATTCTTACCCAGATGGCAGGATATGGTCCCGATCCCAAGTCCTGCGACGCCGACGCTTTTGGGCTTGAGTGCGCGGAAAACGTCGCCAAGCTGGCCCTGGCGGGTGAAGTAGGCTGTCGGCTCGCGTTCAAGCTCTTTCGTGAAATACTGCACACCGTGGATGGTTGTGCCATGCGCGAGAAGCCTCATGTCATAAATTTTGTCCTCATGCGTTTTTTGTTTCTCGGTCACTTTTACGATGCCAAAAAAGTTCCGGTCGCGGTACAGCATCTGACCGGCATGGTTGGCGGCAAGATCCATAAAAATCACATATGCTCCGCAAAGAAGGGCAAGCCTTGCCTGGCTGGAGGCCAGGACAAGACAGAGGATAAAAAAGACAGGAAGCAGTCCCTGAGTCAGAGTCAGCCCGGTCATGGCCTTAACGGCATAGAGAATAAGCGCGCCCGTGACGGCGGCCACCAGAAGAAGCCATGATTTTGTGGTGGGCGCCTTGCCAAAAGCCGGATTCAAAAGGCAGGACAGCAGAAGAGTCAGCTGGTATTCAAGTTGAAAATCAAGAAGGGTCGGCATCAGAAACGCATTGAAAGCGCCGCCCAGGGCGCCGCCTGCGGACATGATCAGGTAGTATTCGGTCAGGTGGGCGACCGAAGGCCGGTCATCGGACAAAAGCTGGTGGCAAAACAGGGCTATGATCCCAAAGAATGCCAGGTGAGGAAGAAGCGTCATCCAGCTGGCGTGTGTCAGGAAAAGGACAAAGCCAAGCGCAAGCGCGACCACAAAAGGATGCAGAACCTGAAGGAATTGAAGTGATACCAGGCGTTTTTTTGAGAAAGCCGCGACAAAGGTCAGGAGATAAATTCCAAGCGGCACGACCCACACCATCGGCACGGAAAGGATGTCCATGGTGATGTGTGACGTCACGCCCAGCATCAGGCTGGACGGCACAAAGGCAAGGGCCAGCCAGCGCAGGCGGCGCGACCAGGTAATGGATTCTTTTGGCGCTTTTGATGCTTTACGCTCCTCCTGCTTTGAAAGAGTGGCGGTTGCAAAGCAAGCCAGCGAGATCAAGACCGCAAACCCGCCCATCCAGGAATGCATCTGGACCGAAAGCTTCATGAGCGGTTCAATCATCAGCGGATAGGCGAAGAGGCCCGCAAAGCTGCCAAGGTTGCTGGCGACATAAAGGAAATAGGGGTCTTTTGCGTCCGGGTGGCCGGTGGATGAAAACAGCCGCTGTATCGTGGGCGCCGAGAGCGACAGGGCGATGAAAGGAACGGCCACGGTCAGGGAAAGAAGGGCGAAAACCGTAAATGGCGTTGGGATCGCACCCAGAACGGCGGCTTGGTCTTTTAGGCTGACAGGCAGGAAGAAAACCCCCAGTGAAAGGGCCATCAGGAACAATGCGCCGTGACTGCGGGCGGTAAAGGTTGAAAGAAGGTGGGCAAGCAAATATCCGGCCAGCAGGGCAAGCTGGAAAAAGGCCATGGCCACAACCCAGCCCGCGGGTGTGCCGCCGACAAGCGGCAGCAGCATTTTTCCGACCATCGGCTGGACCGCGAACATCAGGAAAGCGGCCAGAAAGGACGCGGCGGTAAAGACGGCGAGGGTTGTGTTTTTACTCATGCAATCTCCGCTGCTTGGCAAGGATACGGTGTCATTTCAGCACCGTCAGAAGGCTTGTGTGTTCATCGGTCCAGGGCCTGGTGGAAGCGGCGACGCCCAGGGACTTCCAGCCCTTGTCGGCGGGCAGGCCCGAAAGATTGACATGCCCGCGGGCCAGCACCATCCATTCACCGCCGTAGGCATAGGGGCCGGGAATGGTTGTGCTGCGAATATGCCGGTTTTGCAGGCCAAGTTCGTTTGCCGCGGCCGTTGCGATATTTTCAAGCTTGAAAAAGCGGTTTGACAGATGCAGAACGATCACGCCGTCGTTGTTTAAGCGGTCCAGATAAAGGCGGACGGCTTCCAGCGTCAGAAGATGCGCCGGGATGACATCGGACAGGAACGCGTCAAGGAAGATCATGTCGTATTTTGTATCCTTGTCGCGGGCCAGCGAGAGGCGGGCATCTCCCGGGATGATGGCAACATCCGGCGCGCACAGCTTCAGGAACGTAAAATGGCTTTGAGCTATATCGATGACGGCCGGATCTATTTCATAGAACGTGTAATGCCGCCCCGGCGCCGTATAGCAGGCGACTGACCCGGTTCCAAGGCCGATGGTGCCGACATTTTTAGGCGAGAAAGCGGAGAAGATGTCCCCGACAGGCCCGGTCACGGCATAGTAGGAGACAAGCATCCTCTGCATAACGTCATCTCCCTGAACCTGGAAACCGTGTGTGGTTGTTCCGTGACTTAAGAAGCGTAGGAAGGCTTTGTGTCCTTCATACTCAACGGCGCGGTCGACGACGCGGATCGAACCGAAAAAATTGCGGTGGCGATGGACGGTTTCTCCCCAATTGTTGCTGGCAAAGAGGAGGAGCAGGCAAAAGAAGCCGGAAATCAGCGCCGTGCGGGCATGGAGGCTGATCAGGATGAAGGAAGGCAATGCCAGGATCTGGGCAAATATGTAGCGCTTGTCGGTTATCTGGGTCAGCAGGAAATAGGCGGCGATGCCGACAATCCCAATCACGCAGTAGTTAAGTATTGTTTTTGAGCTGGGCTTGAGAATGTCGGGGTTGAGCAACAGGGACAGCAGCAGAACAATCTGAAATTCAATCTGGCGGTCAAGAAGAAGCGGCATGACAAAGGCGTTCAGGGCGCCGCCCAACGCGCCGCCCAGTGAAATCCAAAGATAGTATTCCGTCATTTGCCCGGTGGACGGCCGGTCGTCGGCCAGTCGTTTATGGCAGAGAAGGGCGACGATGGTGAAGGCGGCAAGATGCAGAAGAACGGCGGTCAGTCCCGTGCTGCAGGCTTTGATAAAAAGCCCCAGTCCCAGCGACAATACGACGGCCAATGGCTGGATGCCGGCCAGAGATTGTGCGGAAATACGGCTATTGCGCGAAAAAGCAAGAACAAATGTCAGGAGATAAAGACCCAGAGGGATCGCCCAGATCATCGGCATCGACACGATGTCGGTCGTGATGAAGGTTGTCACGCCCATCATCAGGCTTGACGGGACAAAGGCAAGGGCCAGCCAGCACAGGCGGCGGGACCATGATACGCTGCGGTCGGCATGGTTTTGGTCGGGGAGCGGTTTTTGTGCCGGTCGGTCTTTCAGGACCATCAGGGATGCGGCAAGAGCAAGTATGATCAGGATGACAAAACCGGCCTGCCAGTCGGAAGCCTGCTTCGTCAGCGAGAATGCGGGCTCTATCGCCAGCGGATAGGCAAACAGCCCGACGAAACTGCCCAGATTGCTGGCGGCATAGAGAAAGTAAGGGTCACGGGCGGCAGGATGCGTCGTGGCTGAGAAAAGCCGCTGAAGGGTTGGGGCAGACGCCGAAAGCGCAATGAAAGGCAGCGCCGCCGTCAGGCCAAGCAGGCTGAAAACCTGCCAGGGATTCGGTTCATCCCCGATCAGGCGGGCATGGCTTTTAAGATCCAGGGGCAGGAAAAAAAGGCCGATGCCAAGACAAAGCAAAAACAAGATGCTGTGGACTAAGGCCGGAAACCGCGCCAGCGCATGCGCCAGAAGATAGCCCAGCAAAAGGCATATCTGGAAGAAGGCCATGGTGACGATCCAGCTTGCCGGCGTACCGCCCACCATGGGCAAAAGCATTTTGCCTACCATCGGCTGGACGGCGAACATAAGGGCTGCCGAAAGGAAAAGAGAAAGAGAGAAGATCAGGAGGGCGGCCCGGTGCTGGAAAAATCCGGCCATCATGCTGTCTCCCGCCTTGTCATGCGGAGGTTTTCGGCAAAGCGGCGGAAAAGATGCCGGCTGTCTTCCGGCCCCGGCGAGGCTTCAGGGTGGTACTGCACGGAAAAGACCGGGCGTCCTTTCAGGCGCAGGCCTTCGTTGCTGCCGTCGAACAGGCTGACATGCGTGACATCGGACTGGTCGGGCAGGGTGTCGGCGATCACTTCAAAGCCGTGGTTCTGGCTGGTGATTTCTACTTGTCCGGTTTCAAGATCCTTGACCGGATGATTGCCGCCGCGGTGGCCGAAGGGCATTTTGCGCGTTTTGGCGCCAAGCGCAATGGCCAGCATCTGGTGGCCAAGGCATATCCCGAAGATCGGAAGCCCGGTCTTCAGAAGTTTTTGGATGACCGGCACGGCGTAGACGCCCGTGGCCGCGGGGTCGCCGGGGCCGTTGGACAGGAAGATGCCGTCGGGTTTTAATTTGATGATGTCTTCTGCCGATGTCGCGGCGGGCACGACGGTTAAGCGGCAACCTTCATTGACAAGGCAGCGCAGGATGTTGCGCTTGACGCCGTAGTCGATGACGACGACATGGCTTGGCAGCGATTTGGGTGTCGTGAATTGCTTTTTCTCCGGGTTCCACGCGCCTTCGGCCCATTCATAGGGTATCTTGCAGGTCACGGTCTTGGCCAGATCCAGTCCGTCCATGCTGGGAATGGATGCGGCGCGGACTTTGAGTTCGGGTAGATTGAATTTCTGTTTGGGCGAGAAGAAAATCAGCCCGTTTTGCGAGCCTTTCGTGCGCAGATGGCGTGTCAGGGCGCGCGTATCGACGCCACAAATCCCGGTAAGATGATGCTGTTCAAGCCACTGGGTAAAACTTTGCGTTGATCGCCAGTTCGAGGGCATGGTCGGCATGTTGCGCACGATCAGGCCGCGCGCGGCGGGTGTGAGCGTTTCATGGTCCTGAGGATTGGTTCCGACATTGCCGACATGCGGGAAGGTGAAGGTGATCATCTGTCCGGCATAGGACGGATCGGTCAGGATTTCCTGATAGCCGGTCATTGATGTGTTGAAGCAGACCTCGCCCTGCGTTTCGCCGGGTTTGCCAAAACCCTCCCCCCAGAAAACGGTTCCATCGGCGAGAACTAACGCGGCTGTGGCCAAGGGCGGGTGGGGGGCAGAAAACATGCTTGCCATCCGTGCTGCAAGAGGTCTAAATAATTGACTATCAAATGTTTATCCCGGAATCAGGAGGAGTGTCAAACGATGTTAAGAAACAAAATCCAGGAAGGCCTCAAGGCCGCCATGCACGCCAAGGACGAAGTCAATGTGGCAACGATCCGACTTATGATTTCCGCCATGAAAGACAAGGATATTGCGGCCCGCAGCAAGGGTAATAAGGACGGCATTGGCGATGACGAGATTCTGTCAATGCTTCAAGGCATGATCAAACAGCGCCGTGAGTCCATAACTATGTATGAAAAAGGTGGACGCAAAGACCTTGTCGACCGCGAGCAGGCCGAGATCGGCGTGATCGAAAAATTCCTTCCCAAACAGATGGACGAGAAAGAAGTCGATGCCGCGATTGCCGAGGCTATCAAGTCCTCTGGCGCCGCCAGCATCAGGGACATGGGCAAGGTCATCGGCGCTCTCAAGGGCAAATACGCGGGCCAGATGGATTTTTCCAAGGTCAGCGGGCAGGTGAAGGAAAAACTGGCGGTATTGGGATAATATGCGCATATTTGACACATATATTATATGGTGATATAATATAAATATAATCTTTGTTGAAAGGATGATCATGGAAACTCATGATTCCACTCATCAGTCCAAACGCCGCCCCGTCAACCTGACGATCCGGGAGGATATTATGCGTGAAGCTCGTGAACTGAAACTGAACGCATCGCAAGCGGCGGAAATGGGAATTCTGGCGGCGATCCGCCAAGCGCATGAGCGGGAATGGTTGAAAAAAAACCGCGCGGCTCTTGAGGCGCATAATGCGCGTGTTGAAAAAACGGGCTCGCTTTTGACGCCATCATGGAAGCGGGACTAAAAAAATTATGGCGCGTTTTGATGTTTACCGTTATTCGGACGATGTGCCATATGTCATGGATGTGCAGGCCGATCTTCTGGCGGATTTGAAAACGCGTGTTGTCATTCCTCTTGTGTCTCTAGCCGGGGCGAAAGACGAAGCCTTGCCCAGACTCAAGCCCGTCATTAGGATCAAGGGCAAGAATTATCTTCTCATGACCACGGATATCGGCGTACTACGTATCTCTGACTTTGGCGAGCGCGTTGCCAATGCCGAAGATCAGCGTCAGGTTATTGTCGATGCCGTTGATTTTCTGTTTCAGGGATTTTAGATGATCGCGCCTTTCACCATCATCGGTGTGCCTGTCAACTGCGGCGGCGAGCCGGGCGGCGTTGAACTTGCGCCCAGAGCTTTACGCGATGCTGGCTTGGTGAAAGCCATTGGTGCGGCGCGCGATCTGGGTGACATGAACGTCAATTTGCGTGGACCCAGACGCGATCCTGAAACGGGGATCATTGCCTATCCCGCGCTTTTGGACATGACGCGCGATGTGCGGCGCACGACGGCTGCGATGCTGGCCCGTGGCGAGCGGCCTTTTCTGGTCGGCGGATGCTGTTCCTATATGATGGGGGCGATTGCAGGCGCGGCCGATCATTTCGGCAGCGTGGGCCTTGCCTACGTTGATGGTCATATGGATCTTTATGACGGAAAAACCTCGCCCAGCGGCGAGGCGGCCGACATGCCGCTGGCGCTGATGTTGGGGCATGGGGTGCCCAAGGCTTTGGCCGACAGAGTGGGCGGGCTTTCACGGATCGACGTTTCAAACGTCGCGCTTCTTGGCTTTCGTGACCGCGCCTGGGCTTCGGCTGAAAAATCCCTGATGCCTGAAGATATCAAAGGCGAGTTTTATTTCCGTGACGCAGCATCCGTCATGAAGGACGCAGGAACCATCGGACGCGAAGCGCGGGAAAGATTGGAAAGCCGGACGAAGGGCTTCTGGCTGCATCTGGATTTCGATGTGCTGGATGAAAAAGTTTTTCCGCCTGTTGATTATCTGATGCCCGACGGCCTTGGCTTCGATCATCTGACGGAACTTATCCGGCCTTTGGTTGCAAGTCCGCAAATGATCGGGATGTCGCTGGCCTGCTATAACCCGGAGCTTGATCCGGGGAGAGACTATGCTCAAAAAGCCGTCAGTTTCTTGGCTAAAATCAATATAAATATTTGAAATTAATAAATAATTTATTGCCCATATATTATTGACATAATGTATAAATTGGGTTACTATCCAACCATTCATATTTCAGGCGGTTTCAGAGGAAATAAAACCAATGTGCGCAGATGTTGTCATCGTAGGCGGCGGGCCAGTCGGGCTTTGGACCGCCATTCAGGTAAAAAAGCACAACCCGGCTTTTGACGTTCAGGTGTACGAGCGTCATTCGGAATATCAGCGCTCGCACGTGCTGCGACTCGAAAACTTTTCGATGCTGATCTACAGCAAGAAAGCCAGAGATGAGAATGAAAAAGCGTTTTTTGAGGCGGTGACGAAGGGATCTGAAGCGCACGGCTTAAAGAAGATGTTTGGCAAGAAGGCCGGCGGCGTCGTTCATATCCGCACGAACGATCTGGAGGCGGCGCTTCAGGATTACGCCGCAAAGCTGGGCGTGAACGTGACGCAGGAGCGCGTGAAAGATCCGCAGGAACTGATGGACAAGCACCCCGAATGCAAGCTGTTCGTGGCCGCCGACGGCGCACGCAGCCACATGCGCGCCAAGCTGCTTGACAAGGATGATGTGAAGTACGCGCCGCTGCAATACGTCGTCGAGGTCAAGTACGAGGCCAAGGGCGCGGCGGGCGATCTGGACCAGAAAAATCGCACGAACCGCAAGCTTAAATATCTGGCTGCCGAATATGTGGGCGAGGAAAAAGACGGCGTCACGCCGGTCACGCTGCGTTTTTTCATGGACAAGGAAGCCTTTGATGCCTTTCCCGTTGCGGGCTTCAAGGATCCTATCATGCTCGATGACAAGCGCATGGCTTCCGACATCGCGCAGGATATCAAGACCTATATGCAGGCGCGCAAGGAACGCGCGGGTGAGGAATATATAGCGGGCTCGGAAAAAATCACCAAGACGGCGCTTTCGCTCTATGCGTCCGACAAGTTCGGCGTCATGAAAGGCAAGGACCGCGCTTGGTTCTTCGTCGGCGACGCCGCGATGGGCGTGCCTTATTTCCGCGCGCTCAATTCGGGAATGATCATCGGCTCGCAGCTGGCTTTTGTCCTGACACGTACGCTTTTGCCGACGGCGGCCAAAGTCAAAACCTATAACTTCTTCCGTCCCTTTGACGTGGCCTGGGAGTTCACGGCCGCGCGCGGCAAGGACATGGCGCTGAATGGCTATAACAGCATCCGCAAGCTGTTCAGGCCGAAGTAGTAACATTTCCTGCAAGGTTTGGTTTCTGCCTTGCTTAACAAGGATATTCTTTTAACCACTGAGACACTGAGCGCACTGAGTTTTTCTAAGCGCTTGAACGTCTTTCTCAGTGTCTCAGTGGTTCAATTTATGGTCACTTAAAACAAGAACCCGTCATCCCGTATGATGCGATGCTCCTTAAACCGCATCGCATTGACGAAGGCCTTCGGCCCGCCAAACCTACGGGGTGACAATCTCAGGGGCGCGGCAAAAAATGACGCCCTGCTGCTTCCAAAGCCTTGACCGTGGCCAACACCACGTTCATCGGCTTTGTCATTGCAGGGTCGTCATTTTTGCTCGTGTATAACAATTGGTTAAATTGGGTTTTGCCCCTAAAAACAAGGGCTTTTAAACACCTTGCCGTCCACCCCCTGGGCGCATTAATATGCCTCTCATGTCCTTTCCCAAGCCGTTTCTGGAGGAGATTCGCTCCCGCGTGGCCCTATCCGATGTGATAGGCAAGCGGGTCAAGCTGACCCGTGCCGGGCGGGAGTTCAAGGCTTGCTGCCCTTTCCATAAGGAAAAATCACCGTCTTTTACCGTGAATGACCAGAAGGGGTTTTATCACTGTTTTGGTTGCGGAGCGGGCGGGGATGTCATCAACTTTGTCATGGCGCATGACAATCTGACCTTCCCCGATGCCATTGAGCATCTGGCAGGTCTGGCGGGGCTTGAGGTGCCCAAACAAACCCCGGCCGAGGCAGAGGCCTGGAAGCAACATAAGTCGCTGACAGACCTTTTGGAGCAGGCGGCACTTTGGTATTCAGATCAGTTATATAATTCAAACAATAAAAAGGCATTAGAGTATCTTCTTAAGAGAGGGCTTGAGGATAAAACCATTTGTTCTTTTCGTCTGGGGTACGCGCCGGTTGAGGACGATAAGGCCCTCCAGAAAATGCTCGAGAAGAAGGGGTTTTCCGTTAAAGACATGGTCGAGGTTGGGCTTTTGCGTCCATCGACCCGTGAAAAGGGCGGCTTTTATCCCTTCTTCCGCGGCCGGGCTATTTTTCCGGTGATGGATGCGCAGGGAAAGGTCGTGGCTTTTGGTGGCCGGACCCTGCCTGAAAACGCGGGTGGAGTTAAAGAGAATCCTGAAGATCCGCCACCTAAATATATAAACTCAAGCGAATCTTCCGTCTTTCACAAGGGGCGCATCCTGTACGGCCTGAACAAGGCACGGCTGGCGTCGGCAAAGGGCGAACCGATCGTCGTCGTCGAAGGCTATATGGACGTTATTGCCCTTCATCAGGCCGGGATAACCGCGGCCGTGGCCCCTATGGGCACAGCCTTGACTGAAACGCAGATATTTGAAATCTGGAAATCAATGAGCCACAGCGGGCCGCGCATGCCTGTTCTTTGCTTCGATGGCGACAATGCGGGCCAAAGGGCGGCCGGGCGTTCGCTTGAACGGCTTTTGCCCATTCTGAAGCCTGACCATTCGGCCACTTTTGCCTTTCTGCCGGAAGGGCACGACCCTGACACCCTGTTGCGTACGGGCGGGGTCCCGGCCATGAAAAAAGTGCTGGAGAGCGCCATATCCCTGACCGATATGCTCTGGCTGGAAGAGCTTAAAAACCGTCGGCTGGACCAGCCCGAGGCGCGGGCTGGATTTAAGATGGCACTTGAAAAACGCCTTGCAACTATCTCAGATTCTGATGTTCAGCGATTTTTCCGAAGCGAGGTTTCGCAGCGGATAGAGGAAACTTTCTTTGCTCAGAAATCAAAGAATAAGGTAAATCAAGCCCCATCCGGCGGGGCAAGGCCCTGGAAGCGTCCCCCGCAGTCTTTGGCGCATCAGGAACTGAGACCCATGACGACGATGGTCAGTCCGGCCCGGAAGAATGAGTATTTGCGTGAGAAAATCCTGCTGATAGCCATGATCAACCATCCGGCCCTTTTTGACGAGTACGGAGAGGCTTTTGGGATGCTGGAATTGGGGGATCAGGGGCTTGATAACCTGCGGCAGGAGATCGTGTTGGCGCTTTCAGGTGAGGAACGATTTGACTCTGAGGGGTTAAGGCACTACCTCAGTTCCAGAGGGTTTGACGATATTATGACAGAAGTTTTTGATCGATCGATCTACCTCCACGCCGGTTTTGCCAAGCCTGATCAGCCACTTGAGTTAGTGCGCGAGGGGTGGCATGATGCGTGGGAAAGAAGGCTTATGACGAAACAGCGGGCCTGATCTGGTGAAATGGATTTTACTGGACCGGGGCAGCTGTTTTCTGTCGTTTCAAAATAAAAGAACAATGAGGGGTCAATGGCGTCAAAACTGACGAACGAAGAAGCTGGCGAAGGACAAGAAGAAGCTGCCGTCGATACGGGCGCAATGGAAGGCGCGCTGGCCAAGACGGTCAAGAAGCTGATCGCCAAGGGCAAGGAGCGCGGCTTCATCACCTATGACGAACTTAACAAAGTTCTGATGCCGGGCGAATACACCTCCGAGCAGATCGATGAAACGATGGCCATGCTGGCCGATATCGGCATCAACCTGATTGAGGAGGAAGCCGCAGCCGAGGAAGGCGAGGGGCAGCCCGCCGCCGCCGAAGCAGCCGGAGAAGATGAAGAAGATGACAGCAGTAACGTAGCCAATGCCGATCTTGGCCGGACGGACGATCCGGTGCGCATGTACTTGCGCGAAATGGGCTCGGTCGAGCTTCTGTCGCGCGAGGGTGAGATTGCGATCGCCAAAAGGATTGAGGCCGGACGCGAAATGATGATCGGCGGCATCTGCGAAAGTCCTCTGACCATTCAGGCCATCATCAACTGGCACAAGGCGCTGGAGAGGAACGAAATGCTCCTGCGCGAAATCATCGATCTTGATGCGACTTATGGCGAAGACCCCGAAGGCGGTGCGGGGGCTGCCTCCGGCGCGGCTGCGAAGGAGGCCGTTGACGACGAAGACGAAAAAGAGGACAAGACGGAAAAAGGCGAAGGCGAGGGTGCTTCCGAAGGCGGGGGTGGTGAAGCTGGCGGCGACATGGACGAGGACAACCCCTCGCTGGCCGCAATGGAAGAAGAGCTCAAGCCTCAGGTGCTCGACATCTTCAAGAAAATCAACGGAGCTTACAAGAAACTGCAAAAGGTGCAGGAACAGCGGCTTGAGTTCACATCCAAGAACAAGGACATTCCCGACCGTCTGGCGCAGAACTACCGCCGCGTACGGCACGAGCTTGTGGACCTTATGCAGTCGATCCGTCTCAACAATGCCAAGATCGAACAGATGGTCGAACAGCTTTACGGCATGAACCGCAAGCTTATGGGCCTTGAGGGGCAGTTCATGCGCCTGGCCTGCGACTGCGGCGTCAAGCGCGAGGAGTTTTTGCAGGAATACTCGGGGCAGGACATCGATGTGCGCTGGATGACGCGCGTGGCAAAGCTGCCGGGCAAGGGCTGGAAGAAGTTCACTGAAAAGCACAAGGATGATGCCAAAACTTTCCGCGATCAGGTGGGTGTTATCACGGAAACGGCGCGGCTGCCGTTGATCGAGTTCCGCCGTATCGTTCACATGATCCAGAAGGGCGAGCGCGAGGCAGGCAAGGCCAAGAAAGAAATGGTCGAAGCCAACCTGCGCCTTGTCATCTCGATCGCCAAGAAATACACCAACCGGGGTTTACAATTCCTCGATCTCATTCAGGAAGGCAACATCGGCCTCATGAAGGCGGTTGATAAATTTGAATACCGTCGCGGTTATAAATTCTCGACCTATGCAACTTGGTGGATTCGACAGGCCATCACGCGCTCGATCGCCGACCAGGCGCGCACGATCCGCATTCCGGTCCACATGATCGAAACGATCAACAAGCTGGTCCGCACCGGCCGCCAGATGATGCACGAAATCGGCCGCGAGCCGACGCCCGAGGAGCTGTCCGAGCGTCTGGGCATGCCGCTCGACAAGGTGCGCAAGGTCATGAAAATCTCGAAGGAGCCGGTCTCGCTTGAAACCCCCGTGGGTGATGAGGAAGATAGCCAGCTTGGCGATTTTATCGAGGACAAAAACGTGATCCTGCCGGTCGAGGCGGCGATTCACGCCAATCTGCGTGAAACAACGACGCGGGTGCTGGCGACGCTGACACCGCGCGAGGAGCGTGTTCTGCGCATGCGTTTTGGTATCGGCATGAACACGGACCATACACTCGAAGAAGTGGGCCAGCAGTTCAACGTGACACGCGAACGCATCCGCCAGATCGAGGCAAAGGCCTTGCGCAAGCTGAAACACCCTTCGCGCTCGCGTCAGCTGCGGAGTTTCCTGGATACGTGATGTTTTCCTAAGGTAAGAATCCTAAGGATGACGGATTCTTGTCTAGGGTCAAAACCCAATTTAACCATTTGTTCTAT
>FRDC01000038.1_pt1 | contig 14971 bp, 21 predicted proteins | sample 1106171 | NCBI WGS metagenome assembly FRDC01 (sample SAMEA3930566, study PRJEB13176) | freshwater metagenome | biome: Drinking water system; feature: drinking water; material: water | place: Singapore | collected 2014-12-20 | reverse complement strand
AGAGCAAACCAATCTCGATCGCGGGCGGTCGGCCGGCGCGATTCACCTTTTCGTATTCGAATCCGTGGGAGCTCGCGGTTTTGTGATTCACGAAGCCGAGCTTCGTTTCGCCCGTCATCATCTCGCCGTATTGCTTTGTTTCATCCATGAATCCCTTCTGCAAGCCGAAGGCTCGCGCGTAAAAATCCATGGTCGTCTCGACATCGTCGACATAGAAAAGCGTGTAGCCGAGTTTCATATCTGTCTCCTTGAAAAACGCGCCCTCAAGGCATCAAAGTACAGGTCATCTGAGTTGTAAAGCGAGGCGAAAACCTTCTAAGATGATTCTTCTTTCGAATCGCATTGATGGGCCTCGCCCGAAGCCAAAGGAGTCTTTGAGATGTTAAAGCGCGCTTTGCTGTTTATTGGTGTCGTAATCGCGGTTTTTCTGGCTTACGTCGCCGTGCAGCCCTCTGAGTACACGATCTCACGCGAGACAGTGGTTCACGCCAAGCCCGAGGTTGTTTTTCCCTACATGAACAACGTCAAAAAAACCAATGAGTGGATGCCCTGGTCCGACATGGATAAAGAAGTCAAAATGAGCTATGCGGGCCCGGAGGAAGGTGTTGGTGCGATCTCGAGTTGGGAAAGCTCCGGTCAAATGGGCGTCGGCAAAGCCACCGTCGTCGAGAGCGTTCCAAATGCGAGCGTCAAAACCAAAATCGAGTACTTCAAGCCCATGACAATGCAGCAAGTTTCAGATTTCACGCTCACGCCTGTCGCCGAGGGCACCAAGGTTCGCTGGTCGGTCAATGGTCATAATAATTTCGTAGGCCGCGTCTTCTGTGTCTTTATGAATATGGACAAAATGGTCGGCGGCAGCTTCGAAGCCGGTCTCGGTAAATTGAAGAAGATGGTCGAGGGCTCGGCGAAATAAAAGGCCGCGCGAAAAGCGCACGGCCTAGGTTCGAGATTTAGCGCTTTCGAAACAATGGCTTGATCGAATTCGAGTAGGGCGTGAAGAACGCCAGATACACCGTCAACACTCCGATCACAATCGCGAGCGGAAGACCTTCAGGCGCGAGAAAAGCATGAACCAAAAAGATATTGAGAACAATCGGCGCTAAGACCACCAGAGCCAGAGGCACGTAAAAACCAGAAAGCAAAAGCAGACCGCAAATCGTTTCGGTGCCCTTCAAAAGCGGAAAGAAGTACTTCGCCGCCATCATCCCTTTATTGAAATCCTGCAAGGCTTGCGGAAGATCTGGCGGAGGCGGCACAAGATTTAAAAGACCCGTCAGTCCTCCAGCAAAGAACACGAAACCGAGCAAGATTCGCGCAATCAACGGCAGTTTTGCTTTCATCGGTATTGTCTCCTCTATAGAAGAGATGTTGATTCGATTCCGACGAGAGTTCAACTCAGGGCAAACAAACACCCGACCGAAGGCCTGCTCACTTCGCTCGAACAATCACTTTGAATCCGCCCATCGCGAAGCGCTTCATATCAAACGGCATGTTCATATCGCCGCCCATCGCATGCATCTCTGCCATCACCTTTTTATTCACTCGATCGCGATGCGCTTTCGACTTGTAGACGATGTAAGCGAAGATCACGGTCTCGCCCGCCTTGAGCTTACACATCTTCGGAAACGAAAGACCGTGTTTGACGAAATCATCGCCGACGCATTCGTAGTAGTCGAGCGCGCCGTGCTTCATCCAGGCTTTGCAACCGAGTTTGGCCATCTTGAGATAAGCTTTGACGTTCTTCTTTTTGATTGGAATGACGAAACCGTCGACGTACTGACTCATGCGAGCTTCCTCCCTTACGCAGGATTCGATTCAACTCACTAAACTCAGTTTTGCGCGAAAAATCGACTTTTATTTTCCGCACTTCGAATTCACGTCTGTGAGACGTTTATACAAAAAATAGGTGCCGAAACTTCCAGCATAGCGAACTGAGATTTGAGCGTCGAGCCGCCAACCCCGTGCGCGAACAAAGGTCTCTGACTTTTCAGTTAAGAGAAACTCGGTAAGCGCAGCCACGCTCGGATGCCAACGAAGCTCCGGCTTTCCTTCACTCGGTCCAACGAGAAGAATGCAGTGCCCATCTTCGATCGCCGCGCTCCATGCGCCATCAATCGAGCTTTCCTTGGGAACAGACTGGGTCGTCCAGAAACGCCAAGGCCAATTGCGGTCGTGCGCCGCTAAAGTCATGCGCCAGAAGTCGCGCGCCGGATCCTCTGGTAAATCGCGCGGAAGAACGGTGATCAGCGTCGCTTCCTTCGTTGATAAACTCTTCTCGAGTTGATTGAGCAAGAGATCGGCCGTACTCGTTGCCGCCGCCGGGTGCGACAACGAGAAAACGCCGCTCCATTCGGAGTATCGGATAAGCGCGCCGAGGTTTCGCATCTCCGGCGAACGCACCACTTCCATGGTGGCGAAAATCGCGAAAGCTTGCCAAAGCGTCCACAAGGCGAGCAGCGCGCCGCCTCCCCACGCGAGCTTTCGATTCACGAGGCGAAAGCCAAAGACCAAGCTCGCGGCCATGAGGCTGATCAAAAACACGATCTGGTAGCGGGTGTCGAAGTTATAACTCAAAGCTCCCGCGGCGAAAATCAAACAAGAAGCGGCGAGCGAGAACGTGACCCAAACACGAAGTGAACCCGTTATTAGAACTCGAGACGCCGTCCGCTTTCGACTCGCGAACCATCCAAGAAGTCCGAGAGTGATCGGAAGCACAACCGGCACACCACTCAACGATCGTCCGGCATTTCCACCTGTCCGTTGAGCAAGACCTCCAAAGGTGCATTCGTACATCCAATAGTAGGTACGGTACGTAAACGGCAAGTACCACAGCACAGTGAACAAAACAGGCAGTGTTGAGATGGCCGCGAGAAAGCCCGCGATCTCAAGTCTCCGAGCCATGATCATCTGACCGATCGCCAGAATCAGACACAGAATCGCAATAGCCGCTATTGCGCCTTTCGGATACTCGAGCTGAACAACAATCGGAGGGATCGGCACCGCAAATGCCAACAGCAAAAGAGGCGCAAATATCGAAGCTCGCTTTAAGGTCACCTTCTCTCTCTTTAGGGCTCGTGTCAGGCCCCAAGCGAAAAGCGGAACCAGCGAGATGAAACTCAAATCGGGCCGGACGTCCAAACTCAAGATCAGCCAAAACATTCCGGCGAGCGCGTGTCGCCGCTCTCGCAACTCATCCGAGCGAAAAAAGTGATAAGAAGCCGCAAAAAAGAAGAAAGCGAACGCGACTTCCGTCTGCGGTAACATCGCTGTTCTCTGAAACCATGGAACGACTCCAATGTAAGAGACAATCAATCCCGCCATTAAGCCCGAAGCGAAGAGCCGCACGAGAAGTGTCAGATAGACGAGGCAGCCTCCGAACATCGTGATTCCGGCAAGGCTCACGGCCGCGCGAACGTCGCCGTCAGCGAGCGTGAAGAACGGCAGCCACAGAGAAGGAAGCGCAACCGGCTTCCAAACACGATCCATGTACATCGAAGAGACTGTCGCCCAAGGATGACCACCTTTTGCGATCTGCCAATATCTCTGCGTCGGCAGAAAATATTCTGATGCATCCGGAAACGGATATTCGCGATGTTGACTAAAAAACAAAACCACGAGAGCGAGGGGCACCACCAAACCGAGGACCATTGAAAGCCGATCGATCGCTTGGCGCATCTAAACCTCGACACCCGTGGGCAGCTTTGAGTCGCGACGACGCAATTCAGGAAGGATAAGGGTTAAAAGCGGTCCCGTCATCGAAGTCGTTGCGATCGCCATGATCACGAACATTGCAAATAGCGGCGGCGAAAGAATCCCGAGATCATAGCCGATATTCAAGACGACGAGTTCCATCAGACCACGTGTGTTCATCAAACTGCCGAGCGCCCATGAGTCGCGCCAGCTCAGTCCCGACCAGCGCGCCGCGAGAGCGGATCCTCCCATTTTTCCTAGGACCGCAATCGCGAAAATCGCGGCGCAAAGGAGCCAAGCCTCCCAAGTGTTCAAGAGTCCAATCTGCATTCTCAATCCCGTATAAGCGAAGAAAACCGGAAGCAAAACGACGGCGCTCAGGTCCTCGAGTTTTTCAATAAGGTTCGAGCGCAGTGATTCGGTTCGCGGCATCGCAGCCCCAATGAGAAACGCGCCGAAAAGGGCGTGAATGCCTATCAACTCGGCGATCAACGCCGAACTCAGCATCAAACAGAAGACCAGAGCCAATTGCCCGCGCGTGAATTGACCGTCAATCGCGGCCGGCCTCAAGGCTTTGAGCGCGAACCGGCGCACGACCGTGAGCACGAGACCGACGTACAAGATCGACCCGATCAGAACGCCGGCGGCCGTCGCAAAGGAGTCCGCTTTGATCAGACCGACTACGACGGCCAAAACACACCACGCCGTCACGTCATCAACCGCGGCGCATGTCAGCGCCATTGTGCCGACGGCCGTATGCCCGATTTTCTTCTCTTGAATGATTCGCGCGAGGACGGGAAACGCGGTGATGCTCATCGCGATTCCCATGAACAGCGCAAACGAAGAAAGCGCGACTCCCTTGGGTCCGTACGAGTCATAAATCGCGAGCGCCAGGAGCGATCCCAAAACGAAAGGAAAACTCATACTCACGTACGAAATCCAAACCGCCGCTGACGCTCGATTCTTCATATCCGAGAGTTTTAGATCCAAACCGACGACGAACATGAAAAAGATAAGTCCAATCTGACTTATGAAGTACAGGCGCGGCATCGCACTCTCGGGAAAAATGGCGAAGAACGCCTCAGGCCAGAAAATCGCGAAGACGGATTTCCCCAAGAGAATTCCGGCGATCATCTCACCAATCACCTGCGGTTGACCTATCCTTTTGAGCAGGAGAGTGCAAACACGCGACGCAATCAGAATCAGTATAACTTGAACGATCAAAAGAGTGATTGGCGCCGAGAGATCGATCATTTTCCCTCACCAGCTAAAGCCAATCGAAGCCGAGTAACTCGATAGGCGTATGTAGGGAGTTTGCATTTCGCTTCTCGAGTAAACGTTCACGCGAAATCCACCATAACCGATAAAGAGACCAAGACCGACCAGGCCAGTAGAAAAATCGGCGTGACCAGTCCGTGAAGTGTCTTTGCAAGTCATCGAATTCGCCGAGGTGCCGTCGCTCGTTTGGATCGGTTGGCAAGAGTCGCTAAGCGGTACCATCATCACCATGTAGGGGTTGAATCGAAACGCGCCCATTCGCAAAACAAACTGCAATCCCTGATACCAACCGTAGGTCGTCGGCTCCATGGTGTAGTCAACCGTTGGCGCACTCATTCCGGACGGCGGAACGAAACTCAGCTTCGATTGAATTTTCACGTAGGCCGGTCCGCCAAGAACGCCGAGTGCGAACTTCGACTTGGCGTCGCCGATCAATCGATACGTAGCTCCAGCCGCGAGCGCATAGCTATCTGAGGTGATATTCTTGAGGGTGTAATCCGGAGTTCCGTCGATCTGAGTTTGAACATCGCCCTTCACACCGCTGCCGATAGCGAAAAGAAAAAAACCGAGATCGCTCTTGCCGGAATGGGTGAGCGCGAGGCCACCGGTATTACCCTTCACTTCGCCATTATAAGTGAACTGCGAGCCGCCGACGACCGTCGTTGAATCTTGCAAAAGCGCTTGCGCGTAGCCAATTTGTGCCGTCGCCGTCGTGCCTTCGCCGTCGAGATTCGGAAGCGGAGGCCCCGCCAGCAGCTGCTGCGCGATCGCAGCCGAAACTTCGGCTCCGATCGTAGGAGCGGCCGCACGCACGACGGATGCGAAAAGAACGACTGAAAACAAAATCCAAACTCGTACAATTCTCATCGTCTCATTGTCGAATTGGTTGGCAAATGAAGATGAAGTCAAAGCCTTGAAACTCATCTTCGTTAGCTCTGTCGTCGCGGAAAGGAATTGAATGCAGCCCTCTTGGCTCAATCGCGAAGAGTACCCGTTTCGCTCGCGATTCATCAGCACAGAAGGCGCGGATCTTCATCTGCTTGACGAAGGCGAAGGCTCGCCCGTGGTTTTCGCCCATGGGACCCCGACTTGGTCCTTCGAGTATCGCCACTTGATTCACTCGCTCCGTGCGCGCCATCGCTGTCTTGCACCCGATCATCTCGGCTTCGGCCTTTCGTCGCGTCCGAAAGACGCGGACTATTCGCCCGAAGCCCACGCGCGGCGCTTTTCAAATCTGATGGATCAGCTCGCGCTTCCGCGCCTCTCACTTGTCGTGCATGATTTTGGCGGACCGATCGCGCTCGACTGGGCTCTTCGCAACTCAGAGCGCGTCGAACGGTTGATCGTTCTCAACTCGTGGATGTGGTCATTCGAAGATGATGCGAAAATGGCCAAGCGCGCGCGCATGATCGACGGAGCGTTGGGCCGCTTTCTCTACCGTCACTTGAATGCGTCCTTGAAGCTCATCATGCCTTCGGCTTACGCCGATCGCGCAAAACTCACGCAAGCGATTCACGCACAGTATCTCAATGTCTTTCCCGACGCCGACTCGCGCGAGCGCGTGCTTTTTGCGCTCGCGAAAAGTCTCTTGGGATCGAGCGCGCACTTCGCGAAGCTTTGGGCAAGTCGCGAAAAACTAAAGAACATCCCGATCGGCATTATTTGGGGAATGAAAGACGCAGCGTTTGAACCGCACAATCTCGAACGTTGGTCACAGGCTTTTCCACAAGCGAAAGTTTTTCGCCTGAAGGACGCCGGCCATTGGCCACACGAAGAAAATCCCGAAGCCGTACTCGCGGCGATGACGGAACTCGGTCTCTAGAGCTTCACCCATCCGAGAATTTTCGCTCGCCATTCGCGCGCGGTTTGCACCATCGATTCTTTGCGCAAGCGCTTATTGGCCTTGCCCCCGGTGGTGATGAGCAGAGGATTTCCCGCGCTATCTTTTTCGCCCGCGTAGATCGCGATATGACCCGGTGGAAAACCCGGGATATCGAAGAACACGGCTGAGCCAGGTTCGATGCCTGCGAAGTCGGTGCGAGCGCGTCCCGCGGCTTGCATCGCCTTCCAAGCCTTGACCGCGCTACCGAATTCATAGGGCGGATTCGCCGAATAGCCCCTCAAGAGCTCCGCATCGACCACACCCTTCGCTTCGCGCGTCACCTCGCCGACAAAGGTGATGCAGGATAAAAACCAATTGCTGCCGTCTCCGCAGCAGGCTTTTGCGCAGAGCTGCGGTCGCCTGGGATTCGGTGGCGGACATCGCAACCATTCTTCGGCTACAGCGGAAATTTTATCAGGGATGACGGGCACCTTCGCCTCGGTCATCGGCACAGGCAATGGCGCCGGCGCATGTGCGCAGGAAAGGGCGAATAGAAAAGCGAGGAAACTGAATTGCTTTTTCATCTGCATCAAAGTATCTGATCTCGAGCCTGTGTCGCCAAGTCCGGGATGCATGCGAGTCGCTGATTTTTCCTCGGAGGCCACTATGAAAATGCAAATCGCAACTCTCTTATTCGGTGCTCTTCTTGCCGGCTGCACAGGTTCGGGAGGCGGCGGTAGTGAAAACGGTGGCGGCCCCGCAAAGCCCGGAAATGAAGATGGCTCCGCTGCGGGTGACGGAAGCATGCGCTTCGCCTGCATGGTGGTCGAACCGAAGTCACGCAAACACTTCGTCGGTGTCGGCAAAGACGGCGCCGATGCTTCTCTGATCGCAACGGAGTTTTGCACGGTTCGCTCCGAAGCCGGCGCCAATTGCGCGACGATTGCAGGTTGCGAAGAGCGCCAACCAGCTGAATCGATAAACTGCACGGTCACGAACACGGCCACCGGCGATGTTTGGACCTCAAAAGGTCGATCACGCCTCGAAGCTTTCGCACTTGCTCATGGCATTTGCTCGGTCAGCCAGAACGCGAACACCACCGTCTGCGGAACTTTGGCCGACGCTCGCTGTACGCCGGGGAACTAAGACTCTCTCGATCTACTCCACAGGCAGCATCAGCTGTTCACGGCGCTCTTCTTTGAGAGCGCTGTCGGGATGAGCCTCGAGGCCCAGAGATCGCAGGTGCCGAACAAGAGCACCGTTGCCGCGATGTTGAACGTAAACACGCTTCGCTTCAGTCTCAAGCACAGTGCGTATCAGATCGTTCCAATCAGCATGATCCGATATTACGAAACCATGATCGTATCTCTGCCCCCAGCGCCCTGATCCGTTCATCCACCCCGATGCGAACGCGGTCCGAAACGAACCAAGCAGTTTCGCGCGCGGCGAATTCAAAACTGATTGCGGCGCGAGAATCAATTCACCCTTAAGTTCGTCGTCGGCCTCACTCAAACAGCGCGTGGGCGCGAGGCGAATTCCTTGCTCTCGGTAACAAGCATTCATCGCCATCACCGGGGGATCGCAATAGATCGGGCGCTCGGCAAAGGACGCGAGTACGCCGAGCACGCGCTGGGCTTTCCCGAGCGAATATGCGAAGACGACGCTATTCATGCCGAGTGCCGCGTTCTCTTGCCACCACTCATAGATCTCGTGACCGAGATCATTGCCTTTCTTCCATACGAACGACGGCGTACCGAAGGTGGCTTCGGTGACAAAGACATCGCACTTCACCGCTTCAAACGGCGCGCACGTCGGGTCCTCTTCGCGCTTGTAATCGCCAGAGACGACCCAAACTTCGCCACCATATTCGATTCGAACTTGTGCCGATCCAAGAATATGTCCCGCCGAATGCAGCGAGAGCTTCACGCCGGCGATTTGAAACGGCTCGCGATATTCGTGCGTTTTCACATTGATGTTTTTTCCGAGCCGCGCCTTTAAAAGCCCAGCACCCGGACTGGCGCAAATATAGAGTCGACTTCCCCTTCGCGCGTGATCGCTGTGAGCATGCGTGATGATCGCACGATCCACAGGCCCGCTCGGGTCGATATAGAAATCGCCGGCCGCGCAGTACAAACCTTTCGAGGTGAGCGTGAGCATCGAAGCAGTGTAGCGCCTTCAGTTCAAATACGCTACCGAGGCTATCTCGCTCCGAATCTAGATGGACCCTGCTCTGTCCCAATATAAAAAACGAATCTGACCCTACGCGATTCGACTCAAACGAGATAGGTTGGAACTGAGAGGTCAGTTTGGCTAAAGCCCCTTATTTACGAGTTCAACTTCCCGCATCACGTGCGCCGCTGCGATCGAGCGATATCGTGGCCGCGATTCAAAAGGAAATTGAATCGGGCTTGGTTCAAGAAGGAACTCGTCTGCCGCCCGTGCGAGTGATTGCGCACCAAATTGGGGTTTCGAAAAATACGGTGCAGACGGCCTATCAAGAATTGGAATCGCGCGGCCTTATCGCCGCCCAAGCGAGAACCGGGTACTATGTCGAACGGTTCAGCGAACCCGCTCGCAAAGGCACTCGCTCTCGCGTCGCCAGCGCACCTGCGCTCGTCGATGGAAAGTTTCCGCCAGTCGTAAAAATTTCGAAAGCGAAATCGAAGCTCATCTCGCTCGGGAGCGTCTTCATTGATCAAGACCTTTTGCCGATCGCGAAAGTCGAACAGTGCTTCCGTTCGGTTCTGAAAGCGCCTGGCCTGCACTATCTTTACGATAACCAAGGCTTCGAACCCTTGCGCCAAGCGATCGCAAAGCGCCTAAACGCAAGAGGTATCGTCGCCGATCCTGAGCACATCATGATCACGACTGGATCACAGCAAGCACTTGATGTCGTCGCGCGCTCACTTCGCAAACGCGCGATCGCGACTGAGAATCCCGCATACGGCATCGGCAAACTTCTCTTTGAAATGAATCAGATGAAAGTGACGGGTCTGCCGCTCGATCCGTTTCACGGAATTGATCTTGAAAAATGGGATAAAGCCATCGCCACAGACAGACCTGCGGCAGTTTATCTCACGACCAACTTTCATAACCCGACGGGGTATTCTTATACTTCGAGCGAACTCGAAGCGATTCTCGCGCTCTCTCAGAAATATGGCTTCGGCCTGATTGAAGACGATTGGGGCTCCGATATGCTCTCTTTTTCGGAGTTCCGAACACCTCTGAGAACCCTCGGAGGCCCGAATGTTCTCTACATCAATTCATTCACGAAAAAACTTCTGCCGAGTTTACGCATCGGCTATCTACTCGCTGAAGCGTCGATGATGCCGGCGCTACTCGCTGCCAAACGCGTCGGAACACTTGGTAATCCGACCGTGATTGAGGCCGCGCTCTTTGAATTTCTCGATCGCGGGTATTTCGACACACATCTAAAGAGCCTGCATGCCGCTCTCGATGAACGCTATCAAGCCTGTCTCGCGGCGCTTGAGGGCCTGATGCCTGAAGGCGTGAAGTGGACGAAACCAGGCGGCGGTCCGGTTCTTTGGTTGGAGTTGCCGAAGAAAATCGACTTGCGTGATCTGAGTGAACGATTGCTCGCCAAAGGCGTCGCACTCGATATGCGAACTGCGGATTGGTTCTTCGGCACACCTCATCTTCACGGTGTCAAAATCGGTTACGCGCAGATCAGCTCCGAGAAAATGAAGCGAGGTCTCGAAATCCTCGCCGATGAACTCAAACGCTTGAGCTGATGAATGCAGATGAATTCAAACGCGGATCCATGGGAGATTTTCTCGAGCTGGCTCAAAGAGGCGAGCGAGAATTCACTTTTCAGTCCAGACGCCGTGGCTCTCGCGACCGTCTCCGCGCAGAGACGGCCTTCACTGCGCATGGTTTTTTTCCGAGGAATTCGCGAACACGGTCTTTCGTTTTTCACAAACTTCGAATCCGGAAAAGGTAAAGAGCTAGATATAAACCCGAAGGCCGCGATGCTCTTTTATTGGCCCCATCTCAAACGCCAGATTCGCGTCGAAGGAACTGTCGCGCGCCTTTCGAACCTCGCATCCGACGAGTATTTCGCGCGACGCCCTCTAGAGAGCCAGATTACGGCCAGCGTCTCCAAACAGAGTCGGCCGCTGTCGAGTTACGAAGAGTTTGAACGCGAGCTTAAGGATTTCAAAATTCGGAATGAAGCGCGACCGATCTCTCGCCCTGAAAACTGGGGCGGCTATGCACTGACTCCGGCCGTCTTCGAGTTTTGGATCGGGCAGAGCCATCGCCGCCATCGAAGGCAGCGATTCAAACTCTCCGGATCGGGTTGGTCGAGCGAGCTTCTCTATCCTTAGTCTTGGCCTTAGTCTTGGCCTTAGCCTCTGGCCCTTACTTTTGGGCGGTGAAACGTCATCTCGAAGCCGAAATTCAAAATCGTCGGCGCTATCACTGAGCTTAAGAAGTCGATCTGGTACCTGCTCTGTGGCGTCGGATCCGGCTTATGAAAAACAAGGTCTTCAGTCAATCGGACCGCGACATGATCGAAAACAAGCCCATAAGGAAAATCATCGTCTGAAGGATTGATTTGACTGACGGCGATCGACCGCTGACCCCAGCTTCCGCCGTCGACACGCGACCAGAGAACCACTAGATCGCCGAAGTTAAAATCGTCCGCACTCGAGAGCTGGATAAACTCAGCTTGGATTCTTTCAAGAAACTCACCGGTCGAGTAAGTCTTCCAGCGCGGTGATGGATCATGAAAGTTAAAGGCAGCATTGATGCAATTGCATCGTTCGGCTGGGGCAATGTCTTCTTGAGTTCTATCGAGAACTCCGAGCGCGAACTGAGGAAGCTGAGATTTGAGTCGCTCGATCGCCGAGCGCTCGGGTTTTGGCTGAGTTTGCCCGCGCAGTTCCTCGAGTTGAGAGCGAAGTGTGTCGGCAAGCTGGATATCTCCAGCCTGCACGGCGCGAAACATCTCTTGGTAGAGATCCTGAAAACGACGAGTGTGGGACACAGAGCCTACTGTTTCGTAAACGCCCCGCTCGTCTCGATGTAATAACCGTCCGCGAATCTCATGTGCTGTGAGAAATCGAGTCCGCCCGAAGCGGTAAATGCGAACTTCACCCAGCTCATATGTCCCTGATTGTCAGCGAAGCGAATATAAGCGCCGCGCTCATCGATTTCGCCAATCGCGATCTCACCATTGAAGACCTGACCGCCGCGAATCGAAAGTACGATCGGCACGTCGTGATAGAATCGGAATCCGCGGCAACGAAAACTATGCGAGATCAGATGTAGTTCGGTTTCGGTCTGACGAATCTGCATTTCCATTTGCTGGCACTCGGCCTTCCAAGACCGATTGTCTTGAGCACTGCCCTGCCCGGTCCAATTGCCGTTGAGATCCGCGGCCTGAGCAAAAGAGAACGGAACGAGAAGAAGCGAGAAAACAAACTTGAGCATGGTGACCCCCTTTAGAGGTCGAGATCATTCCACGCGATGTGAATTCAGACAACTGCTTCTACAAGACACATTGACACTGCTTACAACCATTGGCGTCAGTGCCGCATTGAAGCTTGCCCGCGGGGCAACCCAAGTAAAGTTTTTCTTCGCACTGCTGCGCGCGCTTCAAAGTCGCACCGCAACCGGTGAGTGCCATTAGTGAAAAACAAAGAATGAAGAAACGCATGCTCCGCCCCCTAGATTTCGCCGAACTCGTACTGTCGCTCGACTTTGCAAATCCGCACTTCGTAGCCTGAGTACCACTGCTTCTGGCCCTTGGCCTGTGCCTCACGATGTTCGAGATGACTCTTCCATTTCGCGATCGCCTCGAGCGATTTCCAATACGAAACCGTGATGCCAAGTCCGTCTTTTCCACGCGCGGATTGAATGCCGAGAAATCCCTCTTGCTCGGAACCCAGCTTTTCCATTCGCCGCGCCATCTCGTCATAACCGTCGCCATCGGCGCTTTTAAGAGACGTAAAAATAACGGCATAGTAAGGCAGAGTTTCCATTTTCATTTCCGCCAGCGCGGGGCGAAGCGTATAAAAAATGTGAACACGCGCGCCAGCCATGGGTTCATACCGTTTTGAATCATGCCCTGATACGAAATTTTCTGAAATTCCTTAAGATCGGTTCCCTTGTAGCAGAGCTCGCCATTTTTAAAGCAATAGCTGCAGTAGATATTGGATCCGCTTTTGCCCGGATCCTTCGCCAGCGGCATCATGCAGCTCTGACAACTCGACATTGCGGCCTCCTACGGAAATGCTTGTCGCAGCTTCGCGCTGCGAAGATAGAGTCCCAGCCACACAAAGATCGCGATGTAGATCGGAAACAAAGTGTGCGTGAAGAGCGGATTACTCACCCGCACATGGCTCGCGATCGCACCACCTAAGTAGCCGGTTAAGAGGACGGCCCCCAGAATCGCTGTGCGTGGAATCGCGTACAAGATCGTGCAGATCAAAAGAATCGTACCCACCATGGGCATCAGCTCAATCGGCCACTGCAGAGCTTCGCCGGCTTTGAGCGCTTCGGGCGGAAGCTTATCCATGACGAATTTGATCGAGGCATCGAAGATTAAAAACGCAATCGCAAGTCCACTCAAGACCCGCCCCGTCCACAGCATCTTTTTTGAAGTTTCCGCCATCGTTTGCTCCCCAGTTGATGTTTAGTGGCCGCTATCAGACTCGCGCATTTTCCTGAGAACAGTCGCAATCGTCTCGGAATCAAGCCCCGCTCGCTTCATCAACGAGTGTGCTTTCCCGAAATCATCCGAATCAAGGGCCTCGAAGAACGCGTCGATCTTGTCGATCTCAGCCAGCTTCTCAAGTACCAATGTTCCTTCGAAATCGCTCTCGTCCATAGCGCTCCCTCTTTATCTTCTAGCTCGCGCCTTCTCGTTGGCTAGCATAATTTCGCGCACCGCTCGGCTCTGATCATCCGTTCGCTCGCCGAGCCCCTCAATCACACCCAGGCGATCCGCATCCGAACGGTTCTGTGAAAACTTAAACTTGGCCTCGGACTTTTCGATATGAAATTTAAAAGAAATGATGGCTGAAGTGAGCGCCGAAGCGTTCAACAAATCATCCGGCAATTCAAACTCCCACGCCCTCGGACCCGAACCTTCGTAAAAGGCCGTGAGCTCTTTCAAGACTTCAATCTGAGCATCGAAACCCTCGACCAGCTCGATCCGTCCGCGCAAGTGAGCCGCGGCGTAATTCCATGTCGGCACATCACGTCCCGACTTATACCAGGTCGGTGTGATGTAGGTATGCGGACCATGCACGATCATCGTGCATTGAGGATTGCTCTTAAAATGCTGCCACTGCGGATTGCGCTTGGCCATGTGACCGAGCAAGACCTTCTCTTCGCCAGGTGTGGCGCTCAGAATCACCGGCAGGTGATTGATATAGGGCGCTTCGCACTCGGGAAACGAGAGAACCGTGACGAAGCCATTGGCGCGGATCAACTCGCGGATCTTGGTTTCGTCGTCTGAGGAGAAATGTTGTGGGGTGTACATTCGAGACCGTCCTGCCTTTGCTTTAGAAAATAGAGAAACCGACATCCGAAACTAACTCTATCACGTCTCGAGCTCATTGAATTTATTCATGCAAACTCAGCCGCGTCGCCGAGCCTCTCCATTGCATATGCTAGTGCTTTTCGTTGTTTTGGCTCGAGGTGATTCAGAATATCGGCCACGGCTCCATCAGAGATCTCGTTGATCGTATCCACGGCCTTTCGGCCACCTGCGGTGAGTTCGAGATTCTTCGCACGCCGATCCAAAGGGTCGTCTATGAGAACGACAAGTTTCTTATCGACAAGCACCTGAACCATGCGGCTAACCGATGATTTGTCCAAACAAAGTAGACGCGCCAGTTCGCTAGACCTGAGTCGCCCAAATCTTCCGAGATCTACCAGGGCACTGCTCTGGGAGAGAGTGAGACCTATCCCATAGGGATCCGTCTTTAAAACTCCGGCTCGACGATTGAATTTTCTCAATCCCTCACGAATAATTTCTATTTCTAGTTTCATAGTTGTATCCTACAACCAAAACGTTGTATTATACAACTATATTGCAGATCTCTCATCAAGCAAGGATGCGAAGATGAAGACGCCATCGCTTCGGACTATTATATCAGTCGCCGTGGTTTTGCAGATCATTTGGGGCATGGTTCCCAGCGCATCAAA
>FRDC01000738.1_pt1 | contig 14980 bp, 32 predicted proteins | sample 1106171 | NCBI WGS metagenome assembly FRDC01 (sample SAMEA3930566, study PRJEB13176) | freshwater metagenome | biome: Drinking water system; feature: drinking water; material: water | place: Singapore | collected 2014-12-20 | reverse complement strand
TACTCTTCGCTGTCTAGGTCCAGAATGGCATCGTGCTTAAGCTCGGCTTCGTACAGATACGCCCTCTTGGTCTGATGGCAAAAGTCCAACCTATAGACGCCATTTTCAATAGCTTCCTGTTTGTTTTGAGCCTTGTTGAGTACAAAATACTTATCGTTTTCTCTTGAGTAGCCGTCGAAGCTAATCTCCCTCTTCTTCATGTTAAATCCTTCCTTCCGTACCAATCGTATAGTAATCTACTAAAATAGTCAACTTTTAAAGTCCAGTCCACTTTCGAATCTTGGCTCGTTCGTACTGAACGACGGCTGCTGTATAGTAGTCATCCCAGTCGGTGTACTTGACCAGATCAGCTTTCAGTAGCAGCTTAAACATAGACTCAGCCTGATCTAGGACTAGCTCATCTGGATTTTCGACGTTTGGCCACCCTAGCTTTTTTAGATGGCTTTCCATCACGGCTTTTATCTTTGCCTTTCTTTCCGGTGTCATTGAGATCCCTTTCTAGCTTTAGAAGCTCAGCGGCAAGAATCACATTGACGACCGTGTCTTGGTCGGTGCCTGAAAGACTTGCGACTTCTTTTATAAAGTTGATGGTTTCAAGATCAAGCATCACTTGAACTTTTACGTATTTGCGTTTCATGGTATCCCCCTCAAAACTTCCATGAGCTTGAGGCTGCGCTCAGCAAACTCGCCTTTACGACGAACGCCGGTAAGAGTTCCGAAGTAACGGACGATCTCGCAATCATAAACGTTAGGGGAGTTAAAGTGGATCAAGTTGCGCCCCTCTGGAATTTCTCCTAAGGTCAAGTGTTCGAGCAGCAACTGCCACTGATCGTTAGGAAGCCAGATCTCGATCTCTGAGTCCCCAGTTTCGGAGTAATGTTTCTCCATCAGGTCTAAAAGCTGATCTTTAATTTCTTTTCCGCTCTTCATACTGATATGCCTCCGTGGGATCGTAGCCGTAAAAGATCTTAAGCTCTTGACCCTTCTTTATATTCTTTATAGCCCTCACCTCTACAAAAGGCAAGCCTTTTTTCCAAAAAGTTTCAAAATCACAGTTTGGTGTATCAGAGTGATTCAAAAGAGACGAAAGACCCAGTGCAATACCGCTAGGATTATCCTCTGAATCAAACTGAAAATCATAACGACAAATGGTAGGACCGTAGCGATCTTCACGCTTAAGAAGCATCAAGTGGTCTCTCATTATCAGAGAGCCCTTCTTAATGTCTCGGGTAGCGTAAACTCCCCGACCGTACTTATTTGTCTTTACCTTCAAGCGCATCGTTCAAACTTTCTGTTATCTTGCGAACTGCTTCACGCACTTCGTTTTTGATAAGCCTGTTAAAAGTTACCTGAGACTCTTCGTAGTAAGGAATCTCGTTTAGACTTAAGTTTGTCAAAAGTTGTCCGAATCGTTGATCAGGCATTCGCTCCACCGCTTCTGCCAATTCTTTTATTATCAAACGGTTTAACTCTTGTCTAGTCATGATCTTCCAACCAATCTAGGAGTAACACCTATCAAAAGTACGCCACCGTTTTCGTCGCAAATCCAAAAACGTTTAGCAGGTTCTAGCATCATACGAGCCCAGTTCACGGCATCCTCAACGCTAGTGAAAAAGTTATCACCGTGCGCCTCTTTCGCCTTTTCAAAACTTTCGCCCATGATGACTACGTAGATCTTCATCGCTTCACCGTGTAGCAGCCCATGATTCGCATCAAACCCGAATCACGATAGATCTTGACGTTAAGCGAATAATGAACACCAGTCTCCGCATCTTCGCCTGTAAGCACTAACCAAATCGCATCAGTCATGTTCTCATACATGCCGTGAGATTGAATTTGCATCTCAACAGGCTTCATGCGAGAAAGCGCCAACTCTCTACCAAGACGTTTATTGAACTGGTCCATCGGATGTACTAAAGCAGCTCCGATGTTTACCATGATCTTAGGAATGGAAAGAATCGACTTGGTGTACTGTTTTCTCATCTCTTGAAGAATCTCAAGAACATGAGGTACCTCAAGGGCGACGGTTGACCGTCTACCTGGGTTGTACTGTTCGAACTCGTCTCTTTCCATGTTGTGCTTAAATACGATCACAGCTCCCTCGCTTTCAAAGTAATGATGACTACGTCAGGATTTACCGGATCTGGATCAGTTGAGAAACCGGCATCCAAAAGCAACTCTTTGTTTGGATATTGATGATCAAACAGAAACTTGATAGCAGAACGAGTGTCGTACAGATTGTACGCATTCTTGACATCCATCAAGTCTCTGGTCGTGACCCTTAACTTAAGTTCCTGAACTAGCTCACGCACTTTTTACCGCCTTGTTCAAAAGCTGCAAAACCGTGGTCCAATACTTGGAAGAAGGATTTGCAACAACCGGATTACCGTCTTTATCCTTAAAAGACGTTGTGGTCAACGGCGTTACGATGCGCTTTGCGCCTTCGTAGCCATGCGCACGAAGCATTCCTTCTGCCATCTTAGGAGCCGGAATGGGTTTCATGTTGGCCGCCTCTTTATCCAAGCGAGTTTGACGTTTCAACCCAAAATCGTAAGGGTGCGGACCTTTTTCTTCTTTTACTTTTTTACCTTGTGTAGCCATTTTTCCTCCGTAATTGTTACAAAACGACCTAGTTCACTATTTGGAATTCTGATCTGCGTTTTTTCGGCAGCAGAGTTAGTAAGGTCAAATACGAGAGCCGCTCCGCTAGTTTCTACGTAAACGTTGATTGACTGTCCTGGAGCGTTTTTCTCCAAGTAGTCCATTACGTTTTTCAGATCTTCGTATTTAACCTTAGTGTGACTCACGCACCAGCTCCCAGCTCTTTTCGGATTACTCGGCTGATATGAGAGCGAGAAATCTTACGACGAAAACGTCGAGCGATCTTCGCTACTGAATATCCAGCACAGAACAAATCAACCATACGGTCAATCTGCTTACGAGTCAAGCGTTTTGTTTTTTCACGCTTAACTTGGCCTGGACTTCGACCTCGTAGGTTGTTGTCGTGATCGTCCAAGCTGAAGCCGTTTTCTCGTTCTACTACTGTAGAGCCAAGATATTTGGCTACAAACTTAGTTCCGTATCCAGCATTTAAAAGACGCTGCGCATACACAATCCGACCAACTACCAGTTTCTTACCTTTATACGTAATAACTTGATAGCCGTGACGCTCAGTACCCAAAGTTCGATACTTACCGTCTGCGCCTTTCTTTTTGATCGTTCCGTTCTTTTGAACTTTGTACCGTGGGTCCAAAGCCAACCGAACCGCAAGCTTATTGTTTCTAACTGATGTGACCATATCTCCTCCTTCGTTTTGGATTAGTCTTCCATCTCAAATCGTTTTTTTCGTGCTCACAAAATTAAAAGCTTTATCGTCTGGCAGTTGAGATTTCAACTTCTCGTTTTTCTGCTTGACGTACACAGCTTCTTTGGTGAAGCGGTTAAAACTTTTCAGTTTAAAAACTTCTACCTTGAACACCCCATTCTCATCTGGTTTCTGAGCCACCTTCTTATAAAACTTAGGCGGTGTCTCATAACTCCAGGTCAGCTCAGCTTCAGTAATCCCCTTAACCCGAATCATGTGTGCTCCTTTTACTGTTCTACCCTCTTAGGTACCTTGATGTCAAACTTTTTAATGAAAAAATTTTCGGGTGTCTCAATCTGCAACACCACATCCGACATTGCTGCCGAATAGCCAGTATCATAGCCTCTGTGCCAGATTTCAAGAGAAATATTTACAAGTATCAAAATGAGAACAACGCCCCAAAGTGCTTTTCTAATCTTGCCCATAGTGGTATCCTTTACTCATGACGTTAACGCCTTTAATTGTTTCAATATGCTTGCAGCTAGGGCCTACATACGATGACGCTTGTAAGGCCTCACTTGAACAAGCTGCTTCGCAAAGCGGTCTTGCAGGAAAGTTCCAACACATGACTAAACAAGCTGAGCGACGAGCAATTAGGTATCTTGACCCTAGCCATGAGGCTGAGATCATATTTGGCGTGGTCGGTTTTGCTGGCAAGGCTGTAATAGATCGTAGAGCTACCTTTTCCGTACCAAATCCCTTCGTAAAAAACTCATCTTTAGGCATAACCGGTGGTGCTGAAGTTTTCCAGATTAACTTTCGCATGGATTTTTAATCTTCCTTTATCCATTGTTTGCATTGCGCCAACTGTTGAGCAACAAACTTTTTGTCGTTCAACTTTCGATTGCGACCTGAGGGATGTGGTAATCTAAAAAACCTAGTTACGCCGAGATTTACTAAAGCTTGAGCAGCTTCTACTCCAAGAGCTACGATCTTATATTTTTGCAGTGAAGCGTGAACCAGTAGTTGAGCAAACTTAGGGTCTACTCTGTTTATCATCACTACCTCGGCATCCTCTTCAACCATCTGCGAAAGCCAGTTCTCAATGGTCTTGTACGAGCGAGTACCAACAAATGCCACGCTAGGATCAGCATTCTTCTTTGAAGGTTTATCACCCACCAAAAGAAGCTTAAGCATCAAACCCACCTGAACGACCGCTATCATCCATCTGCTCACTCATACGAACCTGTTTGATGTTTTCCAAGATGTTGTTATGAAGATCTAAAAGAACTTCAAAAGCTCCCGCCAAAGCGTACTTAGTCTTATCATCAAGACCCTCTTGCTTTAGCTTTTCTCGTAGAGCGTCTACATCACTCGAAAGCCTTTTCAGTAAGGTTCCCGCTTGAATCATATCAGTGGGTTTTACCAAAACATGGTTACTCATCATCCTCTCCTTTTGCCAGCATGGTTGTAGTCAGTCATCAATACTCCATTTAGGTGATCTATCTCATGCTGTATCACTCGGGCCTCTAGATCATCAAACTGAAGTTCATGTACGATATTGTTCTCATCTCTATACCTGACCAAAATACTCTTCTTTCGCTCCACAAGTTTATGCAACTTTGGAAAGCTAAGACAACCCTCAGGACTGATTTCTTTCTTAGGCAGCCATTGAGTGATAAAGGGGTTGAACATGATGAGGGGGTTATTGCCTATGTCCACTACGATAAGTCGAAGGGTGAGGCCTACCTGTGGAGCAGACAGACCTATGCCTCGGGACTTGTACATGGTGCGCAACATCTTCTGAGCGATGGCACGATGCTCGTCCGTAACCCAATGTACCTCTTCGATGAGTTTTTCACGCAATGAGGGGTTGGGGTGTAAAACTAGTTTGAAAACATCATCGTTTTCCATTACGCATAAGCTCCAAAAGATGTTCGAGGACCATGGTAGTCATGATTACGTCGCCATCAGCCGAGTGCGCTGCGGAAGTGTTGATGTTGAAGTGCTCTGCGATAGAAGACAAACTTCCCGAAACACTTAGAGGCAACAAGCCCGCTGCGATGCACGCACGTGCGATAGTGCCGGTGTCAAGAGTGCGGTAAGAAACAAACTTATTCCACGTTCCCTTATTCATCAAAAACTCTTGAATCTTCAAAATGTCAAACATGACGTTGTGACCTACTGGGATGAGTTTGTCGCTGCCCAGGATGCTGTTGCCGTTAAGAAAGTTATAAAGCTTGGTGCCAGCTTCTTTGTATGTAACTGCTCGGGAATCATGATTCTTGAGATCGATGCCGTTGATTCGTAGGGCTTCTGCGGTGACTACATATTTACCATCTTCGGGCTTCATCTCTAGGAGTAAATGATCAAGCTCGTTGAAGGCGTCATCCATTACCACAAAACAAGCAGTAAGCAAAGAGGTACCTTCAAAACCACCAGTCTCGGTATCAAGCACTAGATATTTCATTTAGAGTTCCTTTCAAAAATTCAGCTTCATTGCTGAAGAGTTTTTAATTCCATCACGTTTTTTGTCGTATGACCCGATAGTAGTGTTGACACTGCTGTGGCCCGCAAAATCTGCCACGTTTCTAGGAGACTCGCCGTTTTCAAGTAGTTGCGAGATTGCCGTTGCTCGGCAAGAGTGAGGCGATACCGGACGAGTTACGCCTACGATCTTGGCGTACTTTTTCACGATATTGTAGATCGTGTTCGCACTAATACCCAAAAGCGGAGTAGGTCCGTTGTTCTTCCAAAGAGGTGAAGTAGCAACCTGAGGCAATAACAGTTCTTGCAGCTTAGGGTGCGCTGGTACCATTCTAAACTTTCCACCTTTTCCACGCACTCTGATCACAAGCTGTCCATCCATCTCGGATATGTCGTTAAAAAGTAAACTTACAATCTCGTTTCTACGAAGACCAGCGTAAAACAACAAACCCAAAACAATAAGATCTCGCTGGCGCTCATAAGGTTTAGATTGGCTAGAGGCAGCTTTAAACATCTTGCGCACCTCTTCGTCAGTAAATGCTTGAGTAGGCTCGGATACAGATACTTTGGGAGCTTTTACGCCAGCAAAAGGATCAATATTGAGCTTTCCTTGTCCCCGAAGAAACTCACAAAAGCTACGAACGCTTGACATCTTTCGAGCAATCGTTGAAGGGGATAGGCCTTCCTTCATCAAAGTATCCCTGAAAAGGATAATTCCCGCTCTAGATAAATCCCCACCTGCGATGACCTTAAACTGTTCAAGATCAGTTTTATAGGCTCTTACAGTCTCGTCTGAATTTTGTCCTCCAAGGAACTCATAGATATCCATGATCTCCTCATTTCAAATGTTCGATTGAGATAACCAAGTCAGGAGTCTCTGACTGCTCATCTTCTTCGAGAATCACCTTATAACCGGCAGCTTCAAGTGCTTCTTGTACCAAAGGAAGTCCCCAATACTGTTGCTCTTCGTTCATCGGCACATAAACAGAAACGACGCCATTTTCAATCATCTCATCAATCTTTTGAGCGCACAGTGCCATCAAAGCATTTGCTGTTCTTTTTTTACGAGCCAAAGAGTTTTTCTTTGCTCGGCTGATCGCCTCAGTTGCTGGAATTAACTTTTTGCTCGCCATCTTTTACTTCCTTTCGTTTACGAAACTCGTTCAAGTCAATAACATCAGCCATGGGCTGCGCCACAATCTGATAAAGTCCATTATCGTCAGGTTGGCTAGAGAGAACGCCAATACAACCGCATTCCGAACATTCGTCTTGATGGACTAATCCATAGACGCTTTGGTGCGGCACCGACACCCAGTTATGCTGGCAGGTTTTCCATTTTGCTTGCATGTTGCCCTCCTTCAACCATCATGCAACGGCCTGTAATTTTAGTCAAGAATTATTTTTAGCAAATCTCGACTTCTAAGCCACGCTTGAACGGCTTGGACGTAACAATATGTCCTAAATTGAGAATCGTCCATCTTTAAGGCTCTAGGATCGTTTTTATTATAAAAGTCAATAGCAAATGAGCGTATTTGCTCTAGGTCAGTCATAGTCATGACGACCTTTCGGTCTTTCAATCTTGAGTCTTCGGAATCCACCCCAATGCCTCCCCGATAACAGGGAGTTCTTTTACAAAGATCTCCCGAATAGCCATAGCAATCTCTTGATGCTCTTTTTGAGTACCATTTCCACAACGAAGCTGAAGGTAATGAATCCAGCTACGGATAGAGCCGTTCATGTACAATTTAGTAGAGGTTGCTAGAGGTAGCAAAAATCGAGCTTGCTCTTTTGCAACGCCCCTTGCCAAGGCCTCTTTGTACTTTCGAATGCACTCTTTATTGTGCTCCTCTTGAAGCCACTTAAACCACGCTTTGTCATGCTCTTCCATATCGTCATTAGAATTTTGACGATTCTTAGGATCTTGAGATCTGGCCTCGTACACCTCGATGTTTTGAACTGCCGCATAACGTTGACTGAACTCTTGAAAACTAAACGAACGGTGTCGTAGGATTTGTGCTGCAATTGCCCGAGAAGTCTCAATCTCAAAAACCATGTTGGCCATCTCAAAGATAGACACATGTCCGTGCTTCAAGCAATAGTCCAAAAGCTTCGTGTTAGTAGAAGTCTGGTTGTTAGGATTTGAGACTCGTGCGCAGTACATGATTAAGTTCTGCGGCCCTATAAATCCCAGCTCGTTTTTTAGATCTTCATCGCAAATAACAGTTTTAGCGATTAGTCTGACTTTCATCCACAACCTCGTATTGTTCTTTCAAAAGCTCAACTGCCATAGCGTAAGCACCATTTCGGTAGTACCAGTGCTGAGAGCTAAGATGTGACTCTTCTCTCAAGCCGTGCTCTTTACGAGTCAACTTCTCAGCCCTGTCCATAGTCATACGTAAAAATTCATCCTTCGTAATCTTCTTTTTCATAAACCCTCAATCCCACCAGTGTTGGTGATATTTAGCCATAATGTTAAAAAGCCAACGAACATCTCGCTCTCGTTGAGCATCATCTTTTCGGTAAGCCTCTAAAGCTTCTTTTCGCTCTTGATCTTTCTCTTCCGGCGTAACCGCCTTGGGCCTTTTAATTTCTAAACGTGAGGCACCATTAGGTATTTCTTGACCATTTTCGTCAATTTTATGCCACACCAATTCACTTTCACCCCACTTTTCATCATGAAGTCCTGCAAAGTAGTGATAGTCACGGCCATTGATCTTCTTTAGAAGTTTGATGCAAATTCGAATACTTTGATCAGTAGCCTTATCAGGAACGTGATGACCGTTTTGGATTTCTTTTTGCATACGTCGAAGCTTAAACTCAATCAGCTCCAAAAGATAACCGTAATCCCAATCATAAGAGTTCCAGCCGTGAACCGCAAAGTCAAAAGCTCGTTTTACTTTACGAATAAATGCTCGAACCGGTCCCATGAGATCTCGAAGCTTACTTCTTAGCCAGCTTTCATCCTTATCCCAAAAATTGTCTGCAACGGCTTTACTGTTTAGCACTTTCAGCCTCCCACGCTTTCATGTCAATGAAAAGGCCATATACACGACGGTACATCTTTTCATTTTGAGCATTTACAAGCTCAGTATCGTACTGCGCCAACACATAAGGTATGCGCTGATCTTTAAACCTATGAATCCAAAAATCAGCATCTTCCTTTTTGATCGTAGGCTCCATCCACAGATTTGCATCCGTAAGCTTTACTTTCTTCAGGATGTTATCTTCGCTGGACGTAATGATCTTAATGTTGGTCATCTAGTTAGCCCTCTCGTGTGTTTTGTAAATTCGTATTTAAGCATTCGGGTCAGGTGTCCTGGTTCGCCTTTTCCAATATTTCTGCCGTCTACTACAGTAATAGGCATAACCTCCATGTATGTTCCTGTCAAGAACATTTCATCAGCAGTAAAAATATCGGGACGAGTTAGTCTTCGCTCGATTATTTGAAGTCCTAGTTCTTGCGCTTTCTGTGCTACCCACTGTCTTGTAAGGCCGGACAGAATAGAACCTGTTTGTGGCGGTGTGAATATTACATCCTGTTTTACGATGAAGATGTTCGCCACACTAGCTTCAACTACATAGCCGTCGTTGTCACAGAATAAAAGTTCATCAACGCCTTCAAACTCATTTTTGCAGTTGTGAAGTACAGCATAATTTGCGGTAGTTTTTGCTTGCATGAAGTATTGAGGATATCCCCTAGGAGTTGACGAGATACGAGCTTTAAGAGAAGTTTTGTCACTTGACTTTAAAGGAAAGCAGTAAATGTCTACGTTGATCTTGTTCGACTGCGCTCTTACTGATTCAGCATCTTGAGTGGCGTACACGATGGGGCGAAGATATAGATCTCCACCGCCAGCAGCTTCAACCACTTCCTGACAAGCCTTAACAAGCTCGTCAACAGTGTAAGGAATTTCGATGTTCAGTATTTTCGCAGAATTAAAAAGCCTGATTATATGCGGACGCAAAAGCCAGATGTGAGTGGTGCCGTCTTCTTTAAGATAAGCCCTAATACCTTCCCACACGGCGGGCGCTCCGTAATGCAAAACAAAGTTAAAACTATCAATAGAAGTTTTGCGTGCAGATATAACGCCATCAGCCCAAACCCGCAATGACGAATTTGGTTTGACCCGAGCATTTTGCGATCTAGTTTTAAAACCCGCTCCCATAACCCTCCTCAAAATAAAAGCGTGCGACGGTGGTTTTACCCACATGTCGGCTTTACCCCGTAGCCGAACCTATCACGTGTACTCACTCAACCCCGCACAATGTCGAGGTGGTTTTACGAGCTTTCTGGTCAGTGCGTGTTGGCAAGGCTCAGGTCATACACCTTGTTGGGCTACTTACCATTTCTGCCAAAGCTTTCACGCCGCCGCACACCTTAATCTTCTGCGGATTGAGTGTGAAAGTCAACAAAAAAAATGCGGGCGGCGGAATTTTTGATTCTTCTGGAATTGTGAAAAAATCTTTGCTTTTTGGCGTTGCGGCTATCAGAGTATTTAGATACGCTGATATCGCAACTCAGTAAGTTTTGTTAAGTCCAGAATGTTAATTACTGAATAACTAAAACCGTTGATTTATTGTACCGATCAAAAACGGCTTGTCAAGTTCCTATTCTTGACGCACTGCGTCATAATCCTGAGTGAACTTGACAATTTAGCTTAATTCGTCTAATTTTGAGACATGAGTAAGGTTGTTCATCGTGATAATTGTAGGTGCAATGAAGATCCCGAGGGTTGGAAAGTCAACTCGCCGGAGTATCATAATTGCTTTTTTACCTATATGCGTCACAATACCAGGCCTCATACGCTGAACGAGATAGCCAAGCTCCTTGGAATGTCTATTGCAGCGGTCACTACAATCGAGAAGAAGGCGCTCAGTAAGGTACAGCGTCGCATGGCCGACCTTGAGAAAGTAAAAAAGCTTAAGGGGTTGTGATAATCTGTACTAGACCTGTATCGTCAGGTTCGAGGAAATCTTTTGTGTCTGATGAAAAAATTCTAAAGAGTTTTCAGTTTCACATACCTGTGGAGCTAGAAAAATCGCAAAATGCAGAAGGCGAAGAAGTTTGGGCTGTAAAAGGCATTGCTTCTACCCCTGACACAGATCTTCAAGGTGAAGTAGTTGACCAAAACGGTCTGGATATATCTATGTTGAAGGCCGGACGTGGTTTGTTTAACGTCGATCATCAACGAGGGCCAGAAAACGTTATCGGTCAGATTGAAGATGCTGAGTTTGTTAAGCAGGATGGTAAGAAGGCTCTTTTTGTAAAAGGTTATCTTTTTAAACATCAACCTAGGGCTCAAGCGTTTTATAACATCTTGAAATCATTAAAAAAAGGTGCAGGACCACGAGTTCACATGAGTATTGAAGGAAAGATTCTTCAACGTGATGTCGTAAACAAATCGGTGATCCGCAATGCTCGAATTGACAAGGTCGCTTTGACGCTTGATCCTGTCAACCCTTATACCTACGTAGATCTTGCTAAGTCTCTTGCCTCGGGCAACTTGGAAGAGATTCCTGAACCGGTGCATCTTACTGTTGAAAAAAATGAACTTGCTGCTGCCATCAAAGAGGGAGTTGAAAAAGCTCTTGCTGCTGGTGCAGGACCTGCTCTTGCGCCTACTATGCGCTCCGGTGGAGAGGCTATGACCAAAGAGTCTTTGGACAGCAAGCTCAAGCGTATGGGTAAAAAAGACAAAAAAAGTCAGAAACGAATGCTAAAATCAATCTTGCAGCGCATGTGCGAACTGCACCCAGAAGAAGATCCTAGAGATCTTTTGAAGGTGATCGCATCGAAGCTCAAGAATATCGAAGGAGAAGACAATGTCTGAAGCTAAGAAAAAAATGACCGAAGAAGAAATTCTGAAGTCGCTCGATGCTATCATCGACGAGACTATTGGCTCTGAAGAAACTGCTCAAGAACAAAAAGAAGAGCAAGTTGCAAAGAGTGAAGAGTCAAAGAACGAAAAGAAAGATGCTAATGGTGGCGATGACAAGATTAAGTCTGGCTCACCTATGTCTGAGAAGCAGGAAGCTGCTGCGAAGGCAAAAGCTAAGAAGTCTGAAGATGAGGATGAAGACGATAAGGATGAAAAAGCCGAAAAGTCTGAGTCTAAACAGGCTGACCTTGTAAAAGCTGAAGACAAGGAAGAAAAGAAAGAGATGAAACAAGTTGCCAAAGAAGAAGTAAAAGCTCATGAAGGCAAGATGCACAAGAAGATGAAGAAGTCTATTGAAGAACTTTCTTCTGTTCTTGATGAAGAAGAGCTTGAACTTATCAAAGCATGGCGTGAAGAAAACGACGAAGAAGAGTCTGAAGAGACTCCTGCTGACATCGCTAAATCTGTTGCCCAAGCTGTTGGCGCTCAAATCAACGATCTGAAAAAAGCTTTTGATGAAAAACTCTCTGAAAAAGATGTTATGATCAAATCGTTGAGTGATGAAGTCAAGAAATTGTCCTCACAACCCGCTCATGGCCGTCAGTCTATCGACTCCCTTGAGGCCCTTGAGAAAGGTGGTTCTAGCGAAACCAACCTGACTAAGGCTCAAGTCCTGGATACGATGCTTGATCTGCAAAAAGCAGGAAAAGGAATCACTTCTCATCACATTGCTGAGTTCGAGGCTACTCGAAATCTGAGCAATCCGGTTGTTCGCAACCTCGTGATGGAAGCAACAAAGAAACGTTTTTCAAACTAAAGGTTTTTTAATTAAGGAGAAACCATGCAAAACTATAACTTCGTAAATTTTGGCGAAGGTTTCGGTTCGACGACTGCAAATGACATCGACGAATTGAACAAAGCCCTGGAAGCTGGTGCGGGTTACGCTGGCGCTCCTACTGCCCTTACTGGCGGTGGTGCCCTTCAAGTTGAGTCTCTCGACTCGTCTTTGAAGTCTGTAACTTATGAAATGAAGCACCTCAAGTTGTGGCCTATGATCGACAAAGATCAGGCTTTCAACACAATCGAAGAGTACAACCGAACTGATGCTTACGGTGATCAAGGCCGTGGGTTCATTCGTGAAGGTGCTCTGCCCCGCTCTGAGGATGCGAGCTACACTCGTCAAATCCAAAGAGTGCGTTTCATCGGCGTTACTCGTGAGTTGACTCACGTTTATACGTTGGTGCGCAATGCTCACGGCGATGCTATCGCTCGTGAAATCCGAAACGGAACTATGCGCATCCTCGAAATCGTCGAGCGAGCACTTGTTTGGGGTCGTTCACACTACGCTTCGTCGTCTGGTGTGTTTGACGGTTCTGACGCTGCCATCCTCGATGATGACACCGCTTGGGAAGGTCTTGATAAGCAGATCCGCAAAGGTAATACCGATGCTTCTGCTAAAGCAAAGGCTTTCACTGGTTACGGTGTTGAAGAAGACGTTATCCGAGACATCCGTGGCGATGTTATGGATTCTGATCTTCTTGAAGATGCTGCCCGAGTCGTTGGCGAGAACTTAGGTATCCCTTCAGTAATGTTGTTGGATACTAAGGCTCACTCTGACCTTGGCCGCCAGTTCTTCCCTAAAGAACGTATCAATCCTATGGGCGTTGCTCAAGGTAAAGCTGGATTCGTGCTCCAGTCGTTCGTAGCCGCTGCCGGTGAGTTCCAACTCATGTCTAGCGTCTTCATGCGACCTAAGCGCACTCCTGCGGCTCCTTTGGCTGGAATCGCCGCTCCTGCTGCTCCTACTTTGACTGTTGCTGTTGATGCCCTGTCAAAGTTCACTGCTGCTGACGCTGGTACTTACACTTACCGTGCAAGTGCTATCACTGAAGCTGGTGAAGGCGCTGTTTCTCCTGTATCTGCTGCTCAAGCAGTGGCTGCTGGTGAGCGTGCTAACGTAGCTATCGCCGGTGTTGCTGGTGCAATCGCTTATGCGGTTTACCGCTCTCCGCTCGGTTCTGCTACTGGTCACGAGTTCATCGGTTACGTCGCTCCTGCGGCTGTCGGTGGAAACGCTACTATGCGAGACTTGAACCATAAGCTTCCTGGCTTGTCACAGGCTTACTTGTTGACTAAGGATGCTGAAGTTCTTCGCTTCAAACAATTGGCCCCTCTGATGAAGATGGACCTTGCAGTTGTTGCTACTGCTTACCGCTGGATGCAACTCTTGTACGGAACTCCGATTGTTTACGCTCCTCGCAAGAACTTCCTCATCGAGAATATCGGTCGAGCTGCTTAATCCTCCTGAGATCTAATCTCAAAGAAAGGGCTGGTCAAATGACTGGCCCTTTTGTTTTTGTGAAGTTGAAACTTACCAAAAAAGTGTTATATTAAGAGAGGGGTCGCAATGGCCCTGTGGTCGATAAATCCCCCTCCTTCGACTACTTCCTCCTCCGTGGCCCCTAGGGTTCTCTTAGGGGCCTTTTTTTACAAACTCACTTGCCTTTATGATAAACTTGAGATAGTCTGTAATCTATGAAAGAGTTCAAGACAGATAATCTAGCTCTTTGTCCTTTTTTAGAGATGAATGGGCTTAAATTTTTGCGTACTGAAGTGACTGTAGGAAAACACGATAAACCTACTGTTTTGTTTGTTTTTCAAGACAATCTAGGACAGGGTAGGGACTTGCAGTTAGACTTTATGCGATCAGAATATAAAAGGTATCGAGATCTTCTTTTCTTTTTTAGAAATGAGATCGAGAAAGTCAATCGAAGTTTGACTCAAAGACGTTCTTCTGCTATAGAAGACGAATTACGAGGCGAGGAAGAAAATGAGTAGCAATCCAAACCTGAACCTGAAGAAGTCGTCACGAAACCCTTCTTCAATTGCAAACGATCAACATAACGACGCATCAGGAACAAGTCGCTCTGCAAATGGGGATATTCACGCAGTAGAGCGCATCATTCCTACAGCCGAGCATACAGCCGCTGCGGGAGCAAATGTCCCTGAGAGAGGTACTTTGCGAATTGCAAATACCACTGCAAGTTGGCAGTTTGTCTCAATCACCGATCACGATGCTGTACCTGGAACCGTAGATGCAACCACTGGAATGGCGATTGCTCCTAACTCATCTACAATGATGTTTACTGGACTCCCTTCTAGCGATATGAAGTCTTTAAAACTTCGATCTTCTAACGTAGGTGTTCAAGTTATCGTGATGAAGCCCTAAGTGAGGGTATATGCCTAATCAACGAATTCGAGGCAATCAGATAACTGATCAGCGCACGATAATTCAAAACGAGCACGACGA
>FRDC01001224.1_pt2 | contig 14986 bp, 9 predicted proteins | sample 1106171 | NCBI WGS metagenome assembly FRDC01 (sample SAMEA3930566, study PRJEB13176) | freshwater metagenome | biome: Drinking water system; feature: drinking water; material: water | place: Singapore | collected 2014-12-20 | reverse complement strand
TGGTGTCCCCAACGGGATTTGAACCCGTGTTACTGCCTTGAAAGGGCAATGTCCTAGGCCAGGCTAGACGATGGGGACTTCCGGCGACCACAATCGCGCACAAACGAGCGAAGTATTATCATACTCTCAGTCGCCATGTCACTAGAGTGTACCGGGCAGGCCGCCGGACAGATTTGTCCAAGGCGTCCCCCACGGCTGGTCATTCCTCTCTGCCGGTAGGATATGACGATGCTGAGGATGGAGCGGAATGCCCCACCCATCGCAGGAGACACGCGCGCAGGGAATCGAGGCGGGCAGGCTTCGTCAGATGCTCGTCCATCCCCGCGGCCAGACACGCATCGCGATCGTCAGACATCGCATTGGCCGTCAAAGCGATGATCGGAAGCCGGAACCGGAGAGCCCCTGTTTCGCGGGCGACGGCTGTGCCCGCAAGCCCCGCCGCCGCCTCACTCATCCTGATAGCCCGGGTCGCTTCAAATCCGTCCATCTCGGGCATCTGGCAATCCATAAAGACGAGATCATACGCCGTCCGGATCACGGCGGAGACGGCTTCCCGCCCGTTGTTGACGACATCGACACGACAACCGAGATTCTCCAGCAACCGGACAATGACCAATTGATTAACCGGATTGTCGTCCGCCACAAGCAGCCTGGGCCGCCGCCGGCCCTCCGCCTCAGCAAGGCTGTGCTGCGTAATGATCGTGTTGTGAACGGCCCCGCCACCTGGCTCCCGCCGGTCCCTGCCGATCACTTCGAGCAAACATTGATGCAGTCTGGCCCGTCGCACAGGCTTGGTCAGATACGCCGCCACACCGATTTGCTCGGAGGCCTTGGCGTCCCCTCGCTGTCCCAGTGCGGTGAGAATGATGACCGGGAGAGAGGCGAGTCTCGGATCGGCCTTGATCACCCTGGCCAATTCCATCCCATCTACATCCAGAAGACCGCGGTCAATGATCGCCAGTTGAAAAGGCCGTCCCTGTGCTGCCGCTTGCCGGAGTATTTGGAGTGCTTCCCTCCCATCCTGTACATGGGAGCAGCGCATACCCCAGCTCATCGCATAATCGTGAATCACCATCCGGCTGGTTGCATTGTCATCAATGATGCACACGCGGATGCCTTCCAAATCGCCGGCAACTGCCATCACAGGGTTCGGAGGCGGTGACACGTTGAGGCGCACCGTGAACCAGAAGCGGCTGCCGCGGCCGACTTCACTCTCCACCCCGATATCCCCGTTCATCAACGCGACCAGCTGCCTGCAGATCGCCAATCCGAGACCGGTTCCACCGTATTGCCGGGTCGTGGAGGAATCGGCCTGAGAAAACGATTGAAAGAGACGCGCGTGAGCCTCAGGGCTGATTCCAATCCCGGTGTCGGACACTTCAATTCGCAGCACCACGTCCGAGAGGGAGCGCTGCATAGTAGAAACCTGGACGAGCACTTCCCCCTGCTGCGTAAATTTCACCGCGTTGCCGACCAGATTGACCAGGATCTGCCGAAACCGGCAGGCATCGCCCGATACCCGTTCCGGCACCTCAGCCGATATCAGCCCGGCCAGCTCAACCTGTTTGCCCTGAGCAGGCCCCGCCAGCAAGTCCAATACTTCTTCGACAGTCGTACGAAGATCAAAGGGTATGGACTCCAGCACCACTTTCCCGGCCTCCATTTTTGAAAAATCCAGGATATCGTTGATCATCACCAGAAGATGCTCTCCGGAACGCTGAGCCGTCACGGCAAAGTCCCGCTGATCGGGAGTCAGCGGCGTATCGAGGAGTAATTCTGTCATGCCAATAATGCCGTTCATCGGTGTCCTGATCTCATGGCTCATCACGGCCAGGAATTCGGACTTCGCCCTGGCTGCGTCTAAAGCCCGGTCTCTCGCGTGCGCCAACTCAATATTTCTGACCTCCAACTCCCTCGCCGCCTGTGCGAGTTCAACGTTTCTGGCTTCCAATTCCTGTGACGCCTGCATCAGAGCCTCCTCCGCCCTGACCTGCTCGGTGATGTCTTGAAATACCGCAACACTGCCCGTGACGGATCCTCCGTCGATCATCGGTGACACCGCCAGCTCGATCCGCACCAGCTCTCCCTCTTTCCGTCTCAGGAGAGTCTGCATGCTCCGATACGTCCTGCCCTCCCTGATGATCTGGGCATAGCTGTTTTCCGGCATCACAAAGAGCTGATCGAACGACTGCCCGCGAAGCGCCTCTGTCTCATGGCCGAACAACCCGCTTCCGGCGTGATTGGCGAAGATACACACCCCCTCGCGATCAAAGCCGCAAATTCCCTCGCCGGTTGATTCAAGCAGCAGCCGATGCTGGCTTTCAGCCATTGCGAGATTTTGAAGGAGCACATTATTGTGAATGACCGCCCCGGCCTGAGCGGCAAGCGCGGAGATGACCTGCTCGTCCACGTCGGAAAAGCTCCGTACCGCACCGGACCGGTTTTGCTTATCAGTCAGGTATAGCCGCCCGAACAGGCGCCCTTGTACGCGAATGGAAATTCCCAGGAAAGAGGTCATCGGAGGATGGCCCGGAGGAAACCCGACGGCCGCGGGGTGGCGCGGAACATCATCGATACGAAGCGGTTTATCCTCCTTGGAAAGATAGCCCAGCACCCCGTGTCCATCCGGCAGCGCACCAATAGACGCTTCCTCGTCTGCGTTCATGCCAAACGTGAGAAACCGCGTCAGGCGGTCTCCGGATTCGTCGAAGACGCCCATTGCGCCATAGCGGGCTCCGGTCAATCGCACCCCGATCTCCGTCAGGCTTTGCAGAAGCGTATCGGTCTTGCCCTCGCTTGTCAGATACCGGGCGGCTTCCACCAGTCCCAGCAATGCATCATTTCGCTGCACACTCAAGCGCCATTCATCCGTCAGCCGGTATGTACTCCATAACAGCAACCCAACGAGCGGAAGCAGCACCGCTCCACCTCCGATAGCCAGAAACAGTAGTACGCGACGAATCGGCTCAATGGCCTCATTCCGATCAACGCGCATGAGAACAGCCCATCCCGGCCCCCCCGCCTCCTGCCCCGCCCGGGACTGCGCATACCCGGTGATCACCTCCGTATGCCGGCGGGGATGATATTCCTGTACAGACCCGGAGGCGATGGACTCGACCAGGCGGGCGGACAACACCCCGAGCTGCAGAAGATTGGCCCGCCCCTCCTCGCGAAGAATCGAATCGCTAATGACATCGCCGCCCCGCTTCACAATCTGCCATTCGACGCGATACCCGCTTCCCAGTTGCGCCTGCAGCCCGACGGCGACTTGAGCCACGGCATCTTCCAACGCCCACACCGCAACCTGCGCGACAATCACCCCGTCAAACATTCCGCCATCCGTCCACACCGGCGCACTGAATATCACGGCCATCGCACCGTCCATCTGCAAGGATGGTGCAGCATCTTGAACGGCGAAAGCCCCGCGATCACGCGCCGCCCGATACCATGCCGCATCGGCGGCATCGCTTCCCAGATGACGCCCGTCCGATGAACCAATGATCCTGCCGGTCCGGTCGGCCTTACCCAGCCAGGCGTAGAGCGGATAGGCCGCCTGTACCTTCCTGAAATACCCATTCAAAATGTGCGGATCGATACTTCGGCTGGCGACGTTGCCGGACATCAACTGTAGATCACCAAATCGTTCGCCAACCAGCACGTCAAGTTTCTGCACCGCGCTAACCGCGCCGAGCGCCAACAACTCACTGGTGCCGTCGAGAAGCCGCCCGCTCAAATAGCGGAGCGTCAGCCATCCTGCCAACAATGCACCGACGACAATCACGATGATTAAGGCCAGCAGCGACCGGTACGAACGATCGCCCCGAGCCTGGCAACCGGGCAGATGTGAAGAAACCTGCATGACAGCCATTAGAATAGCGTTACACTGTCAGAGGATGGATCGCCCGAGTACACCGGACCCTCCTCCCCGTTTGGTGCGATCACGCGATCGGACACGCGCCGTTCGCTCGCCATCGTATACGTCGCTTCGAGATCGGATAAACTCGGCAGAGCCTTGCATGCCTCACCCGAGCCTCCATTCACTCGCAGCCGGACTAACCCCTGCTCGACCCGTTGCAGAGGATCAGCCACATGTTCCAGTTTCTGCCGGACAATATCCTGGAACTGCAATGACATCACGACCTGAGAAAGATCCTGAGCCAGGCCTTTTGCCAGCCCCACGGCCAACTGAACTCCCGCATCCAACTCGGCATTGGACCGACAGAGCGTGGCCGTAAAATCATTGACCTTGGATTGCACAATACACGTCGTCGTCGCATAGGACGCCGAGAGCCCTGCGACCTCGGTCATCGCAGTTTGGGCATGCCCCATGCCGGTATGGATCGCGGTCACCAGGCTCCGAATGGAACTCGATACGCCAGCAGAGCGCTTGGCAAGCTTGCCGACTTCGTCGGCGACAACCGCAAACCCTCTGCCCTGGTCGCCGGCATGAGCGGCCTCGATCGCCGCATTCAGTGCCAGCATAGACGACTGGTCGGCCATGAACTCCAGATCACTCAACATCGCCGTCACCGATTTCGTCAGGGTATTCACCTCACCGACCGACCGAACGGCGCGGGAAGACATCTCGACCAGATTGCCGACATCCTTTACGAACCGCGCCAACATCGCGTCCATCTCGGTCAGAATCTGCTGCATGGAGCATCCGCCCTCTACGCCAGATCCACCGCCGGACATCTCCATAGGCCCCTTCGTCAATTCGGTGGCGTTACGGGCGATCTGCTGAAACCGCTCACTGAGCTGCCCGGTCGCCAATTCAGTGTCGGCAATGACAGAACCGATCTGCCGTACCAACACCGGAAACAGGGGCAACGCTTTGTCTGCAAACTGTTCCCAATCGCTGACCCGCGCACTGGAGCCTGCAGCATCGGCCTGCCACTGTGCAGCCCGACAGCTCAACCTCCTCTCGCAGTAGCGCCAGGTTACCGTCGCAGCCAAAGCGCCTGACCCAAGGACGGCAACTGCCGCACTCCAGAAATCAACCATGACTTCTCCCATGCTATTCGGACCCATCCCGGTCCATACGAGATGGCAGCACCCCCGCAAGCATCTCGCTGGCATGTTCCGCACGCGATGCCAGGAGGCGGGCCTGTTCCGCCAGGTTCACCCAGGGAGACTCCTGCGCATCGCCCTCGCTCACCGCCGTCGCGGCCAGGATAGCCAGCAACCGCTGGCTTTCAGCCAGCAAGGTGAGTTCAGCATAGATAGCCGGCAACCCCGACGGCACAGCGCCCGCCCTGCCGTTCCCACGCCGGACGTCGTGACGCGCGCGCGGCCGAGACCCGGAGCAATCGGCAGGGAACACCGCCGCCACGGGATCCCGCAGGGACTGCAGCCAGCAACCTCCGCTCCGGGGGCTTCGGCTATTGAGCAGGCTATTCCAGTGATCTGCAGCGACAGTCATCCATTCTTTCCAGACCACGAGAATTTCCTTCCTCTGCTCTTTCCTCAGCGGTCCGGCTACAAGTCGGCCAGACCGGCTCCGGATTCCGAGCAAAAAAAAAGGTACAATCGCGTCTCCAAACTGAGACGTCGATTGCACCTTCAACTTGCAGGGCGTACCCCTGCCCGTTCAGGCGAGCGGGCCTTTCGCCCGGCTCTCATGTCGATACCGCTTTATCGGCGGCCGGTTAGCAAACTTGAGCCGGCCCCTTCGCCGACGGCCGGCCCTGCGGCAGAACCCCTCCGGGAACCACCGTCCGACAAAATTTCGCGGTAGCCTCGGCACGATTGGTCACGCCAAGCTTTTCGTAGACATGGCTCAAATAATTCTTGACCGTCTTGTCGCTTAGCTCCAACATCACGGCGATTTCCTTGTTAGTCTTTCCTTCCGCCACCAGCCCCATGACCCGAAGTTCCTGCGAAGAGAGAACCGCCTTTGCGGACAAGCCGAAAAGCAGTCGGGCGCGCAAGATCCCCAAAAAAGAATTGCAGGTTTCCGTCCCAAGATAAGGCTTTCCCGAGGCAACAACTTTGATCGCGTGAATGAGTTGTTCAACGCTCGTCGTCTTATAGAGATATCCGTCCGCTCCGCCCATCACGGCGGACAACAGCCGCTCCTCCTCTAACGCCGCCGTCAATATCAGCACTTTCGTGCGTGGGGCGCGGACGCGAATCTCCCGGCTCAGCTCAATTCCGCTTCGATCGGGGAGATGCAGATCAACCACTGCCACGTCCGGCTGCCTGAGAGCAAGCGCTGCAAGTGCCTCCGCCGCAGTTCCCGCCTCGTCGACAATGTCGATGCCGTCACTGCGCTCGAGCAACACACGAAGCGCGGCCCGTACGACTTCGTGATCCTCCACCAGCAAAATCCTGATAGGCGCGCTGCCTTCCGCCACTATGTCCGAACGCCGGCGTTTCATTGCTTCCCCCTTCGGATTTACAGTGAGTCAATGCTCCGCTCCGGCGTCCGCAGAGCTGCTTCCAGACGAAGGCGCAGAGCCGCCAGTTCCTTCGACTTGAATGCCTGCTTTGTGCGCCCGATCACGTCCAGCGCATCCCGAATCGCCTCCTCATAAGCATTGCCCTTGGAACACCGGATGAAACGGCAGACATCGAGCCGGTCTTGCGAAACACGGTCGACGGACAAAGATCCACCTGCTGCCAGCAATTGTCCCGCCAGGAGCGACAATCGGCCGATTCCCGCCAATGCAGTTCCGAGAGCCTGTTCCGCCGTACCAGTCGACGCCGCCATGTCACCGCCGGGTCGCCCTGCCGCTACCGCCGACTCCATCGACTGAAAAGCTTCCGCCAGAGCATTGGACTGAGCGGCCGCGGCCTGTAAGGAACGGAGGAGACGTCCTCTGGCGACCGCGCCCGAGACGGTCTTTTTTAGCTGGTCAAAATCCACCGGCTTGATCAAATAGTCTACAGTCGCCAGGCGGACAGCCTCGACCGCAGTCGGGAGCGACGGATATCCGGTCACAATGACCATGGGAAGATCGGGCATACGGGAATGGACCGTTCGAAGAAAATCCAGCTCGGAATTGCCGGGCATGCGAATGTCCGCCAACAGAAGATCATAACGATCCGGCAGCAACCGCAATGCCTGCTCGGAATCACTGGCACAGTCGCAGATATACCCCTCACGCTGAAGTAACGCCGCCGTGGAAAGGCGGAACGTCTCCTCATCGTCGGCAATCAGAATATGCCCCATTACGCCTGTCATGTGGAACCTCCGTTCGCTATTGCGTTCCGTGCGCTGTCCAGTGCCGGCAACAATACTGTGAATGTTGTTCCCTCACCCACTGCTGTCCTCACCTCGATCTGACCACCCATGGCCCTGACCAGGCTGTGACAAACGGACAATCCCAGGCCCATCCCGGACTGCCCGTCTATTTTTTTCCGGCTATAGAATGGCTCATATATATGAGGCAGCACCTCCGGATCGATTCCCGTCCCTTGATCCGTGATATCGAGACGTACCAGTCCGTTCTGCCGGGCAATCTCCAGGCTGATCGCCCCGTGTTCAGGCGAGACATCGATTGCATTCTGAAGCAGATTCAACAGCACCTGAGAGAGGTCACGGGGTACCAGCTGTGGCTCCTGAGGAGGAATCAACATCCTGCAGTCCAACACCAACTGCCGTTGAGCCAGCTTGGCGTCGACAAGATAGGAGACGTCCTGCACGAGCGTGCGGAGGGGAAGACAGTCCGGGTGCTTCGATTCAGTCCGATAGAGGTCATACATTTGCCTCACGATTTTGACCACCCGCTCGATCTCTCGCTCGACCATGCCCACGAATTGATAGTGGGGGTAATCGTGAGGGATCCCGTCTTTCAAGACGAGGAACGCGTTTTTGATACCGGCAATCGGATTGTTGATTTCATGCGCCACACCGGCCGCCAGCTGCCCGATCGCGGCCAGCTTCTCGATCTCGGCCCGCTGCCCTTCCAGCTCCTTCACTCGCGTCGTCCGTTGTTCCACCAGCGCCTCGAGGTCTTCTGTGTGACGTCTGATCTGCTCTTCCATCTGCCGCCGTTGAATGCCCGCACCGAATGTGCTGGCGGCGATCTGAAGCGCATCAACTTCGACAGCCGGCCAGTTTCGCTCCGCCCTGATAAGCCCGAAGACAATAAATCCCCACCATTGCTCACCGACGAAGATCGGCATCAGGGCAGCCGCCCGTTGTCCCCGGATACCCATGATGGTCTGTTCGGCCTCCGGCCACTCATGAACCGATCCGAAGATTGGGGCTCCTGAAGCAAGCACCGTAATCCACCGCTGCAAACCCTGCCTCCGATACGAGAGACCCTGCAGCCGGCCGTCGGTCCGCCGGGACGGAATCCCTGGCGCAACCCACTCCGCCAACAAACTCGCAGTGAGATCTCCGCACAAATCGCTTCCGTTCTGGAATACACAGACATGATCCACCGACGCCGCATCGCCAAGCCGATGGAGAACTTCGATGAGCCGCTCGGAAGACCAGGAACTTAATAGAAACCGCTTCGCGGCGAAGCTGACCGCTTCCAAAATACGGTCCCGCCGAAGCAATGCGTCCCTGGCTCTGATCCGCTCTTCAATCTCCACCAGCAGTCGTCTGTTGGCCGTCGACAGTTCTTCCGTACGGCGGTTCACCCGCTCTTCCAGATCGGCTTGTAGTTGCAGCAAGGCGTCTTCTGCCCGCTTGCGTTCCGTAATATCCTGCACGGTGCCGATCGTCCGGACCGGACGCCCGGCACGGTCATAGAAGGTTTCACCACGTTCATGCACGAATTTCACCCGGCTGTCCGGCATCAGCAAACGATGCACGATCTCATAAGGTTGCCGCGCCCGGACTGATTCCCGGTAATGACGATCGATCATGGCCCGGTCGTCGGGATGGACCATAGTGAGGAATGCGTCGTATGAGGCCGAGAACTGTGCCGGATTGATCTCAAAGATGCGATAGATTTCCGGGCTCCACTCCAGCTCATTGGTCTGTAAATCCAGCTCCCAGCTACCGATGTGTGCGATGCGTTGCGCCTCCGCCAATCCGGCTTTGCTCTTCCGCAACGCAACTTCTGTCCACGCCCGTCGAGCCATCTCCGCATGCAGACTATCATTCGATTTTCGCAGTTCCAGCGTCCTGACTTCGACCCGCTCCTCGAGCTCATCCATGAGGCCCTGCAACGCCGTCTCCGCCCGCTTTCGCTCGGTAATGTCGATGAAGGAGGACACCACTCCATAGGGCGTGCTTTCTCCTTCCCGACATAACGGCTTGGTATTGATCGCAATCCAGACGATGCAACCGCTCTCGCGAGGAAGTCCCATGACAACATGCTCGCAAGGACTCCCCGAGCGCAGCGTTTCCATCGAAGGGTGTGACTGCCCAGTAAACTCGGTCCCGTCCTCGCGCAGAGCCTTCCATCGCGGATCGAGCGAGTTTCGTCCGATCAACTGTTCCGCAGGGAGGTTGAGAATCCGCTCGGCGCTCGGGTTGCAGGACAAAATCGTCCCGTCCTCGTCCTGCACCACCACCCCCTCGGCCAAAACTTCTACGACGGACCGGAACTGTTCTTCGCTTCGTTTGAGGGCGGTTTCCGCCTTCCGGCGGGCTGAAATGTCCTGGATAAGCCCGTAAAAGCCGAGAACAGTTCCGTCCATAGCACGGTGCGGCAGATAGGACGCATGCACGGCCCGGAATCCGCCTGAGGCATAGGGAACCTCCGTCTCAAACTCAACCTGCTCCCCGAGGAGCGCTTGTTCGATGCGATCTTTCAGACTCTCATACGCTGATTTGCCGAGCACCTCCCAGACATACCGTCCGGTGATCGCCTCCAACTCCAGCCCGAACCACTGGCGGTACCCTTCGTTGACGGACTGGTACCGTTGTTCGGAATCGACATAGCTGACGAGAACGGGTAATGCGTCCAGCATCAGACGAGTCTGTCTGGCGCTCTCTTGATACCGGAGCTGGCTTTTCCGCAGATCCTCCTGCGCATGCCGTCCCGTAAGATACAGATGGCACTGTTCGGCCAAGGTCTGCAGCAGAGCGCGTTCCTCTTCTAGAAAAGGCTTCCCCCGGCCATGGTCCGGGAGACAATGGTAGACAACCGTAATATCCCCGCGCTTTCCATCTCCCTGTCCGATATCGGCTGTCAGGCTCCAGGGACTCTCGGCGAATTGCCCGGACACATACCCCACCCCGTCGACAGTGATTCGGGCCGCGCATAAGTCCGGATACTCCCACGCAGGCGGAAGCAGGAGCACAATATCTCGCATCACTTCTTCAACGGGGCGATCCAGATTCTGAACCAGCCGGGCAGCCTGATGGAGAAGGGTGAGCTCCTTCACGCGTTCACCGAGATCGTGAATCAGTCGTTCCCGGTCCAGCTTGGCCTTCACACGATCGATCAACGTCGCAATCTGAGCAGCCAGATTACTCATCCACAGAACGGCATCCGAAGACACCTCTCTCCGGTTCGGACTGGCCAGGCTGAGCGCGCCCAACGTCGCTCCCGCCGCAATCAACGGCAGGCAGAGGAATGTATCGACTCCAAGCCGGCGCAATTCGGGATGTTTATATTCGTCTCGGTCTAAGGCACGCATCTCCAACAACGGTTCGCCGGTCCTGGCAACCAGTCCCGACAACGTTTCGTCAACGGGCACCTCGAAAGATTCCTCGCCGCCCAAGGACGGAATACCGACCGCCCCGGCAAAGATCATCCGCTGCCGCTCGGCGTCGTACAGTTCAACGGCCGCGATCTCAAATCCCGTCGCTCGGCTCACCGCGGCAGCGATCATCCGGCATGCCGTTTCGAATGTAGGCGCGTTCTGGGCAATATCAGATACTTCATAGACGGCAGCCAACATCGCGCTGCGCTCGCGTAGCGCCGCTTCGATCCGCTTCCGTTCCGTGACATCGAGAATGATCCCGTTCAACAGCGGGGAGTCAGCACCGGTTTCAATCGCCTGCCCTTGTTCATGCACCCAGCGTATGGTGCCGTCGGCATGACAGAGGCGATACTCGATTTTGAAGGGCACATGCCGGGCGATACTTTCCAGCACCGCCTGATTCACGTGAGCCTGATCATCAGGATGAATGATGCTGGCATAACTTCTGACTCTGTTTCCCACAAAATCGGACGAGGGATAGCCGGTGATAGCCGCAATCTCGTCACTGAGAAACTCGACCGTCCACTCGGCATCACACCGGCAGCGATAGACAGCTCCGGGAATATTTTGCACCAGCGACTGAAACTGCGCTTCTCCTAGGGCAAGCTCCTGCTTCACCGCCCGGCAGTGATCAATTTCCTGCAACAGCAGTTCGTTGGCTTCTTCGAGGCAGACTCCCCGCTGCTCGGCACACCGTTCAAGCTTCTGTTGCTCCTCGCGCTGCATTTGCTCAGCCCGTTTGCGCTCAGTGATATCCTGAGTATGGACCATCACCAGATCTGGCGGGACAAAGACATAACTTACGTCCAGTTCCTTCACTTCCCCCGTCGAAACCATCGTGTGAGTCATCTCGCGCCTGATCGTCGCACATTCAGTCACGCAGCGGATCAGCTCGGCATGCAAATCGGAACGGTTGGCGAAGACCTGGTCAAAGGTCCGCCCGACCCACTCCCTGATCCGTCCTCCCGTGAACAGATCGGCGGCACGATTGTGCTCGATCAGCGTGAACGTACGGCCATCGTATCGCCAGGTGTACGTCGGAACCGGGATCCCCTGATATTGCGCATGGAATCGTGTTTCAGCCGCCTGCACCACGTCTTCTGCCTCCATCCGTTTTGCGCCCAGGAAGGCCGTCACCCATAACATGGCAGCGGCAAAAGACCGGTTCAGAATCGAGGAGAGGACCTCACCGGGAGGGGAGAGAAACTGACCGAGGACAATCAACACAGTACAGGCAGCGGCAGCGATCAACCCGGCCCGCGGATGTGGAACGGAGAACACCGCCACGACTACGACGAGGACATAAAAAAACCCGTCCGCCATCCCCAGCGGCGTGCTGAGATCCAACAAAAACAGGATTCCGGTGAGTATGAGGCAAACGGTGAGCGCCGGTACGAACTCAACCTGTCTGCGCATAGAATGGCGGTCACGAATGGATTGGAGGCACTTCCGGCCTGGCTGTCCCGCACACAGTGCAACAAGCACGCATGAAAGTCCATTCGGTGTCTCACTAACTCCATTCGGCCCTGATCACTGTACACGGCTATGCGCTGCTGCTCAGTATCGAGACTTCCGAAACTCTATGATAGACTGAGCGTGTAATCACCCTCGTCGCGGACGAAAGGATTCCTCCATGCGGCAGCATTACGCATTGATGACGGTACTTGCGTCGAGTTTCGCCATGCTCCTATCCGCCTCCTGTACCCACGATACCTATCAGCAACGCGCCGATATCGTGAAAGACCACGTCGAAGCGTTCTACTCGCATCTGAAGGCCAATCATGTCGAAGCCGCTGTACGGGAGAACGAGCAGATCGAGGCCATGGCGGGTGAGATGGGGGAAACGGTTCGACGGCGCGCGCAGTCGCAAGGCACGACGCAGGTTGAGCGGGAATTCGCCTTGATGAAAACAGCGAACGAAGCGGCGGCGCAGAACTGGCTCGCGCTCGGCCAGTTTTTCTCAATCAAGAAACAATATGCCCAGGCGCGTGCGACCTACCAGAGAGTGGTCGATACCTATACCAATCCCACCGACCGTTCTTATCGCGAGCAGGCTCAGCGGGCCTTGAAAGATCTCGACATATTGTCCCCGCCCGCAAACAAACCACTCCCCTAACCCGCATCGGCCTGCAATCCACACTATGCACCGGACTAATCGATTTCAGTTTGACCGCCGCCCGGTGGCCGCCTTCTGGGCCGGCCTCGTGTTGCTGGGCCTCAGCGCGTTCCCAGGCTGCACCCATCGGATTGAGGTCCACCCGACTCCCAGCCGGACTGCGAGCGCGTCGATCCCCCGCTCACTCCAGGTCACCACCGGCAGCCTGAGTATTCAAGGCGCCGACCACATGCCCGGCATCACCCTGCTGGAGTGGCTCCCTCGTGATTTCACGCAAGCCGCCCTGAACTACATCCGTCAACGGGGCACCTTTAGTTCCGTATCAGGAGATTCCGCAGATCTGGCGATGAAACTGACCGCCAGGCTCTCAATGGTTTCACGAGGGCCCTACGTCTACTCCATCCGCCTCCATGCAGATATGGGAACAGCGGCGACCCCGATCAAGTCCTATGATGTGGAACGATCCGCGACCGGATCCTCAGTACGGTGGGTCACAGCATCCGATCGAGATCCCATTGAGGCGGCCCTCCAGTCGGCACTGGAAGACCTCCTCACGAATATCGAAACGGATCGTGCGCTGTATCTCGGAAATGAACCGGTGAGAGGCGGGAAGCCCTAGCCTACTGCCTGCAAGACAACACTTACCGGCAGCGGATACTACGCGGACTTTGCCTGAATGAACTTCTCCCAGGTCTGCTTTGCCACCGGAGGGGCCGCCTCACTGTAATCAGAACAATCGATCCGCAGTGAGTGGTCAGCCAGCGGGGCATCCACGAATTGGCAATGGTGCGGAGCGGCACTGCCGGGATGGACGTTGGGGCCGAAATGCTGGCACGAAACGCACATGCGCGCCACGGGAATTTCGCCCTGCAATTGCAGCGCACGAATCATCTTCACCAGAATGGCAAGCAGATTAGCCTGCTCCTGCACGGACAACTGCTGAGTTGCGGCCGCCAGCGCCTCCGGCCATCCCGTTCCCACCTGACTGGCCTTCATTCCTTTCGCCGTCAAATGAACCGTCACCACACGATTATCCGTATCCGACCGGCGACGACGCACCAACTGTTTTAATTCCAGCGTGCGAATGACCTCCGACGCCGTGGGGAGCTTGACCGAGAGCTCTTTCGCAATGACCGAGACCATCGCGCAACGATTCGGCTGTGTGCGCAGGAATGACAAGACTTGAACTTGCAGCGGCCCGACACCCTGCCGGCCCTGCCTCCGCCATGGCCGACTCTTCATAGCCAGACCAATCTTTGAAAGTCCCGACACTAGCCGCCCCGGCAACTCGTCCCGATCGATCTTGATCAATTGCATGTGATGTCCCTCGCTGAAAGTGTAGGGGAGATTACGTTTGAAGCCTTAGTGTATTGGTTGCATTATTGAAGCGTCAAGCCACCCCCCCATTTTTCCTAATCCGATAGCCCCGCTGCCCACTCCAGTGCTTGTTTATACTCGTTAACGAATATCTGCTGCGGAAGTGTTTCACGGAGGTAGGGTCTGAAGAATAGCCATACCATATTGCTTGCACCAAACCTGGCTCAGCCAGCCCCCATTGTATTGGAATCCACGAGAAAGAGATCAGGCGCTGGGGACTCTCACCAATCTGGACAACCCGAGCTTTTTCATCCGGCTACGCAGGGTACTGGGATTCATGCCCAGCTGAGCGGCCGCTCCGTGCGGGCCATAAATACGCCAGCGCGTGTTTTCCAGCACACGCAAGATGTGCCGGCGCTCCATCTCCAGCAGATTGGCCGTCGATTCGGAGGCAGGAGGCACATTCGTCACCGACTGCAGCTCGACCGTCACGACCGGTGAACGAGCCAGAATGACGGCCCGCTCGATCACGTTCTGCAACTCCCGAACATTTCCCGGCCAGGCATAGCGAATCAAACACTCCATGGATTCCTGGCTCAATTCCAGCGGCGGCCGCTTCAATTTCATCCGGTAGGCCTCGAGAAAATGACGCACCAGAAACGGAATGTCTTCCAGGCGTTCCCGCAACGGCGGCAACACAATCGGAAACACGTGTAGGCGATAATAGAGATCCGATCGGAACCGTCCTTCGCCCACTAAACCGCCAAGATCTGCATTGGTGGCGGCGATGATGCGCACATCCACCGGCACAGGGCGCATCCCCCCCACACGGTCAACCAGCCCGTCTTCCAGCACCCGAAGCAGTTTGGCCTGCGCTTCAAGCGGCATCTCACCGATTTCATCCAGAAAAAGCGTTCCACCATTGGCGAGTTCGAACCG
>FRDC01003706.1_pt2 | contig 14997 bp, 19 predicted proteins | sample 1106171 | NCBI WGS metagenome assembly FRDC01 (sample SAMEA3930566, study PRJEB13176) | freshwater metagenome | biome: Drinking water system; feature: drinking water; material: water | place: Singapore | collected 2014-12-20 | reverse complement strand
AAGGGGCCCAAATGGGCAAGACGCAAAATCGGGACGCAGGTTTGCATACGTCATTAGCGCGCGTTGCTAGAGCCATGACAGCAGCACCTACGACATGCAAGGCAAGGATCAGACACCAAAACCGCACCTACGCCTGCACACGCAAAGCTGGGCACCAGGACCTGCACGCATACGACGATCCAGATGAAAAGCTCGAACCAGTGAGGTGGCACACACTGCCACCAATGTGCAAGGCCGACATGTCGCTCGGGGTTACACAGTGGAAGTGCGAGCTGTCTCACGGCCATGCAGGGCCACATCGCGGAACATCCGACTGGGTCTCTAGCAACCACCCAGACTATAAACAAGAGTGGGAAACGTTTGACGAGTAAAGCGATCGGTTTACTGTGAATTGGCTAGCCTGATGAAAGCGTTACGAAAGCCACCCAGATGCTCTCCAAACGTCTCTGCTGCGTCGTCAAGCGCAAGCATAGATTTCTTTAGGGCCTCAAATGCCTTCCTCGCCTCGTCCATGGGTGATCCAACTGGGTACATTGACTTGGGATTGATGATCTCGGCGGCGTGATCCGCGAATGCTTGCTCGAGAGCTTCTCCGCGATTGGTGGGCACAATTTCGCACATGGTCATGTCCTTGATGTCCTCGATGTTGAGAGGCCACTGTGTAAAGTGTTTGTCAATCACCGAGCGCGTGAGCACAATGGGGTGGTCTATTTCCTGGTTGCGCCTCTCCTCGCTCTTCTTGGTGGTGGCAGCGGGTTTCTTCCTGGCAGCCTTTGCGATGGCTTTCTTTGGGCCGGTGCGCTTGCTCATGCCAGCAGTACAGAGCCAAACTGACCGAAAATCATTATTTTACTCGCCATTACACTCGTAACAGATTGCGCGCCCCCTTGAGATATAGTTGCCACAGCTCAAAAAATTGCTGCAAGGATGGGTGTCTGACTTGGAGGAACGCTGCTGAGCGCGCTCATGGCGATCCAATGTAGCCGTTAGCCGATCTACGTCCTTTGCAATCTTCTCTGCACGTGCCTTGTATTGCAGTAGATCTTTCACCCTACTGGACAGCTGTGCGTTTTGTTCATCGAGATAGTTTGCCCTGGCGCGCTCCGTCTTGAGGTCGATCTTCAATTGTGTGATCGTCTCTGTCAGTTCATCCATGCGAGAGTAAAAGAACTGCAGTGTGTCATGGTCGCAATTTACTCCGCCTGTTTGCGTCGCTGGAGCGCGCGGTGTTGCCGGATCGAGCGTGGGAAGGTCGGCCATAGCGAGTAAAAAATGAGTGGTTGTTAGAGCCAAGCGTTATTTTTTTTCCTTGCTGCCCCATGGCCAAGCGTGCTGCCACACGCGAGGACCCAGACATTCAGATCGAGATACCCGCTCGCTTTGGCAGGAGTCTGGCAGTGTATGCCAAGTCTTACCAGAGCACAATGTGCTGTCACATTATCCACAAGACCAAGACTCTGGCACTGTTTCTGCGCAGCCTCAACAAGACCAGCTACTGCCAGTTTGCCGTGGGCCTCGATACCAACGAGTGCAGCATACAATACCTATGCAAGGACAATGAAGAAGATGAGGAGGAGACCAAGCTCGACTTTTCGGCAGAGGAGGCGGTGCGTACCATGACCATGCTCCGATCGAGCGGCGACGTGATGCGCTTGGGCATAAAGTCCACCTGGCCCTACGTTCGCATCGAGGCTGGATGCTACAAGTCTGCAAAGACGAAGCCAAAGAAAAACAAGGCCAAAGAAGGAGAGAGCAATAATAATAACAACAAGGCCAAGGCCGGCAAGAAGCGCGCAGCAGAGGACGATGCTGAAGAGGGAGACGAAGATCAAGTGAAGAAGGTATGGAGCAGCCACACCATTGTGCGCATGGCTCGCACAACGGACGCCACGGCAGAGATGCAGATCAGGGCCAAGCCAGCCGATCGATTTGTAGTGAGGATCGATCAAAACTATCTCCTACGCCGCCTAACCATGCACAAGCGCAACACAAAGGACAAGCAGGTGGTGGAGATTTCCTTTGAGACCGAAACTCGACGCATCACCCACGACATGGAGATAACAAAGGCAGAAGAGGATGATGACGAGGACCAAGAGATGCGCGATCTGCGCGAGAAGCTCGGCGGAGGGAGCGGGCCCGCACAAGCGAGCACCATGGAGCACACGGTGCTAGTGCCAACTCATCTCGTATTCAACTTTACCGCTCCGGGAACCTCGACGGTCTCTACCGAGATACTAGACATTGTCGACCGTAGGAAAGAGTGGAGCGAGGGCGCAGTGAAGGCCAAGTGCGTCCAGTCTGGCATTGGTTGGCGCGAGGACGATCAGTGCGAGGACGATGCAGAGAAGACCATTCAAAACAAAAAGGACAGCGACCTGGGCATCGACTCGTCAGACGCTGCCGTGGCGGAGCTGTTTGCGTTCCCCGTCGAGCTTGAGAAACAGCCAGTGGCGTTTCGCTACTCGGTAGAGAACCTCATCCGTCAGCTCAACAGTGCGGTATTTTCGCGCTACGCTACGTTTCAATGGAGCGACGTGGACAGAGCTCCGGGCAACCTTTGGATGTGCTCCTCTCTCGACTTGGGAGAGGGCAAGATCACTGGACTCTGTGCCGCCTATCAGGTTGACCAGTAAATTGAAGCCGTGGTGAATCATCACTACACAGTTGCATTGACCATGTTTGCGAGTATCACCCAGGGTTCGGGTTCATTCATTTCGCTTGCTGCGACCGAGTTTGAATCTCCACAAGACCCCTCTTCGTATACTCCCTCATCATCCTGCTTGTCTTGCTTGACCTTTTTGCTCCGGTTTCCCGCGCAGCGTTCACGCAGGTTAGGGTCAGCGTTTAGCAGCGATAGGGTTTCGTTGTACGGCACAAGGGTCACCGAGCGAGTTCCCGCTTTGAGAGTACGGCGACTGAGCAGGTAATTTAGTAGCAATTCGCTTCCGCGGCACGGATCAACACCCTTCACGCGCAGCGATCGATAAAGGTTGAAGGTCTCCTTGCGGAACCTGTTGCACACATTCGCCCCAATGAGGTACTGATCGTTGGGGCCGTAGCTCAACAGTACGAGCTGCTTACCTAGGTACTCTGTATGTGAAATCTCTGGCATGCAAGTCGAATCAGACGGTGGTTCTCCCATGCTCGCGACGGAATGAACAACATATTAATTTTTCCCCCGCTTGACTGCAATTTTTTTCTGTTTACGTTGCTTGCTTGAACCGCGAATGATCGGTGCTGTCAATACCAGGCCCAGTCTTTTGAGGTATCTCTTGATCGAGAAATTCGATAATCAACACGGCCGCCTGAATAGTGGCACTCCTTTCTATTGCCCACATAGACTGGCGAGAATAGGGACAATTATCGAGCTGTGCTTGGGCCAATTTCGCAATCTCTCCTAGGATTGCGACTAGTTTTGCTCGCTCCCTGGCGTCTGACCAGACCTTGGCCATAGCCAGAACATGTCCAAATAACGCGGGGCTCCCTGGTTCGTATCTCCAGTTGTTCCCAGGCAAGCCAGATTCTTTGAATACCCCCTCTGCAAACTCTAGGTGCTGACCGACACTGAGAATCTTGGTTTGGAAACGGGTTCTGAAAAAGCGTGGCGGATCAAAGGCCGGCTTGAAGGGCGCTTCCTTATTGTCAGTCTCTTCATCCTCGTCTTCAGACTCGCTTTCGGGCACAACGGAGTTAGGTGGCTGCCTGTCGAGCTCCTTCTTTAGGATGCGCGCGATGCCTGCCATGCTGGCGCGCATTGATGTCATGTTGGTGGCGTGAGACGCGTGGCGAAACTGTCGGATGAGGTCCTGAAATGCGGTGCGTCCGATGAGCACATAGTCTTCTCCCGGTAGGTCAAACGTTGGAAATGAAATCTCCGAGGCCTCGGGGCACAGCATTGCCTCATGCGGGAGCGACATGCTGCAAATGACTTTTGTTTGAGGGGAAAAAAAGGGTTTGCTGTACAAATTGGCTCTGCATCGAAAAACGAGATAGGCAATCGATCAAGCCCCTTTGCGGTCCAGTGTGTCAAGCGGTTAAAAGGGTGATGAAAACGCATCGTTTTTACTAGATCGACTGACGCCACGGTTGGATGCTGGCATGACAGACTACAAGTCGTTGCTAAAGCATCCAAATGGAGACCACGCTCGACGCCGGGTCCAATTTAGCACGCCTCACCAGCATCAGGTGTTTACGGTCGTGGACCATGGCGCGCCCGTGCAAGGCTTTGAGCGAGAGCTAGACACTGTCATCACAGAGGACCAAGAGTGGGATGCGTCAACGCAGTCTTATCACGTCGTGCATCGCCACAGCGAGACGCACGAGCATGTTCACTGGATCTGGGATCCTTGGCGATACGCCTCGCTCGTGGGCCTTATCTGTTGCATGCTTTTGATGGCCGCGGCAATCATCACCGTTGTCGTGGTTGTACCTAGAAGCACCAAGTCTGGCGACAGCGACGAAAGCAGCATCGGGGATTGCACAGGCGTATCCAATCCGACCACCACGTACCACAATATCACACCACACTCGTGCCCAGCAAGCCAAGACTGCCACCGACCAAACTGCACCGACCTTGGCTACCGATACGGCTTTAGGGTGGAGGATATTCAACCGGGCACGTTCACGGTCTGTGTCACTCCCTCGGATGGCGTCCTCACTGCCCCGGACGGAGTCGAGGATCTGCGCGCGTGCTTCAACTATACAATCTCCCCGGACGGTCGCTCGCTGACCGTATTTGATAGCACCATACCCGTGGATGCTGTCCTGGTGCGAGGAACAAACTGTGCCACTAACCACTACTCGTATCACAACGAGGCTGATCACGACACTGGACTGGCGGCGCCACCGTTTGTCACGCCAACACCTGCCCCGGAACTACCCTATTGCGATGAGCTCACTCCAGAGCCCAGCGATACCACCACGGGCGGCGGCGATGACGACGACGATGACGACGGCATTGATGATCAGACCGATCCAAACCAGTCGTCTGGGTCTGGGTTTTACTCGTTTGGAAGCGAGGGCGTCGCGCAGACCACTCGAAGCGCAAGTACCACCGCCACAGCTTCAACAACCGGCGATCAAGCTCAGCAGGGACCCACGTCGCAGCCGTGCAGGCCGCGCGTTCAGGACCAAACCGGTGGCACAACCACTACAGGATCGTCCACCACTGGTGCAAACAATGGCTGCAATGCCCAGAACACGATGGGTTACACCAGTGTCGCAGGCTCGCCCGACACTGGCAACAACAACTACATGTCAGCGACGTACCTATTTACCTCGTTTGGAGGCACCGTCACAAAGCTCTGGGTGTACACCACCAATCGCGACGAGGACAGCTCCCATCGCAACTTTCAGATGGCCATCTACAATGGAACGCACTCTGGCCCTCAGACCAAGGTGGTTAGCTCCTCTTCTGGCACCGTCCCTAGCAATACGCAGTATGTGAGCGTGTCGGTGAGCGCCGTGCTCGCACCCAGCACCGTCTACTGGCTGGTGTACAATACCAACGCGCGCGACTCCTCTCACAACAATCTCTACTTTGCATCTGGAGGACCTACGGGAACGTCTGGTGACAAGGCGTGCTGGAAATCACAGACTTTTGGCACATGGCCCACAAGCTTTGGGTCCTGTGATGGTAGCACCGAGGGGGCCAAGTACATCATGTATGCAGAGTTCGCGGCCTGCACCACCACAACCACCAGCGTGGCTAGCACCACCGCTGCAGCGACCACCACCCAGGCTGTCACCACGAGCACAGCGAGCACAAGCAACGCGGCCGCGACAACCACGGCTGCTAGTACAACAACCACAAATGCCGCCAGCACGACCGCTGCCAGCACCAGCACCGTGGCTGCCAGCACCACCGCTGCCGCAACAACTACGGCAAGCACCACCAACGCTGTCACTACCACTATTGCCGCAACCACGGTCGCAAGCACCACCAATGCTGCAACAACCAGCGTAGCGAGCACGAGCGCTGCAAGCACGAACGCAGCAAGCACCAGTGCCGCAAGCACCACCGCTGCGAGCACCACTGCAGTGGCGAGCACCACCACGGTGAGTGCCTCAACCTCCACAGCCAGTGTTAGTGCAAGCACAACCAATGAAGCCACTACAAACGCGGCCAGCACAACAAGCGCAAGCACAAGCGTTGCGAGCACCACAGCTGCAAGCACTGCCGCAGCCTCCACGAGCGCTGCGAGCACCACTGTGGCCAGCACCACCGCCGTGGCAAGCAGCACGACCCAGGCTGCGAGCACAACCGCAGACAGCACAACGGTGGCTGCCGTACTCGCGTCCACCCAGGCAGCAAGCACAAGCACCGCTGCGACTACCACTGCTGCTGTAACTACTACCGCAGAGGCAAGCACCGCGGCGTCTGATGCAGCCTCGACCACCACTCTATCCACTGCCACAACGAGCAATGCGGTGACATCTACTACAGCGGCAAGCACCACCGCAGCGACCAGCACGGCTGCGCAGACAACCACTCTGGCATCGCTCACCTCTTCCACTGCGGCAGAGAGCACCACGAGTGCCGCTAGTACCACTGGACTGACTTCTACAAACGCTGCAGCAACCACCAGCGCAGCGGCAAGCACGGCTGCAGCGAGCACTACCACAACCGCTGCAGCAAGCACCAGCGCAGCGAGCACTGCGGCCGCGACTACCGCCGCTGCATCGAGCACCTCCACGACTGCTGAGATCACCACCAGCGCCGCTACCACCACGGCAGCGAGCACTACTGCAGTGGCGAGCACCACAACAAACTCTGCCAGCACCAGTGCGGCAAGCACTGCGGCCGCGACCACCACCGCAGCTAGCTCGACCACCACGCAGGCAAGCAGCACCACGGTCGCTTCCACCAACTCTGCTGCGACCACCACCGCAGCGGTGGCGGCATCGACCACCGTTGCAGCGACAACTAGCGCGGCTAGTACCAACGCTGCGAGCACAAGCAACGCCGCGACTACAAACTCTTATGCAAGTACCACGGCGGCTGCCAGTACCACTGCTGCAAGTGCCACAACCTCCACTACAGCTGCAGCGAGCACCAACTCTGCTAGTACAGCCTCTGTGGTGAGCACCACCGCAGCCGCAACCACTGGCACGCTCACGCCCCCGCCCACCACATGTGCGCTGGGCTGCGACGGAGTGTGCAACTCTGGTGCCTTCTTTGATGAGTGCGGAGTGTGCGTCACGCCCAATCCAGAGAATGTTACCTCGCTCGTGGTTACCGGCACGATCCGCGATTTCAATTCGGCGCCACCGCAGGCCAATTCGCACCCCGACTTTGAGTACAACATTGGCACCGACAAGAACATCACTACTCTGTTCCTAGACGGGGACAACAAGCCAGAGTATGACATTGCCAACCACCCGAGTGGCACTCTCACTACGCACAACAATGGCCTCTTCCGCGAGTGGTTCCGCGACGTGCCTGGCAAGAATATGGCCGCGCCGCTGTCACTCACACTCACAAAGCAACCCAATGGTCTGTTCCAGTACATCAACAACTCGTTCTTCCCCATCGATGGACAACTGTGGGGCAACCAGGGCCGCAATCACAATTTCCACTTTACCTTTGAGCTGCACCTACGCTTCACCTACCGTGGAGGTGAGATCTTCAACTTTACCGGTGACGATGATATCTGGGTCTACATCAATGGCCGGCGTGTCATCGATCTCGGCGGTGTGCACATTGCTCAGAACGCATTTGTGGATCTCGACGCTGTTGCATCGCAAATTGGCATCGTGGTTGGAAACGACTACAACTTTGATTTCTTCTACGCCGAACGACACACCACCCAGAGCGTCATTCGTATCACCACCTCGATCCTGCTCTACACCTGCTCTTGCCTCGATGCCTGCAATGTGTGCGGCGGAGACAATAGCACCTGCAAGGGCTGCGATGGCATACCAAATAGCGGCAAGGTGTTTGATGCATGCGGAGTGTGCGGAGGAGACAACAGCACCTGCGACACCACGAGACCGCCCATCAAGGAGCTCGAGTTTTGCTACGACTATGAGCTCCAGGTTAACAAGACCGCCGAGGGCTTCTACAACAAGCTCATCACCTGGATCATCCAAAAGAATGCCACCCCAGCGTTCCACGAGCTATTTGCTGGCAACAACGCCACCACAAACTACACGGTTACCGTGTCCAAGGTGGAGACGCTGAAAGAGTACCGCGTCGTGGGAACCATCACCGTCACCAATCCCAGTCCGCTCTTGGTCGGCGTGAACGCAACCGACGCCCTGGTGCCGATGCAATCATCGGCAGTATCGGTGATAAAGTGCGGTAACTCCTCCACGATACCGCCCTATGGAACGCTCAATTGCACCTACCTTGTGACAAACCTCGATGGCGACACGGCCACGCTCAATACGGCAACGGTCACTGCGAACAACAGCGTCGGGAGCGGTTTCGCTATTGCTCCGGTGAGCTTCTCGCTCGATGAGGTGTTTGGACCTACCAACCTCACGCTGTTTGACTTTGTTGATTCGGAGGACCCAATCTTTCTGGGCGTGGTGCAGGGCAACAGCGAGTTTCACTACAATCGCACCTTTGATTGCCCGCTTGAACAGGGCTTCTACGACGAGAACGGACACTACACGTACACCTTGCAGAACGTCGTGGCGGACGGCGACGATCTCAGCATCAATGGCAGCGCGAATGTTACCGTCCAGTGCGACATATCGATCCGCATCGTGCTCAACAAGCAGTTTGTGTGCGGCCCCGAGTCGATCGGAAAGGTTCCATTCATCTTCACGCTCTACAATGACGACACTGGCGAAGCGCTCGAGTCTTTCAATGTCACTTCTGACACCGAGATGGTTCTCGACACGGTCATCAATCAGCCCGGTACCTACACACTGGTGGAGAGCAACATTCCCGAGGGTTGGCTTACTCAGCCCGCCAACGGTAACTGCTCCTTTACGGTTGGCGGAGATCTCGGTCAGGGAGACGAGGTGGTTTGCTCCTACGTCAACATTGAGAGTGGCTACCTCCGCCTCGAAAAGTACGTGCGCCCCAACGACACGCTCGAGGACTCGAGCATTATTCCGTGGACCTTTGAGCTGTGGCACGGCCTGCCCGATCCCTCCAATGGCGAGCTCCTCTGGAACGAGACGAGCACCAATGGCAGCAACTTTGGCGACCTCTACCTCAGCCCGCTCGAGACCTACACTGTCTGCGAGCGCATCTTGCCAGCCGGATGGAAGAGCAACTGGACCGTCACTGTGCAGTATCTGGATCTCGACAACTCTGGCGATCTCAACGACCCCAACGAGGTTGACCAGCCATCGCCCAACTCTACCGTTTCTCAGACGGTCATCCCCTACAATCTCAATCAATCCTCCTCACCTCAGCCATCTTCTATGGGCTATTTCTGCTATACTATTGTTCCCGGCGTATCTATTCCCTTCTCTATCCGGCCGGGACGCACCACCACGATTGTAGATATCAACAGCCCGCCGCCTACCACAACGAACGGCACAGGAAGCGTATCTCAGCGCTCCACACCCTACTGGCGCGACTGGAACACCTGCAACCCGGGTTCGCCCTCGTCTGTGGAGGCAGTGGCCCTGGCAAGTGCTGCTGGTGGCTACCAGAATGGCTTCTACCTGCTCGATGACGTCCTAGCGCAAGTTTATGGAGGAGAAATCGTCTGGGACGATCTGCAGCTCAACGACACCATGACGTTTGAGATCAACAACTGCACCACGGCGCTCAACGTGCTAAACATGCGCGACCAGGTCTCTGGCGTTTTGCGCAACTTTGATGCAGCCTACATCCTCGCGCGCACCCTGCTCGCAGCGCAGCTCAACTTTGGTGTCGGAGCGCACACATGCTCTGCCGCTACGCTGGCAGCAAGCAAGGCAGAGAACGCACTCGATGCAATCAACTTTGACGGCACCGGACCCTTCCTCCCGCCTCCCACACCACAGGTGGGCATGCGTGGCTATTGCTTACAACTGGCTACCACCCTGGAAAAGTATAGCGATGGCAACCTGTGTAATTAATAGTAGCAGTAAACCAAGTATCACTTTTTCGAGAGGGCCCTGGCCGCGTTGGCAACATTACCCGAGAGCACGCCGAGCCTTGCCTCATCGAGAGCGACTACAAGGTTGTAGATGCTCACAGGTAGCTCCGCCACGCGCGTCAGAAAGCAGTCTGCCTGGTTTCGGTGGTTGCTCTGGTTCTCCGCCTTGATGTCTTCAATCCAGTCTCCGTCAATCTTGCCGTAAACTTTGGATAGCTCCACGGCCACATCGTGCCAGCGCTGACTCGTAGAAAGGGTGCGCTTGAGTTCATCGCGAATGTCGAGGCGCGACAGAAACAAATCCTGAAGGCTCAGATCGGCAGGTAGTCCTGCTACTGCTGCCATGCTGGCGGCGGTAATGAATGGCAACCGAGGCGAAAAAAAAAGAATTTATGGACAAGAGGGGGAAAAATACACTGGCTCATGCCGAAATCTTTTTCGCGATTCCCTCTGGTCCGCCCTTTGTGATGATAGAGAGATTTTGGTTATCTCGCAAATGCACTGGGTTATTGCGCGGGTTGATCGGCAGGAAAATTTGACTCGCGGATGTCACGATCAATCGCCCAAACCTGCCGTCAAACTGCTTGCGTGGGAAAGACACGTAGAAGTTAACAGGCGTAGTGTAAGGGAACGCTTTGCGAAGCCTCTTGCCAGCCTCTTCGCGGAACCAGTCCTGATCGAGTGCTGTTGATTGGAAGGGTAGCGATCGATTGCCCAGCCACTCAAAGCTGTAATCAGCAGTCGCCAGGGCCATGGAAGGGCTGAACGTCATGGAGGGCAACTTTGCGTGCACTTGGCCAACAAAGTCTACTCTCACCGTGGTTGCTCCATTGACTTGCACCTCGGTTACCGTAGGCATGCTAACGCGTATGGTAGTCACAACACTAACGGACTGTCCCTCGAGCTTGCTGGGCGCAGATCCAACAGTGCCAAGCGGAACCGCATCGGCATTTTGTAATTGGGGCAGGAATGCCTTTAGGGCCTTGCGGTGCTGTTCCTCTCCCGGATCCGGATTTGCGACGCCGAAAACGCTCTCCGGTTCATCAAATAGATCCTCTATGCTTTCGGCTGGCTGTTGGCGTTGCAGCAGCGGCACTGGGACAAACTTGTAGATGTCTTGCGATGGACCGATAATGTCAATGACAAAGTTGAACAAGTGGCCGGGAGCGAGCGCATAGATTGGCACTTGAGCGCCTTCGTATAAGATACTGGCCGAGATATGGTGGACGCGATGCAGTCCCCACCAGTTGTCAGATACGGGCGCGGTTTTGCCGTCAGGACCGGGCGGTGAAGTAACCAGCATTGGTATGTTCTCGGGCAAGAAGACGGACCCGTACANNAGTGTGAATCACAGATCTCGACAGCCCGGTCATAAGATAAAGTGTGCCCGCTTGAAATTGGAATGTGGGCGGTTCCTGTGGGTATACTTCTTGTTCCTCGATAGACGAGGTTACGCGAAAGGTGCGCTGGCCATAAGTGATGAACCGAGCAGTTTGCTTGATAGCATTGAGATTCCTGACCAGGGCTGCGCGGTTCCTCAACACTAGAGGGCTTCCTGGTTTCTCTGAATACTCAACCACCATGACCGGACCGCCAGCGGGCAGCGAATCGAGCGGTATGACGCGCTCGATTGCGCCAGTGATCTTGTTTCGCACGGCAAAGTCAAACATGCACAGGTAGGCCACTGTCTGTTGTCGCCAGCTAGACATGAGCAGTTTGTCTGTGCCTCCGAGGTGGTCCACCACCGAACGGCGGTAGAACGTTGCCCAGAGATCATCATTGTTGAGCAAGTTGCGCCAGCGCCTGGTAACGCGTGCGTCCTTCACAGCGTCGAGAATGGGAACACCCGAGATGATCATGAGACGCAACTCAATGGGCAGCGAGTCCCAGGTGGCGTAGAAGGCTTCCACAGTTCTCCCGACCCGCGAGGCAAGGGCGCTCTCCATTGTAGGTGGCTCCATTGTTGCAGCACCCCTCGGTCCTCTCGCCTCTCCTTTGCCTCCCCAGTCGATGCGCACGAGTTCCAGGCGCCGAATCAGGTCCTGGACAGCCGGATCAGAGGAGAAGTCCTCACCTGGCTTTCCGCCGATCAGGGCTAGCCCCATCGGAGCGCTCGAGCTGATCAACGCAGAGCATACGAGCTCGCTGCAGCGCTCCGAGCAGAACGGCAGTTTGAAGCCGCAGTGACGCGACCAGCAAGTGGACTGCTTTCTACAGAGTGCGCAGCTGCTCATCTTGCAAATAGTTCTCTTTGCGCTCCTTTTACGTTGAGTGTTAATGCACAGCAAATGGGGAAAAAAGGGTCCAATTGTCTCGGGCACATGGACTATGCGCTCTACTATTGTCAGCAAGAAGAAGAGCAGCAACCCATCGATGAGGGCATGACGATTGTGCCCGTACCGCTGCCGCTTGGTGCACCACCGCCACCCACTCAAGAGGCGCTGGAGCGCGCCTGGGTGATATTCCCATCAGACGAGAATCCCCTCGTTCTGCACTGGCACGATCCTCTTGACCCGGGTCGTACCCGCAACGACAGGCGCATAAAGAAATGGCCAAACTGGCATTGCGTAGACTGCGGGACGAACCAGACGCCGACGCGCCGATCAGGTCCTGCCGGAAAGGTCACCCTCTGCAACCGATGTGGGTTGAGAAGGAAGAATACCAAAGCGGGCAAGTAGGGTTTGAATTTCGGAAACCGATCGGGTCGGTCCGTATTTTTTCCAAAGCACCATGAACGCATCACAGCGAAAGCCAAAAAGCACCTACACCTGGCACATTCTCGTTCCAACTCTCAGGGTCTGTCCGTCCGGGCAACAACAGCAGTCGTCCCTCACGAGGTCATTCAAGGCGAACGTACGCCGGTGCAGTGCTTGCGGCAGCAACAACACGCCTCAATGGCGCAGGGGTCCAGGAGGGCGCAACACTCTTTGTAACGCCTGCGGACTGGCTCATGCCCGCCAAAAGGGTTACGAAAAGACTGTACATGACAGGATGAGTGTAAACGCTATATTATGCTAACTTTGTCCACCTTGTGTTGGTAGCGGTGCTATTCGCCGCGCCTTGGAAGGCTTTGATGCACGGAGCATAGCGCTAAACCGCTTCCTCCTGATAGGTACCAAAAGAGCGCCCATGGCTTCAGGATTACCATTTGATGCCGTCTTGACCATGTTGTACCACTCTTCCTGTCTCTTAAACATCTCCATGGTCTTTTGAACGAGTGTACAAGAGACATCCGCGGTGACGAGTGCAAAACCTCGCTTGCGGTACTTGGCCAAACGCGCGTCATTAGTTTCGGCAGGGTTGTACTTGCTCATTCTGTAGGTGATAGAATCGATGTTTTGCGCCGTGATCAGGACGTTGCCAGACTGCTGAAATGTGATGGAATTGCGGAGAAACTCAAAATCGAATGTGCTGACAAACTTGCCAGGGGCCTGATCATTTGGTGCTCCTGATTCCTGGTCGTTGGCAGTGATCCGAAGAAAGTCCACCTTGAGCGGCGGTGCATCGAGCCTTGGATCAAAGATGCGCGTGCGAGCCTCTAGATGTCCAAGCGGTTGGAAACCGTAAGCAGGCCTGTATGTATGCGCGCCGGATCCGCACGATGTGGTGGGAAATAGTTTGCAGAGATAGGCCTCCAAGTGGCTGACATATGGGTCGCGTCCCGTCTTGTTTTCGATCCCAATGTGTGTCTTGCAGCCCGCGCACCATATCCAAACGTCCCTAGAGGCCGAATGGCACCAGATTGGGCAGCCCTCAAATTTTTGATCCTCGCCTAGGTCTGGGTGCAGCACTTGCTGATCCGGTTTTCGAGTAGGTACAATCACATCAATGTCGGTTTCGCCCGCCCAGATGCATTCCTCTGGTTTGGAAGTTGGCACGAGCAACATGCGAAGGAGGAAACCTCCTGTAAGTGTGCCGCCAAAGTGCTCCATGGCCTTGATAAACATCTTTGCAGCTTCTTCTTGTACGTTCTCAAACACTAGGCGGTTGTAGAAAGCACGCTTGATGAGCGCAGATTTGCGCGCGATGGAAAGCGAAGTATGGATGCCCTTGCATACCCTTGGAAGCGTGAATAGGAGCGTCATCAGCGGTAGATGATCGGAAATTAGGTTACAGAGATCCGGATTAGCAAACACGATCTCATAGGCTGGGATGTTCCAGTCGCGCAGCGGAGGTGCTTGCCAGGTTTGGCTCATGGTAAACAATGGTGCAAAAAATTTTGGGCTCGGACTAATGGCCAGATTTTGGCTCTAACGTGATCAGCGGTGCCTCATGGCGACAGAACTGCCCTCCTTTGAGCACCTGATTGGTGCGCTGACTGCAGGAGAGGAACAACCGAGTAGGCTTGTGTCGAGCGTGTCAAGGATAGAGGAAGAGTCTGACGATGCGCCGATTCCCGTTTCCTCTCCAAGCACAGACTCATTCAAGCTGAGGGATCTGCCCTTTCCCATCCGCCTAGAGCGCGAGGTAACTCCCGGAAATCTCGATCGCTCTCAACATTCTCTCTTTGGTGTGCTAATTAGGAGCGATCGGGCCTCGCCCGCAATTCCTAATCGAGGACGCATGGCTGGTGGCGCGCCCGAATCAGACTTTGAGTGCGATCGATGCGGCGCGAAAAGGACCCCAGAGAAGCGGCTAGGCCCCAACGGGCGTAGAACTCTATGCAATCGGTGCGGACTCGCTTGGAGGCGCGAGGAAAAGCTCAAGAGGGCCGGCAAAGAGACGCAGGACCAAAAGATTACAAAGAAGAGAACTGCAACAACAATGACTGATAAACCGATCATGTAACCTTTATGGGCTTCTTTTGCACTTTTCTTCTTAATTGCTTGGTTTGCTTTAGGAGCGCAGTAGAGAGGCCATCAAGGCTCCGACCTCGCGCGCCAATCTTGCCAGTCTCTCCAATGATGTGCGCGAGACGTGCCTGTATAAGCTGCACGTGATGTTCTTTCGC
>FRDC01003289.1_pt1 | contig 15024 bp, 14 predicted proteins | sample 1106171 | NCBI WGS metagenome assembly FRDC01 (sample SAMEA3930566, study PRJEB13176) | freshwater metagenome | biome: Drinking water system; feature: drinking water; material: water | place: Singapore | collected 2014-12-20 | reverse complement strand
GAACCCCGGAGAATTTCCGCAAGCTGGTACGCCGATGGTTCGGGGCCTGGGACCCCGAAAAGCCGGGTCGACTCTCCTGGACAACCCCCGAGATGGGGGAGTGGTGGTGTTACCCAAGGCTTTTCCGGACTCCGCCGGAGAAGCTCGAGCGTGGATACACCCGCAACTGTAAGCAGACCTTCACATGGTCCATTCGCAACGACGATGCCTTCTGGCGGTCGTACGACTCTGTGTCACAATTCCGATTCGTCTACGACTCCGCCAAGGACTCGTTCAATCGCAACGATGCGGGCACACTCGGTTCCAACTGGTCGCAGACCTACTCCGCGGGAGCGGGTGTATGTGAGACCGACGGCAGCCGTGTTGTGTGGACCCCAAGCGGCACCAGCGCCCGGACAGTGGTTAACCGCTGGCTGGGTTCCAACGAAGTGCAAACCGTAACGGTTAACGGTAATCCGACGACGTGGACACTTCAGTATGACGGGCAAACCACTGCCTCGATCTCCCATCCGGCTTCGGCTGCGACTGTGCAGACCCGCTTAGAGAATCTCTCCAATATCGGGGTTGGCGATGTTTCCGTCTCGGGCGCCGATGGTGGTCCCTACACGATCACTTTTACTGGCGCTCTTGGCAAGAAGAGCATCGTCAGTCTGATAGGGACCGTCACCAGTGGCGGCACCAATCCGTATATCACCACGGCCGAAACCCAGCCTGGCGCTCCCGCAAGCACCACAGGCGACAACCAGGTGATCTCCGCTCAAATCGGCGACATCTGGATGTGGCCGATTCCGAATGGCTGCATCGACCTCATTGGTCGAATGGACACTGCCGGCACCACTTACGTCCGTGCGCGGATTGGCGATGGCGCAGTCACCCTTTCACGATTCAACTCTGGCGCCGAGACGGTCATGAAGTCCGTACCGCTACTCCTTCCGCCGCTATGGAAAGAGGAATGGTCCCTCGTTTGTGGAGCGGTGGGGCACGCGCGCACCTTTAAGGTGCTACGCGCCGGCTTCCCGGTTTTGACATTTAAGGAGACCGGTACGGGCTCGGCCGTAGGAGCTTCCTACCGAGGTGGAGGATTCGGCGCCAAGGCTGGTGCACCGGGCATATTCAATCCCGGAGTACAAAGCCCCCCACCGGCGCTTGACGAGTGGTCCTTCGGCGATAACGCAACGATCACCCAATCTGGTCATCTAACGCTCACCAACATTGGCGATCAGCCGGCATCTCCCGACCTTGTTGTCTACGGTCCCGGGACATTCTATTTCGGGAATGGTCCCGACACCGAACCGACGATCGAATTCGGTCCGCTGCTCGACGGTCAGGTGGCACTGGTCAAGACTAAACCCGGCGCTAAAGCGGTTTATGACCTTACCGCCGAGCCGATTGAGGACCAGGACCTACCCGTCTTTCAGGAGTTTATCAAGCGGCTAATAAGCCTCGCCTTCAATGACAATGTCTCCCCCCTTATGGAATGGTTCCAAAGCATATTCGGCATTCAGCCGGAACAGGGCAACCTCTACCGACTGCTGAATGGTCGATGGACAAGAACTGTCCCTGCCCGGTCAATAAGTGGAGCGCCGACCGCATCTTCCATTTCAGTGAAGATCAAGGACGGCAATGCCAACTCGAAGGTTGTTGCGGCTTTAACGCCGATGCGCCGCTGGCCCGAATAGAGCAAGGAGAATAGCTTGCCTAGAGTCGAGCTTGAAAATCAGACACTTGAGGATCTCAAAGCAAAACTCGCCGGGGATGCTTATACCGCAGTAACCGCGGCCCGAATGGCTGCCGAGGTCGAAAACGCGGCAGCATCCGACGTCAATATGACCGTAACAATCTATGACAAGTTCTACAACCCGATTGGGGAATGTGGGAACTACCTGTCATTGGGCTGCTCCTTTCCGCGAAATAAGGTGGAAACGGGGCAATTGGTCATCCCTCGTTACAATTCGAGCGGTGTCGGTGACCACTTGGCTGACGCCGCGCTGACATGCCACGAAACAACGGTCCCTATCACTATTGAGATCGGGAACCTTCTGTGGTCTGGGCGTATCAAAGTCGCTCACGACGTCTTCAATATGAAAGACCAGGCGGACGTCGTCGAGTGCGAACTCGAGGGTGATTACGCCTGGCTCATGAAGATTCTCGCGTGGCCGAACTTTCTGTTTCCCCTGGCTTTCCAATTTCCGCCTCGAGGGGTGGCAATCGGCCCGGCTATTTCTATCATGAAATTCCTTCTGGGCACCCAGGCATTTCGTCTGCAGTCGGGTCTCTGGGACCTTGTTAATAACCTTCTCTCGCTCAATCTCGACTGGCGTTCGTGGTTCGGAACTATGCTTATGCAAGATCCGGACGGCCCCGATAATCAATTCGGTATCGACGACATCATGAGGATGTTGCGAACCCCGGTATATGTTGTCCCGACAAATCCGCTGACCGACACTTCGCCATTTACCTCTATCAACTGGAGAATGGACAAAGTCGGGTCAGTATTCGAGAAGGTGGCAAGAGACTACGGCCTGTCCATCGAGGTCAAGCTATGGCGACCAGGAGACCCGCAACCGGGCGACGACCCATTCCTCGCACTATTCCCATTAACGGTTCCCACCATAGTTGTGGACATTAAAGACCGTATGGGCATTATCGGTCCGACCGGCACGTTCATTGACGGCATTCTGCGTCAATTGGTCGATCTCGGCGGATCGATGTTCGGCGAGATCCTGAACCCGTTCCTCAACCCGAACGGCGAATACGCGCCTGACGGATGGAATATCGCCCCACTACTCGGCATACACTTCGTCGCGCCATGGACGGTGTTTAATGCCGACGATCCAAAGGGCGGCGTCTCCGGAAAGATATCGCACCATACGCCAGAAGCCTGGCGTGTCATTATCGGCGGTTTGTCAAACGATTTGGCCGCCGTAGCTGCGTAAGCAGTTGCTAGAAAACCTCACCGTATCGGTGAACCCCGCCAATAGGGGAATACCGAGGAAACCAGCACATTGGGTTCCGTACAGACTAAACGTGAGGCTCCATTTTTGAATCGCCGGAAATGTGTATTCCGGCGTGGAGATGGATGAAGTTATAGTCGGGTCTGCATCGATGGTAAAGATGCAGAGTCGGGCAGAAATGTCCCGGCCCCGCAATAGCGGAGTAACAATTCGAAATCGCCTCAGTGGCTGAATGACATTATCAACGCGACCCTGAGATGGCTCGTCGACCTTATTCTTATCGTCGTCGGTATTTCAGGCATTTCCAGTAACCTTTTCGACGGCCTATTTAACGATGTGATTCTCGCATTCTCGTTGGCGGATAACTTCACCCGCCGAGTCAAAATGGGTCCCTACGGTTATCCGGAAGTATTCGTTCCCACCGACAACGCATATTCCCTAGACGGAATTTTCGCCATGAAGCGGGAGATGTGGAATACCCGGGGCTATGTCTCCGGCCAGGTCACATTCCGCAATGGGGAGCCCTACGAAATTGGTAGGGACATCTTCCCCAACGCGCTGGCAACGATTATCCGCAATAACAAGCTCTATACCGATTACGTCGAAAACATAACGGTGACGGACACCCGACAAGAGCGCGCCGAGGTAATCGTGCAAATCGGCGATGGCAAGGCGGAAGAGGCCCCGATCGTTCGGGTGCAACGAAATATCGCCCGATTCGAGCAGGCCATAAACATCTTGACGCTTGCCACTCAATGATTCTTTTTCCTAGATAGGGGAGCACTTCTTATGGGATTAACCGTCAATGGCTCGGACATCACGTTCGAAGGCCAAATTCAAGTAGTGAATGGGTTCAATCCAGATACCGGAGTCGCCTATCTCATATTGACCCCTTCGGGCGGGTTCGGCAGCCTGCCGTTCTTCTCCACCGGCGACCCCGGCCTACCTCCCGTTTTTGACGAAATCACCGTCGAGGAGGTGGAGCCGGGCGACCCGCTGCCGAGTCCGAACCCGGTCGTCACGGTCGTGAACCCGGGTGGAGCGGGCGTCGCTTCGCACCTGAAGCTGAAGTTCTACGTCCACAAGGGTGAAGCCGGCGACGCGGGCACATTCACCATCAGCGGTGCTGACGACCTCGACGGCACGCCGGGGGCGGGCACCGACACCTACATGCTGCTGTACCGGAACTCGGACTCCAAGTGGGTGATGTCCGCCCAGAAGATCGGCGGCGCTTACGTGCCTTCGGCTATCTCGGCGACAGCGTTCAATGCGACCGCCACGCGCACGCTCGCGTCGGTCAATATTCCTGCACAGCCGTTTGATTGGCGACCGCGGTGCTTTGGCCAGGCGCTGATTACAGGTTCTGTGGATACGCGCGTCGACCTTGTGGCACGACTGAACAACGCGACATCCGGTGATCAGGTTGGCTATTCCAAAGGAGTGGCCGGCGCCGCTCCGCCGCCAAACATCCTAATCCCCGCCGCCCCAGCGGGTTCGGCAATACCCGGATCGTACGGAAGGGTGACCGCGGGGAACGCGGCGACCGTCTACTTCATGGCGGAGCAGAAAGCTCCCTCGAGCAACTCATGGTCGACGCCGGCCTCGCCTGACACCACCTTCTGGGTGGAGGTGGCACCGGTCTAATGGCGGAATTCCCTGGCGAACCAACTTCACCATCAGCAGCCCCGCAGGGATATTCGACTCCAGCGACCATCCCGCAGAGGAATGAGCCACCGCTCACTTCGGCCGAAGTCGAAGCGATCCGTGGGGATTTCATTGAAATGCTCATTCGGACGATCGTTGAGGTCGTTGTCGGCATCTTCATTCCCGGCGACGGAAGCGCAATCGATCAGTTAGCCGAATGGGCGACGGAGATCCCGCTAATCGGTCCACTTATTGGGGCGCTCACCGGGATTGACGGCGGGGGTCTTGGCGACTTGCTCGGCAATCTGCTGCCGGGATTGTTCGGACCTCTGCCGGCGGGCAACGTCACCAATGAGCAACCAAACCTGTTGACCGCTCCTACCTTCCCGACCGGCTCGATCCCCACCAATGTTCATTGGTCCGTTGATTCTGGCACGCGTTCGTCTGACGGCTCGGGTAGCGCGAAGGTCATTGCCGACGGGACCGCGAAGGCGCTGCGATCTGGACGCACACCGCACGACAAGATCAGAGTTACCGCTGGACAGACGTTCACCGGTCAGGTGTTCGTCAGCCACACCGGCTATACGGGTTCTGGAGTTGCAGTTGAACTGCAGGCCGTCCCCTACACCGGGAACTCCGCTGGCGCCCCCGTCACCCTCATCAAGACCGTGACGCCGGCATCCGGCGGCTCTCCAGTGGAACAGCCGGCTAGGTACACCCCCACTCAAGCTACCCGTGCATGGCCCGGTGTTGAGCTGGCTGGCGATTACCTTGTCCCCGCTGGGGTTACGGGCGTGCAACTGCGCATCCTGCTGACCGAGAACGCGACGGCCGGAACCTTCTACTTTGACGACGCCAAGGCGGGTCAAGGTGGCCTCGTTCCACAGGAACTGGTAGACGGCCTGCCGCCTGCCATCGCCGAGGGCATCGCGCGCGTCCAGAACCTTATCGACACGCTCTTCAACGGCATTACCGGCTTGGGCACGGTCGACAACATCCTGAGCGACCTACTCGACGCTCTAGCCAACATCCCCTCGGGCAACGTCACGGGAGTCAATGGCCCTGACAACATTGGTCAGTCGCTTATCGACATGGTCAATCAGCTTGTCGGTGGACTCGTTGGTCAACCGGGCACCGGAGCCAGTAACGCGGACGTGTTCAACGTCTCCAAGCTGATCAGCAGCATGGCTAGCCAGGGTGCGAACTCCTGGGAAGTTCTGGGATTCCGTAACAACACGCCGGTCGACAGCGGACTACTGCCGTCGAGCGAAGCGAACTACAACATCACCGTTGTCAACACGAGCCTGGCATGTACTCAGGCGGCGTCCTTGATCGGCATTATCCGCGTTCAACGTTCGGCCCCATTGGGATTGGTGTCGTGGCTAGGTTGCGGTACCTCCGGTATGAGCGCGTTCTACGTCAACATCTGGAAGATCAACTCGATCACGGGTGTGTGGACGTTGGCGCATCACTCGGCGAACATCCTCGGCGACATCGTTGGCGGCAGCGTTCCTAGTTGGAACTTCTACAGCCTTCCGACCCCGATGGCCCGAGTGATGGGTGAGGACTATGCCTACGAGCTAGTTCCCGTTGGCGGAACACATACCGTCCGCGGATTCTCGCCCAACGACAACATTCCCGATCACCCGTATGCGCAAGTGGTTGCGCTCGCGGCCACTCGCAACAACACGTCGAACCCGAACAGCCCTCCGACAACGATCGCGAAGGCGAGCGTGGTGCGCTCCGGGAACATCCCGTGGATTGAAACGGCCATTGACACCGGAACCACTGGCACCAACCAGCACGACCCGGTGACGGTGTACCTCACGCAATCCACGACTGTCCCAATTCCTAGCTGGGCGAGCTACATCGAGGTCATCCCGCTGGGTGGCGGCGGTGGTGGTCGCCAGGGCGGAACGCTGGGCTTCTATGGCGACGGCGGTAAAGCCGGTCGCTGGAACCCGACAACGTGGGAATACGGCGTCCACTTCGACGACTCCGTCACGAACGTCACGTTCGAATGCGGCGTTGGCGGCCGGGCGGGCGGCACGGGCGGCTCGGACGTAGGCGGCGCCGGCGGCACTTCCACGTTTTCCATTCCCGGCCACAGCATTTCGGCCGAGGGCGGTGAAGGGGGGACGGATCTCCGGTTCGGCACCAAAGTTCCTGGCGCAAGTCCAGGCACCTTCAGATATAACGACGAGCCCTATGTCGGTGGTGGCACTCAAGGTACGACCGGTAGCGAAGGCGCGGCCCCCGGCGGCGGCGGCGGTGGCGGTAACGCCATCAGCCTGCAGAACGGCGGTAGGGGCGCAAATGGCGCGGGCTGGATCAGATTCCGGCAAGGCGCGCGTGATGTTGAGGAAGAAGGTGACGTTACGCCTCCCACGGCGCCGACCGTCATCTCACTGGTGAACAGCACTCCTTCTTCACTCACCGTTACCGCGATTGGAGCTACTGACTAATGGCAGTTGTCGGTTACGACTTCTATCTCAATGGCGTCAAGCACAACGCCGAACCAGTCGGTGCTACATACACATTCGATGGGCTGTCTTCGAATACCGGCTACAGCATTACTTCTGTAGCCATCGACGGCGCGGGGAACCGGTCACCGCAATCTGGTGCGTTGACCGCGTTCACCCAGCCGCCTGGGACCACACCGCCCCCCGCGGAGACGCCGTTGTCTGCCGAGGACATATCCGCGGTCGACGAGATCGTGGCCACGAGGAATTACGCCCAAGTGACTCCCGGTGTCCTCCTAGCTATTACGGGACCGCGCGGGTACTACACCAAGGCGTACGGGAATAAGGACAACGGTCTCGGTTCGCCGCCCATAACCGTTGACGATCACTTCCGAATGGCCAGCGTCAGTAAGACATTCGCCTCCACGGCATTGCTGATGGCCGTCGATGACGGGCTCGTCTCTCTGGATGACACACTGGAGCAATACATCCCGGGTGTCGACAACGGCAACGAGATCACCCTGCATCACATCTTGGCCATGCGCTCGGGTGTGTACAACTACACCGCCGCGCTTGGATACCTGCTCGGCATCGTTCTGTTCTCGGCGGGTCCGTACGGGGAGGATGAGCCGCTCAAAGCCATCAAGGGTGGCAATGCGGCCTTTAGTCCCGACGAGGAGTACGCCTACAACAACTCCAACGCGATCCTGGCCGGTGAAATTGTCAGGATAGTGCGGGGAGCGGCTCATCTTCGAGACGTGTACCAGAGCACCATCTTTGACCCGCTGGGGCTCACGGAGACAGCGTGGCCGTCGGATACGAAAATCCCCGAGCCGAAGATGGTCCCCGGTGGGGACTTCAACCCCAATCGTGCCGGCGCTGCAGGCGCATTGACAACCACGATTGGGGACTTCAGCAAGTGGGCGCAGGCCATGCGGGACGGCACCCTGCTCACTCCGCAATCGCATGAGCTTATGCAGAAGCGGTTCTCGCAATTGGAGTGGACCCAACCGCCGCCAGCCACCTTCGGCTACGGCTATTTCACTCTCAGCTTTGGTCAATGGCTCGGGCACGACGGCTCCATTTCAGGGTTCAACACAGCATGTGTCTATAACCGAGAAAACGGCGCCACCATCACTGTGGCACTGAACATTCAGAACACAGAAGCGTTCTACAACATCATGAAACGGATCGCGCTGTATCTGTATCCGGATTCGATGAGCGAGCCGAACGCCAACGCCAGACTGTTGCGGCCTATGGCGGCATCACTGCAGTTGATTGGTTCAGCACCAGTAGAGAGCAACAAGGTTGTCTCCCCACAGGGCGCGATCATCAGGCTTTCTGGAGGACAGGCGCCTGGTCTGGTTCAGCCTTCAGGGCGCGGACTTACCGTCACCGGCGGCACGCCTGGGATCGTCATGGGTGTACCGCTTACCTACATCGGCTCTGCGGTGTCGACTGATAACTCCCAGACCGTGGCAATTCCTGCTCACCAAGTCGGCGACCTTATCGTCATTTTCGCTTTCGCAGACGGCTTCACTACCGGCCTGAAAAAGCCAACCGCCTCTGGGTCTGTCCCTGCGTGGATCGACATCGACGCCAATACGGGCGCTAACCAGCGTCATTCGCGGACAGCCTATTACGTTGCCACGGCAACTAATACGACAAGCGGAACATGGAGCGGAGGCTCGTTTGGGACGAACATGCTCATCGCGGTCGTACTACGCGGCCAGGCATCATCGCCGATTGGTGGACATGCAGAATCGGGCGGTGCCGATAGTAGTGGCGCTACCTCGCCCGGAATCACGCTCAGTAACACTGATGGCACATCTATCGTGCTGCACTTCGGCGCTCGTACAAATCAGTTCTTACCGAGCTGGTCAGCGGCCCCTTCGGGTTATACCAGCCGAATAGCCTCGGCGCCCGATGGTAGGGCCATGTCCCTGATGACGAAGAACAGCACCACGTCTGCTCCAGCGGTTACGCGAGAAATCAATAGCGGAGTTGCAGCCCATTATCGCGGGGCGACTATCGAGATCCGCGCTCACTAGGGGGATTTGATGGCAACAGGTTGGTGGGCTGAGGTTATTACTCAGCCCGCAGGCGGTGCCGAACTCGAGGCAACCGGCTCAACGCCGACCATCGGCATCACCCAGCACAAGTTCGTGCAAGGAGCCGCCGCCGGCTTGACGATTACCGGCTCCGTCCCGAGGCTGGCGACTGCGTTGCGCCCGACGGGCGGCACGCCCTCCATCTCTGGCGGTACGCCACAAATCCGCACCGGCAAGATCGTCGATCCCACGGGAGCGTCGCTGGCCATATCTGGCGGAATCCCGGTGCCGGGCACAGGATTGCGTCCTACTGGGGCATCGCTCACCGCGAGCGGCAGTACTGCAGGGGTCAGGATCGATACTCCGCTGATCTTGGTGGGCCAAAACACAAGCCTCACCAACTCGGTGACGATCCCTGCTCACCAGGTCGGCGATCTCATCGTCATCTATGCATGGCACGACGGGCTTAGCTTTAACCCGAATCCGCCCGGTAAGCCGACCGCTTCCGGAACCGTGCCTGCATGGGTGGATATCGATGCCAACGTAGGTGCTGATTTCAACGCATCTCGGACGGCGTACTTCGTCGCCACGGCTACCGACCACACCAGTGGCACATGGACCAATGGCGTGAACCGTGCGATGTGCGCAGTGGTGATCCGTAATCCAAACGCATCTCCAATCGGCGGACACGCCGAATCGGGCAGCACGTCCACAAATGGCGGAACCGCGCCATCGGTGACGATGACTGACACAGTCGGCACGTCGATGCTTTTGCACTTCTTCGCACGCCGCTCGACAACGTTGATGACCTCTTGGAGCACCCCGCCTGCGGGTTACACCAGCCGCGCGTCACAGGTCTCGATTAACCGCGGCATCAGCTTCATCACCAAGGATGACACGCAAACCGACGGACAGGTCACCCGTGCCAGTAACGGAAGCCTAAGTACCGGCTACCGCGGTGCCACCGTCGAAATTCTTGCACTGTAAAGGACCGCATGGCACTTATAGAAATAACCCGTCAACCATCAACATTGCATGGATATCAACTCAACCCGCCGACGGATATGATCACCGCGCTGAATTACCTATCCACACGCGGCTATACGGGCAGCGTGGTTCTCACGAAGAACGGCAATGACCCCGTCGTGTGGACCCTCACGCTGCAATCCGGCGCCGGAACCAGCGGCCAGGCTGGCGTGACCGGTAGCTGGGTTGTTATCGAAAATGACGCCATAGCAACGATTGTCCCAGAAGACAAAGCTGCGGCCATGTACGCACCCGCGTAACCGTCCGGATCTCAGTGGCGTTAACGATATACGCACTGAAAGATCCATCCAACGGAGAAGTTCGGTACGTCGGCAAGACCAATGACCTACGGGTCAGAATCAATCAGCACCTGCAGGATCGCAGCCAGTCGCACAAAAGCCGCTGGCTGCGACCCCTCTCCGAGCCCCCATCAGTGGAGGTCCTGGAGATTCTCGATGCTGATGCCAATTGGCCTGAGCGAGAGCGCTACTGGATAGCACACTACCGAAGCCTGGGCGCTCGACTTACCAACCTGACAGACGGTGGCGAGGGCTGGAAAAAGGCGGATGGACACAGTGAAGAAACCAAGGCGAAACTCCGCGAACTCGCACTAGCACGCGGAGCTAAACCACCATCACAAAAGGGCCGCAAGGCATCGGCCGAGACCCGCGAAAAATTAAGCAAGGCAAGGAAAGAGCAGGGGACACGACCACCCCCAAGGGGCGGTTGGAACAAGGGGTATCGAAAGTCGCACTGCGTCAACAATCACGAACTGACACCTGAAAACCGGTACTACCGAGACGGTCGATATCGCGGTTGTCAAACATGCCTGCGCGAAGCATCGAAACGGCGCTCTCAAAAGCAAAAAGACTGTCCGACTGCATAAGTCGGCACAATGAAAGGACACTCCTATCGCCGCCGGAACCTGGACGTTAACCAATACGGCCCGAACCAAAATTCTCAATGGTCAGTTCGACCTCGACAGCGACACCTGGAAGTGCGCGCTGTTCCTCTCTACGTCGAACCTTTCCGCAGCCTCCACCACCTATGCGGGTGTAACCAACGAGCACTCAAATGCGAACGGTTACACCACCGGTGGCATCACCGTGGCGTTCACGCTCGCCGGCACCACGTCGGTTACAGCATCGTTCACCACCAACCCGGTGTGGACGGCATCCGGCGGTTCTATCACCGCGCGTTACGCCGCGATCTATGAGGTCGGCGGGGACGTGCTGGCTTTCGTACTACTGGACTCCGCGCCTGCGGACGTGACAGCTACGACCGGCAACACCCTCACGATCGATTCGGACGGCACGCCCGCTCCGGTCTTCACCCTCGCTTAATCCAAGGAGAACATATGAAGTCGAAAGCTGTTGCATTCCTACTGAAGTGGGTTGTGAAGTATCTCAAGGATCACCCCGAGATTCTGAAAGAAGTTTCCGACAAGATTCCCGGCACTCTTGATGATGCCGCTCTGCGAATGATCAGCAAGCTGCTCGGAGTCTGACCGTGGCCCGCCGCTTATTCAACGGCAGGGCATTCTCGGAGAACGGTTGGCCATACGTCGACCAGGGGTCATGCACATGGGTGCTGATCCCTGGTTCCGACGATGTGTGGCTGCAGATCCAGAACGGTCCGCCGCTTCAGATTCTGCGGGCCTTCGCCGCTGACTTCAACGCACACGTTGAACCGTTGCGCGACGCCGATTCTGCCTGCTGGACCCAAGATAACTCGGTCGCCACCTCGAATCATCCCGGTGGTACGAGCATGGACCTTAACTGGAATGGACCGGATAACAGGACATTTCGGTACGGCATCTCCGAGGAGCGTGCCTATCCCGGCGACAAGGCCCGCAAGCTACACGAGCTGCTGGAGTTCTACGAGGACTTCGTGTTTTGCGGTGGGTTCTGGAGCATCCGAGATTGGATGCATTTCCAGGTTGGAGGGAACACCTACGACCAACAGGCCGACCGCCCCAAGCAGAACATCCTCGACTTCATCGCCCGCAAGATCCGGTCCGACGGCTACAGCACATTCAAGCGTAGCGGGGGAGGGACACCTTCCGGATCGAGTGCAGCACTTGTGCTGTCGCGCGCCACGGGGCTCAGCCTCGAGCGTGCCACCGAGATCCTGCCCACCATGCAGGAGGGTCTGCGCCTCGCCGAATGCACCACGCCCAACCGGATCGCGATGTTCATCGCCCAGACCGGACACGAGTCGGCCAACTTCAACGCCACCGAGGAATACCAGAACGGTCCCATGGATCAGGAACGGTGGATCTACAAGGGGCGTACTTGGATTCAGCTCACCTGGCGTAGCGCCTACTCGGGCTTCGGCAGATGGTGCTACGACCGCGGACTGGTCTCTGACCCGAACGTGTTCATCAACAACCCGAAGTCACTGGCTGATCTGAAGTGGGCTGGCCTCGGCGCTGCCTACTACTGGGTTACCACTCGTCGACCAACGCGCAAGTATCCGACGCTCAACGAGGCGTCTGACGCTCGCGACCTGAACACCGCCACGTTGATCATCAACGGCGGCACGAACGGGCTGGCTGATCGCCAGGCCCGCTATGACCGTGCCCTCGCCGTCGGTGACGAACTTCTGAAAATACTTGACGGAGATGACGAATTGACCCCCGAACAAGACCGCATGATGCGGGAAATCCACGGCTGCCTGTTCAACCTGATCGAGACCCAGTCGCTGTATGGCACGCCCGGTGAGGGCAAGCGTTGGCGGCTGCACGAGCTCATCAAGAACATGGACGCCACCTCCCACGAAGAGTTCGTGGAGCGCGAAGCTGCGCGCGGCAACCCTGCCGAGCTTGAACGAGTCGTTCGAGTCGCCGCAGGACAAGGCCGGATCAAGGAGCAGTGGGCTATCGATCGCGCACGGCGCGTCTTGGCCGAGATCGAAGCCACCAACCCTGAGGTCCTGAAGAAGTACCTAGCCGAAAGAGGTGCAGCATGACACCCAAGATTCGCGAAACCCTCTACTACGTAGGAACAATCATCCCTGCCATCCTCGGTCTCGCCATGATCTGGGGCGGCATTGACGCCGGTGTAGCGGCGAATATCGGCGACATCGTCGCCGGCATTCTCGCGCTCGTGGGCGCAACTGCTCCGGCTACTGCCGCGGTAAAGGTTCGCCAGCAGCGCAAGGATGGCACGTTCGACGATGTCGCCCCTGCCGACGCAGTGGTTAAGAACGTTCAGGCCGTTATCGACCAGGCCGCCAATGCCGCGGCCGAACTTGACAAGGTCAAGAACGTCATCACCGGTGCGGTGAACATTGTCCCCGGCATGGGGCCGCTTGCTCAGCAGTTGATCAACATGGCTGTGCCCGAGGATATCTGGCGCGGTCCCTAATGGCGATTGAGCTGAAACTCGGCTCGCAAAGTCCGCTGGTGCGCGTCTGGACCGATGTGATGTTGGCTCGCTTCAAGAGCTACGCACTCGGCACAGATGGCAAGCCCCTGAGGAGCGACGGCTACTACGGATTCGACGAGCAAAAGGTCCAGAAGGAGTATCAAGTCCGGACGAGACAGGCCAAGAGCCTTGCTGAGGCCAGCGGCGAGGTCTCTGAGGATGATCTGATCCGGCTCGGCATAGTGCCGGTACTGTTCACCGTTCACGGGACGGGCATGGCCGATCCACTAGGCCCGGGTTACCCCGCCGATGTGGCTCGAGCCTGCCTGGACCTCGTGAAGTGGCAGCCGATCGGCAACTATCCGGCTAAGCCGTTTCCGATGTGGCACTCGATCCTGTTGGGCGCCAGCGAATTGCGTAAGCAGATCCGCATGGCGGTGGACCGTTGGGGGCCTGGCGTACGCATCATCCTCGTCGGTTACAGCCAGGGTGCGGTCGTTGTATCCCTCGTCCACGAGGTAGATATCATGGCGCCTAACGGCTCACTAAAGGACCTCAAGGGTCGCGTGATGCTCGGGGTCGCCATCGCCAATCCGATGCGCGAGTTAGGCAAGGCCAACGGCAACAAGTTCGCCGGCTGGCCGATGCCCACTGGCCGGGGGATTCTCAGGGGAAGAATAGTCAATACCCCCGACTACTGGCTGGACTTTGCCAACCGTGGCGACATCTACACCGAGGTGCCCGATGACGCCACGGGAGAGAATATGACGGCGATTTGTGAGTTCGTGATGTCCCAAACCTGGTACGCGGGCCTGTGGGCGATCGCCAAACGCATTTTCTCTACGATCCTGAACCCCTTTAAGGAGGGTGACGATCTAGTGAAGGCGATTCTCCAAGCCGGCATGTTCTTCGGCGGCGGACTAAAAGAGCACAATATCTACCAAATCGGGCCTGCTATCTCCGCCGTGCGGAAAGCCGTGACTCGGACATGAGATAGGAAGTCCCTTGTTGGAATTTCTCACGCTGGTGACGACCAACTGGCCAACAGTTGGGCTTGTCGCCACATTACTAATCGGCGTGTACTTCATTGCCCGCCACTGGAACAGCGCTGAGATGAGTGACATGCGCAAGCGTGTCGACTACCTCGACGAGCGTGTAGAGACCCTTTTGCGGCGAGATCAGTGCTACTTCGCATTCGTCCTCATGGACGCCGAATGGCATCATCGCAACGACCTGAGGGCCATCGAATACGGTTGGATCGTCGAACCGCATCCGTCGTTTCTAGAGTTCCGCGACCAATGGATGGTCGCCGAAGGACTCGAGAAGGACCTCAAAATCTGGAAGTCAGTTACATAACCCTAGCCACTCGGCTTAAATACCCGCCCCCCGGCGCCAGTTTCCCTTGGATGTTCCCCCCAAGGTTGAGACGGCGCCGGGGGGCTTTCCCTGTTTTTTGAACTGAACTTCGTCGTCGCTCGCCGCACGATGCGAGCCTTCAGGGTTAGAGAGGGCTTCTCAA
>FRDC01000623.1_pt1 | contig 15027 bp, 15 predicted proteins | sample 1106171 | NCBI WGS metagenome assembly FRDC01 (sample SAMEA3930566, study PRJEB13176) | freshwater metagenome | biome: Drinking water system; feature: drinking water; material: water | place: Singapore | collected 2014-12-20 | reverse complement strand
GGCTGCATATCCAATTGCAGCCGAACGACAACGCGATCGCGCAGAGTCCGGCTCCGGCCATCGGGAGTACGGAATGGCATGAGGCCTATGTATTGGCGAGTTTCAGCGGGAAGACCGCGCCGCTGCTCTTTCACTTTCAAGTCAAAAATCTTGGCAAAGCCACGTAGGAGGGACGCATGCTGACTATTCCAGAGATGACAGAGCAGGAGCAGATTCTCTGTTTCAAGATCGAAGATGAGCTCATCGCAAATCGCGTCATGGAGGAGATCACGGCCAAGGCGTATGCAGCGGTCTGCATCGAACGGGCGCGGGCGTATGAGGCGAAACTCGCCACGATGAACGTGGCGGCCTATTTGCGCGCATGGGCCATGGAAATGGCTGCCCTACGTGGCAAGCCGCTCCTGAAGGTCTATCACAACTATTTGCCATGGCTGGCAGGTTTCTTGGTCACCCGCTATGGCGAGGCCGTGGAGTCGTGGCCGGAGTCCACGACCGCCGACGACCTGAGGCGGGCCAGGGAATGGAAGACCGGCAAAGGCCGTGGATTTCCGAGGACGGCGACGGTCTAACGCGCCCCAAGAGCTGAAGCGAACCAGGACGATCAGGAGGACACGCTATGTCGCAGATGAGCGATTATCTTGAAGGGCAAATCCGAGCACATATTTTTCGGACTGCCACATTCAGCAAGCCCACCGGTCTCACAGTCCACCTCTATACGGCGGCCCCTGGCGAAACCGGTGGCGGCACAGAAGTGAGCGGCGGATCTTATGCGAGCCAATCGCTTAATCCGCTCGACGCCAACTGGACGGCCGCGAGTTCGACCGACGGGTTGACGGATAACGCGAGCGCGATCACATACCCGACGCCCACAGCGAACTGGGGTGTGGTGACGCATGTGGCGATCAAGGATCAATCGGCGAACTATTTGCTGTATGGGGCGCTCACGGCCGCCAAGACGGTGAACAACGGCGATCCCGCGCCGAACTTTCCGATCGGGGCACTGGACGTGACCTTTGCCTGATGCCTCACTGTCCGACGTGCCGGTGCGAGCAGGTGTTACTGAAGGGCACCACCTGCTCGCACCATCTGGCAGACCATCGAAGGAAAGGCAGGCCACGAATGATTGTTCGGCTCCGTCTCGACCTAGAAGTGGATACCGACACGAAACAGGCGGTGGTGGTTGGTCAATCGAGCGACGTGCCGGCGCGGATCTGTGCGCAATGTCAGCAGTTGAATCGAACTGGATACAAGTATTGCTCGCGGCAGTGTTCCAATCGGGCTGGGAATGCGCGGCGTAAACTGCGGCATCACCGACAGGAGCTGCCGCAGATGCGAGAAGGCAGTATGCCGAATTAGTGAACTCTTCACACGGGAGGCTGTATGCGACACGCCAAGGTCCTGGTAGTGCTACTTGTGTTGTTGGTCGGGTGGGTGGTCATCGCGTCCCGAGCGACGGCAGCCGATCTGCTCTGGGATCGGAACGGCGAGTCAGACATGAAGGATTATCAGGTGTATGCCTGTTTCACGCCGAACTGCGTGATCGTGAAGTCGGCCGGCACATTTCAGGCGACGGTCCCGCAGGTGCCAGCCGGGACCGTGCCGAAATATACGATTGACCTCACGAATAAGGAAGGGGCGCTGGCCGTGAGTGCGCGCGATCAATCGACGAACGAATCGGGATTGAGTGTGCCCGTCCCTTTCGATGTGAGGGCGCCGGCTGTGCCGGTCAACCCCCGCCTCCAGTAGTGCGCTGCTGGCGGTTCTGGTTCTTTGGGTGGCGGGTCTGGTGTTGGCGAGGATGAATGAAGCGCGTGGTGTCATGGATCGTCGTTGTCTGGTGGTGGCTTAGCATGGCTGCGATTACCAGCGCCGCAGATGGGCTCTGGTCCTCCACCTCGACGTGGACGGGCGGGACCATCCCTGGGAATGGGGACACGGTCACGATTCAGGCGACTCATGATGTCGAAGTGACGGATAGCCGCACGGTGGGGCACTCTCCTGGCGCAGGTGATACGACTGCGGCGGTTCTTGTGCAGGGCACGCTGACCATTTCTGGTGGTGGCACCTTGATCAGTCGTGGCGATCTGCGCCTCGATAATACGACGCTGACCCTCGATGGGACCAATGGGGTGCCGACGCTCGAGTTTGATGCGTCGGCCGCAGGCATCCCCTCCACGGCCCGCTACCGGCTCCAGATCGGCATCAACGCGGCCGATCCTAATGCCAAGGTCATCGTGCAGAACTGCGGCACGAATCGCGCCGTGGTCCGCAGTAACAGCGGTGGGGCCAATGGCCGGTCGGTGTCGAACGGCAACGACGCCTCGGGTCAGTGGGATGTGGCGTCAGGCTCGAAGATCAGTTGCTTGCGTTTTGGGGACGCGTCGAATCCCGCCTTTGAATGGTGGTTGGATAATGGCCAGGTGTTCCGTCTCCGCAACGCCATCCTCGATGCCTGCGGAGCGATTGGGGCCAACAACGGAGGCGCGTATTCGACCGGCGCGATTGTCGTGCTGGAAAACGTGACCATGAAAAATACCGTGGCCTCGGTGTGTGGACATTCGACGACCGCCAGCGGAGCCATTACCGGCGGCGGAGTGCGGTCCATGACCGGCTGCGTCTTCGACAAGGGCTTTAACTTCTATGGGGTGCGGGACTGGACGATTGCGAACACGATGTTTGGGGAGAAACCGGACTACACCGGCGGGCCTGCGGCGTCGGTCAGCAATGTTCTCTATGCGATTCCGCAAGCGGATTCGGGGGATTGGCCGATCTTTGGCAACATGACCGACTGCTATGTCCTGCGGATCGGGAACCCCTCGAATCAACATGGGATTGCGACGCCGGCCGATTTTGGGGCGACGCTGGATGGGATTTTCTTTGATGCTCCTGACATGAGCAACGGTGCAGGTGATTGTATTACGGTCCCTGCTCCGAGCACAGCGGTCACGCATGCGATCAAGCACTGCATTGTGGGATCTCGGTCAGGAGGGGGCGGGGTTGGCACGTTGTTCAGTCTCCTCACCTCGTCGGCGAATCTCTCGATCAGTGCGATCCACAACACCTATGACGCGGATCAGGGGATCTATTTTGAGGTGGCGGGCGCCGCGGGACAGGTGACAGCTGTCAAGAGCAACCTCGCCTGGAGTGCATCGGCCAATACCGCCTGGGTCATCAACGCGGAGCCGGGCGCGGCGACGGATGTCGTCGCGTCTGGAAATGTGACGCACAATGGCAAATGGAATCCAGCCTCGACGGATGGATACGACGATGACTTGTCGTTTTCGTCGGGGACCCCAGGTGCGAATGACATATCTGGTGATCCGAGTTTTGTGGATCGGACGCGAACGATCAAAACATGGGACACGTCGTTAGGTGGGGCCGGGACGGTGAGCAACGCGCTGGCCGAGCTGGCGAAGCGCAACGACGCCGCCGGCTACAACTCGGCCTATGCGATTTCCAATTTATTGACATATCTCCGTGCCGGGTATGCACCAAGGAACAATGCGTTTAAGGCCGCGCACGACAGCGTGACTCCGACCAACAACTGGATTGGCGCCGTGGAGGGAGTGCCAGTGGTATCTGGGCTCCTTCAGGTACGCCATCGACGCCCGAATATCTTTGCGCCAGGTCTAGCGCGGTAGACAGACCGAAAGGATAGCTATGTCGAGACAATTCTGGGCCGAGACGCTCTTCTGGGCTACAGCGGATGGAGTAGCCGTTGCCAATACGGCGTCAGAGACATCGATTTTCCCAACTATGACCATCCCGGCAAACTACATGGCCGATGGGCGCGCTTTGCGGTTGACCGCCTTTGGGAAGTTGTCGACGACGGGCACGCCGACGTTGATCTGGCGGTTGCGCTGGGGCACGACGGCGGGAGTCCTGCTGGCGCTCAGTGAGACGTTGACGATGGGGAGCGGCGTCACGAACGTCAACTGGTCTTTTGAGGGCATTCTGCAAACGCGCGAGAATGGCTCGTCGGGGTCGCTCCTGTTCATGGGAGAGTTGAAAGTGCATACGGCCGCAGGAACCGTGCTGGAGAATATCCTGGGCATTTCAGGATTCGATGCGCCCGCGCCGGCGACCTGCGACTTGACCGTCGACACGGCACTCACCCTCTCGGCGCAATGGGGTACGGCCAGCGCGAGCAATACGCTGACGGGCATGATGTGGTACGCCGAGTCGATGAATTAAGGAGACGCGTGCATGGCGATGGTCGTGCCGAGCCGTATCACAACGTGCAGGACCAAGCAGCTCCAAGTCGAGGACTTGAAGCTAGCCATCTTGTCATATTGTGAGGGAATGGACATCCCGATTGACGTCGCCGTGACCGCGATGGCGGAAGTGCTGGGGATCATTTCCGCCAACATCGAGGCGCGCGGGCTGGCTCCGTCCACCACCTTTGAAACACGGATGGATGCGTTGTTACAGGCTGTGAAGGTTCACTATCTGAAGAACGTGGTGGCGATGAACGGGGCGAAGATCACGCACCCCCATTTATTCAAGAAAGGATAGCGATGGCGCTGACAACCATCGATCAAATGCACGCCGGGATGCAACCCGCGCGGGAATGTATCAAAGCGGTGACGGGGACGTTGGTCGCGGGGCGACATATGTCGCTCTTTTATCTCGCCGGCATTCCCGCGGCGGCGGCGGCGCCGGCACCCGGCATCGGCGGCGCGGTCTTGACGAGTTATGCCGGGCAATTGCCGTTTACGAATCCGGCGAGTGGGGAAACCCGGCTGATCCGGTTCGCTGGCATGTCAACGCAGGCCGGCGAGCTCTGGTTGTGTGATCGTCTCTGGCACAACAGCGGTATCAATATCACGCTGACCAGCGAGCAGACATTTACGAGTTCGGCGCAAATCCCCTCGCGCGATGTGAACGGATCGAATGCCGGTGAGGGGGTGCAAATGGCCGTGGAGGTGTCAGGAGCCACGGGAGCGGGCACACCGACCTTAACGGGTAAGTACACGAATCAATCGGGGACGGCCGGTCGGACCGGGACGAACCTTGTCGCCACAGTCGCGTCCTCGATTGCCGGCACGTTTCATCCGTTGGCCTTGCAGGCCGGGGATACGGGCATTCAGAAGGCGGAATCACTCCAGCTCTCCGCGACCTGGACCTCGGGGACCATTCACTGTGTCCTCTATACGATCTTGGCGCGCCTCCCCCTCTTGGCGGGCATCGGCAACGCCCTCGATTCGCTCCAAACCGGATTTCGCAAAATGTGGGACAACACTGTCCCATTCTTGGTGTTTGTGCCGAACACGACGACGACGTCCAATATCAGCGCGCATGCCATCTGGTCGCAAGGGTAACGATGCCGAATCCGACCGCCAATCATCGGCAGGGGACAACAGGACGCTTCACGGGGTTCTGGAGAAATCCATTGGCTCGGAATACGGGCCTCTTCCCGATGGTCCTGCCAGGCCTGCGGATCGATGGCGGCTATCCGGTCGGCGTGCGCGATTTTGTGTTCGGCACCTTTGCCCCTGCGCGGCCGATTAATTATCAAGGGATGAGCGCTGGAAACGGCATCAGTGTGGGGGAGAAGATCCGATGAGTTTTCCGCAGCTCCGCTCGCGCTATTTCAGCTTTCCACGGACGGAGCAGCCGTCTGGTGGGGCCGACACTACGCTGGCTGCTGTCCTCACTGGAACAGGGTCGTTGTCTGCGGTGCTCTCAACGAATATCACCATGGCCGCCGCGATAGCCGGCAGCGGTTCCCTCACCGCGGCGCTCACCACGCAGATTCGATTGGCATCACAGCTCACCGCCACTGGATCACTCGTGGCCGCCTTACTCACCGACATTCGGCTGGCCGCGGCTTTGCAGGGCACTGGGGCCTGTGTCGGAAACTTGCAGACCGACATTCGCCTGGCGGCGGCCCTCCAGGGTCTCGGGTCTGTTGCGGCGGCGCTCACCACGCAAATTCAGATGGCTTCAGTGCTCGCCGGTACCGGCACACTGGCGGCGGATCTGCAGGTGGATGCCAGCACCATGTTTGCGGCGCTCCAAGGCACGGGGTTCGTGACCGCTGCCTTATCGACCGACATCCGATTGGCTGCGGCGCTGGCGGCGTCTGGCACCCTCGCTGCCGCCCTGACCACGCAGATTCAGTTGGCTGCCGCCTTAACCGGAACCGGGACCATGACGGCGGATCTCACCACGGCGATTCGGTTGGCCGCGGAGCTGACCGGTAGCGGAGCGCTCGCGGCGGCCTTGACGACGCAAATTCAACTGGCGGCGGCACTCGCCGGATCAGGAGCACTCACCGGATCACTGGCCACGGACATCCGCCTGGCGAGTACTCTGACCGGTACGGGCGCGCTGGCCGGCAACTTAGTGACCGATGCCAATTTCTCCGCCGTGCTCACGGGCGCCGGCACGCTGGCTGCGGCGCTCGCCACGGAGATTCGGCTTGCCGCGCAGCTCGCCGGATCCGGAGCCCTCGCCGGGGCTCTCGCCACGCAGATTCGTTTGGCCGCGGCGTTATCTGGCGCCGGCACCCTTACCGCGCAATTGGAAGTGGTTCTGCTCGACCTGATTCGCATGACGCAGGTGTCAGGCTCGATGCCGAGCATGAAGAGCGTGCAGGGCCTCATCCCGACCGGCGGTGCGGTGTCGGCGCTGGCTCCGACGATGCGCGATCCGAAAGGAGACGCCTAGATGGCGGAGAATCGAGAGCTGGCGCTCGTCCTCAAATTGATCGCGGATCAGTTCCAAGCGGAGATGAAGAAGTCGCACGGCCTGACGAGCGACTTTGCCACCTTCCTCACAAGCTGGAAGACGCAACTGGCCGCCGTGGGCACGACTCTCTTTGCCGTGGCGAAGAGTACGGCGAATTATGGCGATGAATTGGTCAAGGCCAGCCAACGGCTGGGCACCACCGTCGAAGATACGGCACGGTTGCAGCATGCCGCCCGACTCTCGGATACCGATCTCCAAGGCCTGTCGGCGACGATCGGGTTCCTCTCCAAAGAAATGGTGCAGGCGGCGTCCGGGAATGCGGAGGCGCAGCAGAAATTCGATCTCCTTGGACTCTCCGTTCGTAACTCCGCCGGGCAATTGAAAAGCACGACGGAGATTCTACTCGAACTCAACGACAAGTTCCGGCAAATGCCTGATGGGCCGGAGAAAACCGGGCGCGCGATGTTGGTCATGGGCAAGAGTGCCAAGGAGGTGCTGCCGTTCCTGAACTCCGATCTCCGCGAAGCCTTTACCGAAGCCGAGAAGCTCGGGCTCGTCATGAGCGAGAAGGATGCCCGCGCCGCCGAACACTTCAATGATGAGCTGACGAAACTCCAGGGGGCGATTCGTGGCGTAACCAATGATATTGGGTCGGCGCTGATCCCGAAGTTCGACGCAATGACCCATGCCCTGACAACTATTATTACCGATGCGCACGCCGCGGCGGCGGCTATCTTGGCCATTCCGAAGGTCGCACCGAGCGAACAAACGGTGACGGTGCAGCCGCCGGACGGCAAGAAGCGGTTGCGTGTAGTGCCGGCCCCCTCGAAAGCCGAGCAGCAAGCCTTTGCACCGGAGCCGTCGGGATTTGTCGAGAAGGCGCAGCAGGACATCGGGAAAGCTCTCGTGGCGCAGTTCATTAGCGAAGAGAAAATTAAGGAGAGTTTGCGGAATCAAGAGGAAGCGAAAGGCAAGGCCCTGCTCGAGATCTATCTCGCGCAAAACCGCGCGATCGACATCGGCAACAAACTGCGGACCGAGGGCGCAGACGGCTATCGCCTCGCGATCGATCGGCAACTGCAGTTTGAGCAAGAGGATCAGGCCTACCAGGAGCGTCAGGGGCGCTTGATCGTGGAGCAGACCGGGCTGCAGGTCCGGATCCAGGAGCAGGCTGCTCGATCGGAGCGCGCCGCCTTGATCGAGAACGCGCAGGCCTGGGTTGCCTACTACGACCAAGTCGGTGGATCGTCGGAGGGGCGCTATCAGCGCGAGATGGATCTTCTGCGGGCCCATCTGGCGCAGCAGACGCAGCTGACTCAGGAGGAGGCGGGGCGGCTCCTGATCGCCTGGGAAGATCATCAAGACGAGTTAGCTCGCCTGATCCTCAACCGGACCACTCTCACAGCCCAAGAACGGGAGACGTTGGAACTGCAGGCGCTCGCGCAGCTCGCGCAGGCGCACGAACGGGTGAGTGACGACATCTTCTCCGGCTGGGCGCGCGGGATGGAGCGGTACGTGCAAGATACGAAGTCCGGCTTCGGATTGGCGGCAGATTTGGCCCGGCGGACGGCGCAGGCGATGGAGCAAGGGTTCCGCAACTTTTTCTTCGATCTCTTCGACGGGAAGATCAAGACGTTGAAAGATGCACTCAAGGGCGTGCTCGATTTCGTGAAGCAGATCGCCGCACAGATTGCGGCGCAGATTGCGGTCAAGGGCGTGCTGTCCGGGTTCGGCTTCGGGGCCAATCTGGGCGGCGAACTCGTCCAGCGCTTTGCCACCGGTGGGCCGGTCATGGGCACGGGCAACCGCGACACGGTCGCGGCACTGCTCACGCCGGGGGAATACGTCCTCTCGCGCCAGGATGTCAGCGCAATTAAGAATGGTATCGTCCAGGCCAATCGCCAGGCACCGGCGATCACGGTGAACGTGCTCAATGCGCCTCCTGGGACGTCGGCCCAGGTGCAGACCAGGCAAGATGTCGACAGCGTCGTGATCGACGTCCTGCTCCGGCATCGCCGCGATCTCGGCCTGGCCTTCGGAGGGGCGTAATGGCGGCCTATCCGTCGATTGCGATTGCGATCCAGAATTTTCAGGAACTCCCCCGTGCCTATGAGACCATTCGCACCGAATATGAAGACGGCTATGTGGCCACGCGGGCTAAGAGCACCACGGCCCCGCGCCGCTTTCGCTTCAAGCATGAAGTGGTCTTGGCGGCGGACGTGACGACGTTCAACACCTTTTGGGAGGCGCGGAAGGGCGGGGCGGAAGCCTTCGACTTTACCGATCCGCGCACGGCCGCCGTCATCTCCTGCCGCTTTGTCGGCTCGCCGCCGCCCTATCAGCCGCGCGGGTCTGCGAATGTGGCGTTCGATATCGGCCCGATCGAAATCGAGGAAGCCCTGTGAGAACGATCACCGCGGCGCTGATTGCCGAAAGTAACAAACTGGCGACGACCTCGGCCTGGATTCCCCTGCTGTCGGTGGAGGTCTCGCCGGCGAACATCTTGCGCCTGACGCCGCATCCGACCGCCGTCACCTTTGACAGCGTGCTCTATACGCCCTGGGCGATCCAGATCGAGAAGGTGAATCAGAACACGCGCGGGAATCTGGCGGAGCTCTCAATCACGCTCTCGAACGTCACGCGGGAGATCAGTGCGAATCTGGAAACCACCGATGTGCGCGGGGCACGGGTGACGTTGCGGTATGTGAACAGCGCGAATGTGGCTGATCCGGAGGCGCTGGCCGTGGAAGAGCGCTATGAAGTGCTCTCGGCGCGGGTGAAGGGTGAGCAATTTGCCACGTTCATCGTCGGGCAGGATCGTTTAGAGAGTCAGGTGGCCCCTGGCGGTCGATTCTATCGCGACAATTGCCGCCACATTTACAAAGATGCGGCCTGCGGCTATGTGGGGAGTCTCGCGACCTGCGACAAGGTGCTGGAAGGGACGAACGGCTGTCGGGCGCACAACAACATCCCGTTCTTTGGCGGATTTCCCCTGATGCCGGGGGCGATCGGACGGGTGGCGTAATGACGCTAGAGGAACTCGACCACATGACCGTAGAGGATCTCATCGGCGTGCCGTTCAAGCTGGGGGCGCGGTTACCTGGTCCGGCCGTGGATTGTTATGGGCTGGTGATGGAGGTCTGTCGTCGGCGCGGGATTATGCTGCCGGATCCCTTCACGAGTCATGTGCGGGTGATGCAGGCGAAGGACTGGATTCTCACGCGCCTGACGGGTTGGCGGCGTGTGGAGCAGCCTGCCGCTGGCGTGGTGGTCGAATTAGTGCCGGGCGCAGGCGTGCCGGCGCATGTGGGCGTGCTGCTCGATGCCCGACGGGTGCTGCACGCTGATCCGCAGGCCGGGGTGATTGGCTCGGATCTGTTGCGACTCCAGGAATGGGGGCTGGTGCGAGGGTTCTATGTCTACGGCTGAACTGATCGATGAGACGGTGCGGCCCTCGACGCTGCTGATCGTCGAGTCGGCGCTCGACGATGAGTGCCGGCGGGAGACCTGCGCCATCGAACCCGGCCGCTATCTCGCTGAAGTGTTGCCGCCTGTCGTGACACCCGCCACCTGGATCGTGATCGAGCGCGGTCGGGTGGTGCCGCTGGAGGAGTGGCCGACGCTCCTGATTACGCCCGGCATGGAGCTGATCGCCTATCCCAGGATCGGGAAGAACCCCACGCAGCGGCTCCTCGCCGGCGGGTTTCTGTTTGCGGCGGGACTCGTCCTCTCGTTCACGCCGGCGTCGCCGTTCGGCTTGTTCCTCATGTCAGTGGGGGCTGGGGTGGCGGCGCAAGGGTTGTCGGGCGCTTTGGGAGCGATCGGCAAATCGGCAGCGGCCCCCGCCACGTCCGTCGGCTCGATCGATTCGTCGCCCACATACGGTTTTAGCGGCATTCAGAATTCCACGCGCGCGGGCTCGCCGATTCCGGTGGTCTACGGCACCCATCGCACCGGTGGGCACATGCTGGCGACGTCAGTGTCTACGGTTGATGACACCGATGTGCTGCATATGCTCATCGCGCTCAGTGAAGGCGAAATCTCGGCCATCAGCGCGATCCAAATCAACGATCAAGCGGTCGAGAACTATCCCTCCGTCACGACGGAGACGCGCCTGGGCCTGAACCGACAGACCGTCATCGGGCTCTTCGGCGACGCCTCCGCCACGACCCTCGCGGCGGACCTCACCCTCTCGACGACGTTTGTCAGCTATACCACGAGCCTCACAAATGTGAACGCCATCGAATTCCGGCTGCTCTTCCCGCAAGGGCTCTTTGCCCTGAATAGTTCCGGAGGATTCTTTTCCGCCTCCGTGAGCATCGAGGTGGACTATCAGCTGGTAGGGGCTGTGGGATGGACGACCGGCCCGCGCGTCACCTACACCGAAGCGAAGCGGGCGGTCTTGCGCCGCACCGTGCGCATTGATGGCTTGGCGGCGGGCCAATACACGGTGCGGGTCCGCCGCACGACCGAGCCATCCGCCAGCAATACGCTGGTCGATGAAGTGCATCGCGACGCGGTCACGGAAATCCTCAACCACGGTTTCACGTATCCCAACGTCGCGTTGATGGCCGTGAAGACCCTCGCGACGAATGTGCTGAGCAACAGCCAGCCGCGCGTCACGGCCTTGGTACAGGGCGTGAAGGTGAAGGTGTTCAGTTCCGCCACGCAGTATACGGTGGCCTGGTCAAACAATCCGGCGTGGGTGGTCTTCGACCTCCTCACCTCGACCCGCTATGGGCTGGGCCGGTTTGTTTGGCCTACCGAATACAGCACCGGGACGGTGCAGGTGAATAATGGCACGGCGATCGTGCAGGGCACCGGCACCGGCTGGACCACGGCCAACGTGCGGAAGGGGCAGAAGCTGGTCGTGCCGGGCCAAGGGCGGCTCGGGACCGTGCTGAGCCTGAATGTCGGCAGCCAGCAGATCACACTCACGACGAACTGGGCCGGGTCGACGCAATCGGGCTTGGCCTATGAGCTGCATGCCGACGACCTCGATCTCCAGAGTTTTGTGGATTGGGCGGCATTCTGTAACGAATTGGTGCCGGACGGGGCCGGCGGGAGCGAAGCGCGCGCGACGGTCGACTATGTGCTGGACGCCGAAAATCAGAAGGCCTGGGATGTCGTGCTCAAGCTCTGTACGTTGGGACAGGCGGCTCCGGTGCTGATGGGGAATTATCTCAGCATCAAAATTGAACGTTCGGCGAGCCCTGTGCAGCTTTTTACAATGGCGAACATCGTCAAAGGGAGCTTTGAGGAATTGTTCCTCCCGCTGAAAGAGCGGGCCAACATCTTTGAAGTGCAATTCCTGAACGCGGCCAAGCGCTACGAGCAAGAGATGGTCACGCTCGAAGACCCCCTGCTCTTTACGAACTCCATCGCGCCGCGCCGGCAGGCCGTGTCGGTCTATGGGGTGACGCGGGCCTCGCATGCCGCGCGATTGGCGCGCTTCTATCGGGCGGTGAATCGCGACATGACCCGTACGATTGTGTTCGAAGCGGGGATCGATGCCATCCGGATCGAGCCGGGCGACGTATTTCGTTTTCAACATGACGTGCCGCAATGGGGATTCGGCGGTCGCGCAGCGAGCGGATCGGGCAGTGGGACCATCGTCCTCGATCGATCGGTCACGATCGCCAGCGGCAAAACCTATGAGGTCATCGTCCGGCATGGGGATGACAGCATCGAAACGAAGACGGTGACGACCGGCGTGGGCACGCACAGCACGCTCGCCATCAGCGGCAGCTGGACGACGGTACCCGTGAAGGGCGAAGTCTATGCGTTTGGGGAAACCGCGATCAGTACGAAGCCATTCCGCTGCATCCAGCTGGAGCGGACCCAGGAGCTCACGGCCCGGATTACCGGGGTGGAATATGTCGCGAGTGTCTACGACGACAGCGGCATTCCGCCGATCAACGCGGTGAACTATAGCGCGATTGCGGATCTCTCCGGTCCGCCGGGGCCCGTGAAGAACTTGGTGCTCCTCGAGCAGGACGCGACGATGCAGTCGGTCTGGGTGTCGTTTACCCCGCCTGGCTCGGCCAATTATCGCCACGCGCGGATCTATCGTATAGACAGCGGGGTCGATGTCTTGCTTGGCGAGGCTTCTTCGAACGCCTTTGCCATCGAAGGGCTGGCGGCGGGGCAATTGGTCTCGGTGAAGGTGACGTCGGTGTCGACGGCCGGCGTGGAAAGCAGCCGCAGCACGGCGCCGACGGCCTCTATCGTGCTCGGTGAAGCGCATCCGCCCGATGTCGCGAACCTGACGCAGTATTTTGAAGGCGGGGTGGCGTATCTCTCTTGGTCGCCCGTGTCTTGGGTGTCGGCCATCGAGTATGAGATCCGCAAGGGGGCCACATGGGAGTCAGGGGTCATCCTCGGCCGCACCGGGTTCACGCGCGTTCCGGCCGCCGGAGACGGCACCTACTGGATTGCAGCCAGAGACGCGAGCGGGAGCTATTCGATCACCCCCGCGTCGTTGCTCGTGGCAGGGTCCGCGCTCACGAATAACGTGGTGGTGACGCTGGATGAAGATGGCAGCAATTGGCCGGGGACGGTCTCTGGCGACGTGTACGTGCTCGATAACACGCTCAAGATCGGGGGCACAGGTCTCTTTGACGGCGTGAGCGATCTGGACGCCGCGCCGGGCCTGATCGATCTGTGGGGCGGACTCGGCACGACCGGCACCTATGAGATCGCCACCGCCGACATTATCGACCTCGGCACCTCCAAACTCGTTGGCATTGTCGCGAGCTATACGGCGCGCGGCGAAGATCCCTCCTCGCTCATCGACGATGTGCTGGACTTCGATGCGTTGGCGACGCTCGATGGCTCCTTCGGGGAATTCATTAATGTGCAAGTCCAGGTGGCCATCGCGGGGAACGACGGGGTGTTCGGCTCCTGGCTCAATCTGGTGCCGGGGCAATATGTCGGGAGGAAATTCAAATTCCGCGTGGTCCTCTCGACGAGCAGTCCGGCGGTGACGGCCGTGGTGAGCACACTCGACATCACGGTGGATATGCCGGACCGCATCGAGACCTTTACGAATCAGGTCCTCGCGGCGGCTGGGACGAATCTGACCTATACGCCGGCGTTTCAGGTACGGCCGAATGTGCAGGTGACGATCATCAATGCCACGGATGGGGACGATGTGAAGTTGACCAGCGAGACCACGGCGGGCTGCACCGTGCAAATCCGCAACGGCGGATCCGGCGTGGATCGGAACGCCAATATCACGGTCGTGGGATACTAGGAGGGATCGATGTCACAGAATAGTCTCGTCGTCGCGAACGGCACCGGCGCGGCGGTGCGCGCCGCACTCAATAATGCGCTGAACTCGCTGGTGACCGTGAATAGCGGCAGCAGCGCCCCGAGTACGACGTATGCCTATATGCTCTGGGCGGATACGACGAACGATCTGCTGAAGATCCGCAACGCCGCCAACACGGCCTGGCTCACAGTCGGCAAGCTGAGCCTCACGAATCTCGGACTGGCTCCGATTCTGCGCGGCTACCTCTGGGGCATGACCCTGTCGAATAACGGCACCGATGCGACGAATGACATCGATGTGGCCGTCGGCTCCTGCGCGTCCGACGACAGCGCCGACGCCAACCGGGTGCTGCTCAACCCAGGGGCCCTCACGAAACAGCTCGACGCCACCTGGGCCGCCGGCACGAATGCGGGCGGCCGGATCTCGTCGGAGTCGCTGGTGAACGGCACCTGGCACGTCTACGCCTTTCGCCGATCGGGCGGCGCGGACGACATCTGCTTTTCCCAGTCCCTCACGCCGACCCTGCCGGACAGCGGCACGCACAAGCGCCGGATCGGGAGTATTTTGCGGGAGAGCGGCGCGATCGTGTCGTTCGTGCAATACGGCGATCACTTCCAACGTAAAAGCCCCACGTTGGACATCAATGTCAATAATCCTGGCACCTCGGCGGCCTTGCGGACGGTCTTGGTGCCCACAGGCCTTACGATTCTCAGTTGGTTGCGCGTCGGATCGATTTCCACGTCCGTCGCCGCGGCGATTTGGATTCAGGATCCTGCGTTGACCGATAGTGCGCCCGGGAGTACCGCCGCCCCGCTCTGTTCGTTTAATGTCACCACCTCGGCGGCGGAGTATCAGGAAATGTTTGTGTTTACGAACACCAGTGCGCAGGTCCGATCCCGGTTCAGTGCTTCTGATGCGAACGCCAACTTGTATATCGCGACGCTGGGCTGGGTCGATCCGCGTGGACGGATCGACTGATGCCTCCGCGAACGGACGATCTCATCGGGAGGCTGGAGTGACCTGTTCGCGCTGCGGCGGGCTCTTGCATGATGAGGCGGTGC
>FRDC01000970.1_pt2 | contig 15053 bp, 33 predicted proteins | sample 1106171 | NCBI WGS metagenome assembly FRDC01 (sample SAMEA3930566, study PRJEB13176) | freshwater metagenome | biome: Drinking water system; feature: drinking water; material: water | place: Singapore | collected 2014-12-20 | reverse complement strand
GTGATGATCGGGGAAAACGCGGTTGCTGTCTATTAACGCCGTTCGAGCATCGGGTCGCGTGGCTCGATCTTCATGATGTTGATGTTAATTTCTCGCTCAAGATTGTCGAGGGCTCCGCGAACATCAGCAATCTCCCGTCGCACCCAATCAGCGTTGGTCTCCTGGTTTTCTGGCGACAGCTCCGGGTTTACACTTGTCCAGCCCCATCGGAGCGATTTTCCGAGCGCGGCTTGTAACTCGCCAAGCTCTTCGATCATCTTCCCGCGGGCAAAGTCGAGTCCGGGGCGCATGTAGCGGGGGTCAGTCATTGTTCTCTCCAAGGATTATTCAACGACGCGTTAACGCGCATAGACTGTCCGGCTTCCCGGACCTTTGCCGCGCAATGAAACATGGAAGCCGCCACGGCGCAGCGCGGCTGATAGCGCCATGTAGCAGCCCGGCGGGCCGCCGTGTTGCTGGTAGCGCCACGACTTCTTGTCGGGATACAGTGCGAGTGCGAGATCGTAGAAGCTCATTTTGCCCGGCTCACGCAACAAGTCGTCAATTCGTTCCGGCAGCGTCTTCCTCGGCATGTCGGGCCTCTTTAAGGGGCGGGATGCGACGCGTTAAGGATCAGACGGGCCGTAAGGCGTGCCGCTAATGTCACCCATCCAGCCCGGAGGTTTCCGATCTGCAATAGCCGTTAGAGCTGCCAGCGCCAGTGATTTCAGATCACCAATCCGCTCGTCATACGGTTCGTTATCGCGCCACAGACGGCCATGGATTGATCTAAGGGCCTCTATGGCTATCCTCAGTCTCGCGCCCTCGGGGCCGCGCATGAAACTGGCGGTATCGTCGCTGAGAGCCTTCTCCATGGCCCTCATAAGGGCCGGCTGCATAGTCAAGGCGAAGTCGCGACCTTGCGCGTCCTTCACGGTGCAGTAGTCCGGGCCGTCTTCATATTGGAGAGGCAGCCTGCTTTCGCCAGCATCCGAACTGGACGGGGGCGGGTGGTCGGTCGGTAGAGGCTCTCTAGGATATATGAAGCGCCTGTACATCATTCTCTCCAATCTTAAGGGGTGGTTTACGCGCGTCCCTTGCTGGCCGCGAGCTGTTGCAAAACTTGCTTGTTGCCGTGCTCGATATTTTGAGCCACGACCTCCATTGCCATTGCTGGAGTGACCGTCCGCTGATCTTGCAGGGCCACCAGTTTGCCCAGCATATTGGAGGCGACGGCCAGCAGTTCCAGAGAGGATAGTTTGCCAGCGTGTTTGTTCACGAGCGCGCACAGGTCTTGGTAGGCGACCTCATGCTCTGGCTTGGCGGTTTTCAGGCTCATGTGCCCACCTTCGGCCCCTCGGTGCCGTCCATCTCGTACCAAGTAAACTCGCCATCCTCGCCAACGGGGAAGTGTGCCCGGCAGGTACTGCAAAACGTGCCGTTGTAGAAGTGCGGATCGCGGGCATACGTCTCCGCAATCGTCCGCCCCATGGTGGTGATCGCGCCGCATTTGGCGTGTCGATAGGCATCTCGGTAAGGGCGAACAAACCCCTTCGCCCGTTCGGCTCCTGAGAGGACGACATAGCCCTTTTGCTGACCAGTTGCGGGGTTGATCTCCCGGTGGTCTTCAGTGACCGGAGAACCATCCGTCAGGGTGCGCTGACTGCGATCGACCGGGATAGCGGCCGCCGCTGCGCGCTTTGCTTCGTCAAGTCGGTCCTTAGCAGCGACAACCTTGCGGTAGGCGTCATTGACAGCCTTATCGGCGTTGGTGCGCTCGTTAACGGCAGTGTTATAGTCGGCTTGTGCTTGCTCTAGTTCGGTCACTGGCTTGATCTCCGTGAAGAATGGTTTTGGTGGCGACTTATCGAAGACTCGATCAACCCAAGCCTTGACGGCTTCGGGCGGGCATATGTGCGGCAACGGCCGCCATTCTGTGGGGCCAAAGCGCGGCGGTTCCCATGGCCACGCCATGTTGCGCGGTACGGGCTCCCAATCGAGTTTACCGCCGCAGACAAAGCAGGGTTCGCAGGGTGGGTTGGTCGCCATCAACCATGCTCCTTAACTTGCCGTTAAGCCGGCTTGATGCTGATGTCACCGAGTTTAAGGTTACCACCTGCGTCAACCGTGGCGCCGCAGAATGCAGCAGCTTCTCGGCTTTCGCGCAGCTTCCGTTGCGCAGCGTGAACAGCGCACTTAGCTGTAAGGCCCATCGGTCTGCCTGTGTCCGCAAAATGCCAAGTCGTTCGCATGTTGCCGTACATGCCGATGTTGACCACAGACACAACCAAGCCTTCACGGTCGAAGGTTACCTCATACTCACGACCGCTTCGCCTCTCCGTGTGACATCGGACGACAGTGCGTCCGCTTTTCGGCAGAACTCTAATGGTCATGTTTCTCTCCTTCTGCCTTTAAGGCGCGGTTTGCTTGCCGCATGCGGCCAGATGGTGCGCGCTTCCCAGCACACCCATGTCGGCATGGATCGGGCGCGATCCAAGAGTTCGCGCAGTGTGAGTGGACCGTAAACCTCGCCGTCGCCGGTAATAATCTCAAACATGACGGGCTTGCTCCGGTTCGATGAACTCCCGGACCTCGATCCGCATCGCTGGCGAATCGGAATAGCGCTTGATCACCCTGCCGTCGACGACCTGGGAGTCGTCACCCCACACGATGCCGTTGAACGCGTCGGTGACCTTTCCGTAATTGTCCCAATCCGGGCGCGACGTCGGCAAAATGGCGCCGTGCAGCGCCTTGGCTTGGTCCTTTTTCGACCAACTCACCGGGATCTCCCGGAACGAGTGCACCAGCAGCGCCACCGGGTTGCTGGTCGGCTGGCGCCCCCGCATGAACAATTGCGCGGCCTCGGCGAGCGTCGCCTCGTAGGCTTCGGTGGCGGGGTCCGGGTACTGCTGGATGAAAATCTTTTTCGATCCCTCACGCGTGATGTAGCTGGCCTTCCCGGTATGCAGCCAGGCCTCTCGCGGGATCACCAGACGAGAGCGGTGGCGCCCCTTGTGGCCAGGCGGGCCGCGGAGCTCGAAGCACACAAAAGGTACCGGCCCTGGAATCAGGGCCGGCCATCGGTGTTCGAGGGTAGGGAGCTCGGGCTGCGGTTCCATTAGGACTTGTCCGCTCCAGCCGCCTCCGCGACCTGGCGGGCGGCGTCGCCGATCGGGACGACGTTGGAGGCTCGCGGCGCGCGGCCGCCGCCCTTCGGGGGCTTCTTGCCCGCCGAACCCTTGCGGGGCTTGCGGCCGGCCGCCTGGACCTCGTCGAGGGCGTCGCCATCGATCTTGTGCTCGTCGAACATCTCCTCCTGCGCCATCGCGCGCTTCAGGATGCCGAGCTTCTTCATGCCGTCAATCATGTGGTGCACGGTGACGTGCAGATCGTCGTCCTCCATCTCGTCGAGCTTCAGCACGATCCCGAGCGCCTTGCGATCGACATGGTCCTTTTCGACCGCCTGCTTGACGGCCGAGCCATAGATGCCGGTATGCGAGGCGGCCCGCTTCTTGGTCTCGCGCTTCGTCTTGGCGAGGTCCTGCCAGACGGATTGCTTCGGAAAAATCAACGTGGTGGCTTCGGTGACGCTACCGGTGCCGCCTTTGGCGGGCGATCGGGCCATGCGTGGTCTCCTTCAAGGGGTTAATTTAACGAGACCGCGCGCTCGGCCGGCTCGTGGTGGGCATCATCCTCGGCCAGCACGTCGCGCAGCAGCGACGCCGCGACCGAGGTCGGCGCCGCGTGACACATATCGGCGAGATTGTGCAGGCGCTCGGCGGTCGCCGCATCCAGCGGGACCTGCACCCACACAACCTCGCTCTCGTCGATTCGCTTCCGCATGGCTTCCGTCTAACGGCATTGTTTGGCGAAGGTTCATCACGCTGACGCCCCGTCCACTTTTTTCCCCAACTTTGGGATCGGGCTGGTCTGGGGCCATTTCGTGCCCTTTGGCCATTGCCGACGTAACTGATTGACCATCCGATAGTAGGTCTTGAGCGTCGTCGACGTCTTGCCGGCGAAAAAATCCTCCAGAAAGGAATGCTTTCCGTGGATCTCCTTGCTGACGGTAGACAGCGCCCAACCGTTCGCGTTCGCGTAGGTCTGCGCCAGGACCATCAGGTTTTCGCGCATGATTTTTTCTGACATTTGGATTCACTACACCGGAAAATTTCCACCGGCAAGGTGCCGAGGCGCTTGACTTGGGGAAAATTGTCCATAAGTTGGAGGGGCAATCGTAGCCGAGCGCCGGAGCGATCGAAAAATGCCTGACCTTCCCCCGCCCCTTTCCTTTGATTATTTCCGCAATGCCGTCTGGCCCTGGGTCCAGGCGGCCGTTTTGCTTGCCCTGACGATCGCGTGGGTGATCGCGCCGTGACGCCGGACGAGCGCTGCTTTCTGTTCCTGCTGGCCCGGATGACGCTGCGTCCGCGGCCACCCGATCACGTCATTCGGGCCAACATCGCTCGTCTGGAGGCGGCTGAAGCCCGCCGACGGGACGAAATTATCGCAACCATCATCGAGAGGATCAACCAGCAATGCCAGACCTGAATCCGCGCGCCGTCATGGGCAGCAATACCCAGCCCGAGATCGACTACGCCCGCGAGGAGAGCGAGCGACTCGCCAAAGAATACGCAGCGCTTGCCGAAACGGCCGCCAGTCTTGAGGCCGAGGCCGAGACGGTCCCGCTGCCGATCGCCGATGACGCCACCAAGGCCACGGTCGTCGACCTGATCAAGCGCGTCCGCGACACCAAGGTGCGGATCGAGGCAATCCATGGGGTCGAGAAACAGCCGCATCTGCGCCGCGGTCAGGGCGTCGACCAGTTCTTTTTTGGGCTATGGGATCGTCTCCTGAAGCGCAACCGGACCGCTCGCGATGGCATCGGCGACGTACTCGGCAAGGAATTGACCGCCTACGATACCCGCGTGCTGTTGGCCGAGCAGGAGCGGCGCCGCAAGGCCGCCGAGGAGGCGGCGCGGATCGCGGCGGCCGCCGAGGCGGAGCGCATCCGGAAGGAGCAGGAGGCCGAGGCCGCCCGCCTGGCGGCCGAGCGCGCCCGTAAGCCCGAGACCACGGCGGCCAAAACCGAAGTCGCCAACCAGGTCGAGCAGCAGGCCAGCGAGGCGCGAATTGAGGCGCAGGTTGCGGAGCGCGTCGCCGAGGATCGCCACGTCGAGACCCTGGCGCGGCCGGCTGACCTGATGCGGACCCGCACCGCGGCCGGCACGCTGTCGACGATGGCGACCGAGACCTACGCGGAGATCGAGGACGCCGCCAAACTGGATGCCGCCAAGCTGTGGGCCTACGTCTCGTTCGACGCCAAGCAAAAGGCGTTGAACGCGTGGGCGAAAAGCACCGATTACCGCCAGCCGATGGATGGTGCGAAGATTGGCCGCCGACCGAAGTCGACGGTGCGCTGATGGCCGGCTCATTCATCATAGGTTCCAGCGCATCGCCTCGCCCCAAGGTCATGCTGCACCCTCGGCGCGCGGATAATCTGCGCGTCCATTCCGAGCATATCCACTCCAACGTCGCCAGGTTCATGGGATGGGGGCGGCTGGCCGAACTGCTGAAATCGACCGGCGAAATCCTCCACGGCGAGGAACTAGAAGCCATCGTGATCGAGGACGACGGGATTCAACTTTTCATCAATTGGAGGTGACCATGCCCAAGAGCTACTCGATCGTCGGAACGCAATTCACCGGTACGCCCAAATCCTTTCTGGCTGGCCTTCAGCCCGGCACCGCCGCGGTGCTGATCCGGGAGCCGACCAACAAGTATGACGGGAACGCGGTCGCGGTTTGGATCGAGGGCCGGCGGGTCGGCTACATCCCAAAAGCGCAAAACGTGACGCTGGCGCAATATATCGACCAAGCGGGGGTCGGCCAGGTCGACGGCGGTGCCCTGATGGCGATGGATCAGAACGCCACCCGCGCAATCACGGCCAAATTCACGCGCTCGCCGAACTCCGGATTCCCGATGGTCGAAGTATGACAATGTCGGCCAACAAGCGGCGCCAACTCGCGGAGCTTTACGAGGCCGCAAGCGGCATCTGTTGCTATTGCGACGGCGCGACCTGGTTGGCGTTCCGGGAGGGGCGCAATGCGGCGCGCCGGCGGCTCGGGATCGTGGCCGGAACGCCAGGCGCCGGTAATGCGCTGACGGCCGCCCGCGCGACCCGCGAGCATCTGATCAAGCGCGCCGACGGCGGGACTGATGCCGGCAACCTCAAGCTGGCCTGTCTGGCCTGCAACGTCCGCCGCGGCGATAGCACGCCAGATGAGCATCGCGCCGACATGCAAAAGCTGGTCGCGGCCGGGCTGCACCCGACTAACCGGCCGTCGGCGGTCCCGGATCCGGCGCGGCATCAGCGCGTCGGCCTGAAGGCGCTGCGCAATCTGCGCGCCGGAATCGAACCCACCACCCCACCAGGAGAAACCACGCTATGAGCGACATTGACGGAAAAGACGCCTTCGAGATGCTGCTGGACCGATTGACCGACGCGATCAACAGCGAGCGCACCGAGCGCGAGCGGGCGCAGGACGCGCAGCACGCATTGAGCAACGCGCGGCGCGAAAACCAGGATATGGCTCAACGCTTGGCCTCGGCGCAAACCGATCTGACGCGGCACGCGACCGGGCTGCCGAAACTTGCCGAACTCCTGAACGCCGCCCGTGCCGCGCTCCCGCACCTAACGGACTTCGAGGGCGTCCGCGATCGGCTGAAAAAAGCCGCCGACGAGGCTGGACCTTGGTGCGACGAAATACCATTCTAACGGGGACAATTGTCCCCAACCCGAGGCTAACCAAATGCCCGAGACCAAACCCGTTGCCCGCGTGCCGGCCATCGGAATCCACCGCCCGATCGAGGACCGCAGTTTCCTGGCCGTGATCGCAGCCGCAGCCGCCGATCCGAAGTGCGACGTCACCAAGATGCAGGCCCTGCTCGACATGCAGCGCCAGATGGAGGACCGCGAGGCCGTCAAGGCGTTTACGCGGGATTTCATCGCCCTCCAGCGCGTGCTGCCGGTCATCAATCGCGACGGCAAGATCGAGATTCGCGAAAAAGATCCGCGCACCGGCAGCCGCGAACATGGCCGCGTCCAGCAGGCCACGCCCTATTCGACCTATCCGAACATCATGAAGGTATGCAAGCCGCTGATGGAGGATCACGGGTTCGCGCTTGCGAGCTGGATCGAACCCGAGCCGGGCGGCCAACGCATTGTGGTGGTCAGTCAACTTGACCATGTCGAACACCATCACCGGCAATCTCGCTTTCCGCTGCCGGCCGAGACCTCCGGCTCGAAGAACAACGTCCAGGGCTGGGGTTCCTCGCAGCAATACGGCATGCGCTACAACGCAATCGCGCTTCTCAATATCGTCAGCGAGGCCCCGCAGGATCGCGACCACGACGGGCACGCCGGCAATTTCAAGAACGCCAAGGGCGGCGGCGTCGCGGAAGTGCCGGAGGACACCCCGAAGGTCAGCCCCGCGCAGGAGCACGAGATCAACGCGCTACTTGAATGGGCCGGCATCACGGCGCGGAACTTCTGCACCCATTACGGCATCGCGGACGTTCGGGACCTGCCGGCGGATCTGTTCACGGCCGCCCAAAAGGAAATCAAGGACCACAAGGCAAAGCGCGATGCCAAAGGCCGCTAGGAAAGCCGCAAAACCGGCGCCTCCGACAAGCGACCTCGAGTTGATCGACGTCCAACAGGGGTCCGATGAATGGTTCGAAGCCCGCCTCGGCCTCGTCACGGCGTCGAACTTCGCGATCGTGATGGCATCGGGACGCGACGGCGGCGACTCGATGACGCGCACGCAATATCTGCACCGGCTCGCCGGCGAGCGGATCACCGGGCGCCTGGCCGAGGAGACGTTCAAGAGTCGCGCGATGGAGCGCGGCAAGGAGATGGAGCCGGAGGCGATTGCCGACTATGAGCGCCAGCGTGGCGTGACGGTGCGGCGCGTCGGCCTGGCGATCAACTTCAAGAAGTTGCGACGCTGCGGTGCCAGCCCGGACGGACTGGTCGGGTTCGACGGCGGCGTCGAGACCAAGACGATGCGGCCCGACCTGATGATCCCGCTGTTGATCCGCGGCTCCGCGATGCCGGCTGAGCACCGCGCGCAAGTCCAGGGCAACATGCACGTGCTCGAGCGTGACTGGTGGGACCTGAAGATTTTCTATCCCGGCATGCCGGACTTCACCGTCCGGGTCGCGCGCGACGAGCACTACATCCGTGAACTCGACAACCAGATCCAGGTATTCAACCACGAGCTCGACCGGCTGGTCGAGAAGCTGCGCGCAATGGGGGCCGGGCAATGATCACTTACATCGCGGCCGCGTGGCTGGTGTCGTGCATGCACTTGGACGCGGGCGATCCGCTCAATCCGGCACCGGAACACGGGCTAAAATACATTCGATTTTGCGTTCCGATCCCGGCCGGCACCGGAATCAAATACTTGGGCGCCTGTGTCGAGAATCCGACCGACGCGATGGGCTATGCTTCTCTTGTGCCCTTCCCCGACAATATCGACGTCGAGATCAGCGCCGGGCTGAAGCCCTGCGCGACGCCAACGAGCTGACGATGGCAAAAAAGCCCCGCAGGATCAGGCCAATCATTGCGGTTTGGACCGGAGAACACTTCGTTCCTCTCCCTCGATTTCAGCGGCTTTGCGATCAGCAATTCGAGGTGAACGCGGAGTACCCCCTGATCCCGTCCGAGGAGCGATCGATGTCGCACCACCGGGGGTATTTCGCGGCGATCCGGGACGCATGGGACAATCTGCCGGAGGAGGATGCCGGTCGTTTTCCGAGCCCTGAACATCTGCGTGCCTGGGCCTTGGTCGAGACCGGGTTTTGCACCCAGACCGACTACGTGATGAACACCGAAAAGGATGCACGTCGGCTCGCGGCCGATCTACGACGGATGAATCCCTATTCGATCCTGCGGGTCAGCGGCAATGTGGTTCGTCATTTTGAGCCTGAGAGTCAGGCGGTAGCCTCTGCGAATAAAGAACGTTTTGCGGCACAAACCAAGGCAGTGCTTGATCTCTGTGCATCCATGGCCCGCACTACACCAGCCCAATTAAAAAGGGAATCCAGGCGCCATGGGTAAACCGCCGAACGGCACCCTCACAAAATGGATTGAAGATCACTTGTCGTATGAGGGCGAGGAATGTCTGATTTGGCCATTTTATCGCAGCGAAAATGGTNNNACGGAACATCGCTACGCGGGGAGCGTCACAATATGGCTAAACTGTCCGAAAATGACGTTCGTGCGATCCGGTCTCGCCCCAAGGCAAGCGGACTATACCTCGCCAAAAAATACGGCGTTAGCCAAGCGACAATATCCGACATTCGCCTTCGAAGGACTTGGGGGCATGTCGCATGATTCACGAGTTCACGCTGCAGGAGAAACTCGCGGCCGTCAGCCTCGAGATCGCCGAGATCCAGGCCGAGGCCCGCCGCACGCCGGGCTCGGCGCTGCACCGGCAATACCAGACCCTGAAGGCCATCGCTGCCGACCTGCGGGCCCGCCAGGACCTGCCGCGCAACAATGCGCTCGGCGCCTTGGGGCGCGAGATCGCGCGCGTCAAGAGCGGCAAGACGGCCCGCGGCTATTCCGACGGCCACATGATCGAGTTAGCCAATATCGTCATCAGCAAATGGCCGATCATCAGCCAAGCGCTGGAGCAATTCGGGGAGTTGTCAGCCGAATGACCACCATCGCGATCACGGCATTTGCCGCAGCAATCATCGTCGGATGTCTGGGCGTCTGGATCGTCAAAATCATCCAAGGGGTGATCGACCGCTATGAGGAGGGAGGGGAGGAATGACTGAAGCCTATCCGCTGAAATGGCCCGCCGGCTGGCCGCGCCACAAAGGCGCGCTAGACAGCGACGCGCGATTCAAGGGGCCGACCTTCCATTGGGATCGGGTCTATCGTGGGCTCAAGGAGGAGCTGCGTCGGATCGGGGCCACGAATATCGTGGTGTCGACCAACCAGCCGCTCCGGCAGGATGGCGCGCCCTACGCGCAGCAGCGCAACATCCAGGACGTCGGCGTCGCAGTCTATTTCACCCGCAACGGCAAGTCGCTCGTGATGGCGCAGGACCGGTTCTGGTCGATCATCGGCAACATGCGATCCCTCACGATGGCGATCGAGGGGTTGCGGCAGATGGAGCGCCACGGCGGGGCCGTGATGCTGGAGCGAGCGTTCGACGGATTCGCGGCGCTGCCGGCGCCCGAGGATTGCTGGTCGATCCTCGGCATGTCGGACATTCCGCGCAACAACCGGACCGCGCAAGCCATCACGACCAGTTTCCGCGCCAAGGCGCGCGAGAACATGAACGGCGGCGACATGGACCGCCTCGTGAAGGCCCGCGACCAGGCGATGGAGACGCTCCGTGGATGACGTTCAGGCGATCTATGACGGGTCCGACGCGGATGCGACCCGCGCGCTCTACCAGCGACTGATCGAGCGCGGCCAGATCGGCGATATCGCGATCAACCTGTTACGGGCCTGCAAGGCCTCGGAGCGCGCCAAGAAATACCGCGGCCGCAACAAGAATGGCTCCTACCGCGCGCAGGCCTACGCGAAAAAGGACTGGTCGATCGGCGAGCTCTGCCGCGCGCTCGTCATCCACGCCGACGACCTTGAAATCGTCTGGGGCTGGGGACGCGACGAGAAAACGCCCGGCTACGAGGACGTGCTCTATGTCGAGGTCCCGGGCTCCGGCCAGGTCTCGTTCCACACCAGCTACCGCAAGGATGGCCCGGACTATCCGCGCGAGTGGGATGGGGTTCGAGGTGTTGCGGCGAGCCGGATCATCAAGTTTGCCACCGCGGTCCTGAACGGGGATCCGCTCAACCAAGGAGAACCAGATGTCCCACGACAAGATCGGCCCGAAGGAGGCGCAGAATCGCCGGCTGCGAGACCTGAAGAACGCGAAGAACAGCAAACGGCCTTCGGCTTCTGATCTCCGCAACCAGGTCGCGAAGATCAAGCCGATGACGAAAAAGGGCGGCAGGAGGGGGCGATGACCAAGATTCGCAACGGCCAGATTTGGCGGCACAAGAAAACCGGCGGCGAGTACGAGATCGTGGCGACGGACGCCGACGAATGGGTGGTCTACCGCAGCACACGCGGGCACCGGATGCTCGTCCGGCCGCGCCCGGAATTTCTCGACGGTCGCTTTGAATTGGTGAAGGACGCGGATTGATGTGGGGATGGGCTCACCGGATCACGGACCGCTTGATGTCCCGCTGCCGGGTGTGCGGGTCGCGCGCCGACGTGATTTCCTACGACCCGCGCGGACTATGGGCCTATTTTGCCCGACGAACGTGGTGCCCCGAGCACTGCCCAGACCACGACTACATCTATTCCCGCTATGACGGCCACTACTGCAACAATTGCGGGGAATCGCCGCCGCCAGATTGGTTTGCGGATAGATTCGATTGAAGGCTAGACTTGGGGAAAATTGTCCCTTAAACGGTTGGTGCATCATGAAGGCAATAACACTTTGGCAGCCGTGGGCGTCCCTCATCATGGTCGAGGCAAAACCGTGGGAATTTCGGGGGTGGAATTATGTCGCCCGCAAGGTCGGCGTGAAGCCCGGAGATCGCATTGGTATTCACGCTGGAGCGCGCCCGATTCGACCGAATGAAATAGCCGATCTGCTGGCTCGGCTGGATGACGCCAACAACACCACCGGGCTGATCGCCGAGAAGGCCCGGCCATTGCTGGAGCGGATCTATGCCGCGCACAAATGCCGCGGCGTCGTCGAGATGTCCGCCATTCTCGGAACGGCCGTCATTGGGCCGCCCCGATTGAGCGCCGAGGTCAAACCGGAATGGGCGGCACTGATTGCCGACAGCGACAGGCTGGAGCATTGCAATTGGGCATGGCCGATGACGGACGTTCGGCCACTGGCCGAACCGATCCCTGGACGCGGCGCGCAAGGCTTCTTTAACATCGGCGAGATCGTCTGATGCCGCGCCTCTACCGCCCCGCGATCCCGGTCGAGGTCAAGGTCCGCGTCGCGCTCCGGCAGCTCGGCGAGATGTTTCCGGATGATGCCATCAAGGCAGCGCTCGGCAAGCGCGGACGGTTGGGCGGGTTGCTCGAGCAAAAGCTCTCCGAACTCGCGAAGCTGCTGGGGTGCGAGGTCCAGGACCTGCGCCTTGACCACGACCCGCCGCTCGGCGCCCGCCCGCAGGAGCGGCGCGGCCTTGGTAAAACCCGCTACATCCCGGACGCCAACGATCCCGAGCATCTCAAATACCGGCCGCACGGCCCGCAGTTCGACGGCAGCCATTTGATCAAGACGAACGTGCGCGGCGATCACGGTCAGCACCCCGACCGCGTGCTGATCAAGAAACAGCGGCGAATCGAGCGGGGCCCCCGTCCGAAACGCGGCCCCAAGATCCGGAGTCGCGGTTTCGCTTCCAAATCAGGCGCCAAACTTAGGTCCGGAAAACAGAAGTGGCCGAAACGGCCGTTCAGGAGGGGCGACCAGTGAGCAAATCGAATATCGAATGGACGCAAGAAACCTGGAACCCGATCGTCGGCTGCTCAATCCTGTCGGCGGGCTGCATCAAATGCTACGCGATGGGGATGGCGCGCCGGATCGAGGGCATGAACGCCGCCAATCGCGCCGCCGGCAGGCCAGTCGCGGCGCCGCAATATGACGGCACCACCAAGGTCGTGAACGACATTGCGGTCTGGACCGGGAAGCTCAACCGTGCCGGCGACAACATCCTGCTGGCGCCGCTGAAGCGCAAAAAGCCGACCATGTACTTCGTCAACTCCATGTCGGACTTGTTCCACGAGGAGGTTCCGGACAAGTGGATCGACCAGATTTTCGCCGTCATGGCGCTCTGCCCGCAGCATACATTCCAGGTGCTGACGAAGCGAGCGAAACGGATGCGAGCCTACTTCGATTTCTTCAATACGCATTGTCGGGTGGCGCATTGCGCTAACATCCTCTCTGGCGCTCCGCTTGAAATGCCGGGGTCGATCGAATGGCCCCTCCCCAACGTTTGGCTCGGCGTTTCTACCGAGCGCCAGCAGGAAGCCGACGAACGGATTCCCGATCTTCTCGCGACGCCGGCGGTAGTCCGCTTCATCTCGGCGGAGCCGCTGCTGGGTCCGTTGGACATTTCCCCATATCTTGGAGCGTTTAGCGGAATTATCTGGACAATAGTCGGTGGCGAGAGCGGCCCCGACTACCGCGCCATGAACCCCGATTGGGCGCGCGCGCTGCGCGACCAGTGTGTGGACGCCCGCGTTCCGGTTTTCATCAAGCAAATGGCCGGCCGCGAACCGATCCCCAAGGACCTCCAGGTCCGTCAATTCCCTGCTGCGGGCAAAGCAGCCTAACCCCACGAAAGGACTACCACATGCGACGTTTCCTGTTCCCCGTTCTGTTGGCCGCCATGATCTCGCCGGCGGTGGCGGCCGAGAAGATCACGATCGGCCAGGCGTTCCCGCTCGCGACCGCGCTCCGGAACCTTGACGGCCATATGGTGATCGTGAAGCAAAACGGGGTCGACAACACCATCATGGTGCCGTGGGACTTCGGGTCCGGCGCGTTCCGGCTCCGGATCGCCAACAACCTGTCAATCCTTGACGCCGTCCAGAAGGCCGTCGATGACAGCCGGGTCGCGATCATCAAGGAGATCATCAAGAAGTCCGCGAACCCGAGCGCTACCGAGGTGAAGCCCGGAACCCCCGAGTTCGACGAGCTCCAGCGGCAATACGCCGAGATGATGACCCAGCCGGCGCCCGGCACCCAGGACCTCGCCCGCATCAAGGCGTCGGAACTCAAACTGGACCGGAACGAGATCCCGGTGACGGTCCTGACGGCCCTGAAGCCGATCCTGGAGGATGACGTTTCCGCTAAATGATTGCCTATGCTGCATTTACGTCAAATCGCCGGAGCCTCGCCGCAGTGCGCAGCTCCGGCTGGCGCGTTCTACTCTCCCCCGCTACAAGCCTGAAACATTACGGAATCCGGTACGCGCTCGACAATGGCGCGTGGTCGGCGTTCATCGCTGGCGTGCCGTTCCAGGTCGAGCCGTTCGAGCAGGCGGTTTCCAAAATTGGTGCTGGCGCGGATTTTGTGGTCGCGCCCGATATCGTCGCCGGCGGGATGACGAGCTTGGCGATGTCACTTGACTGGCTGCCGCGGCTCCTGGCGGTCGCGCCGGTTGTTCTGATCGCGGTGCAGGACGGGATGACGCCGGCCGATATTGCGCCGCATCTTTCGGATCGGGTCGGCATTTTCGTCGGCGGCACCACCGAATGGAAAGAGGAAACGATGGCGGTATGGGGAGCGCTCGCGCGGCGCCACGGCGCGATCTGCCATGTCGGCCGCGTCAACACCATCCGCCGCATCCGGCTCTGCGCCGCCGCCGGCGCGACCAGCTTCGACGGGTCGTCGGTCAGCCGGTTCGCCAAGACGCTCCCGCCCTTGGACTTGGCCCGCCACCAGCCGGACCTTTTCGCGCCATGAACAAATACGGGTTCCCGGGGATCAGGAAGAAACTCGACGGCCGCGCCAAGCCGTTCTATGGCCGCACGGTGGTTTTCGGGGAGCGTATCGAGACCCGAGGGTGCGCGACCGCCGAGGAGGCCGCCAAACTGTTGCGGCGCCTATCCATCCGCCGGACTGCCATGTTCCCGCCCTGCACGTGCGGCCAGTGCCCTCTGCCAGCATCTGCAAAATTTGAGGCCGTCAGGCCCGGGAAACAGGGGTAGGGTGCGATAAAACGGCCAGTCCGCTACCTCCGGACCCCCAAAAATCAAACGGCCCCAGCGCCTTCTGTGGCGGGGGCCGTTTTTCTTTTTGTCATTTGTTGTTTCACGGAAATGCTTCACACCAGCGCCGGGTGCAGCACTCGCCGCCCGGCGGAACCGGCTCGGCCGTCGGATGGTCGCGGAAGAAGGCCTTCAGCTCGTACCCGGCCTGAATGACGGCCGGACCGCATTGCGCTGGACACTGGCTGCCTTGGAACAGCGCCTCGCGGCGCCGCATCGGGATATCGCCGAATACCGCGACCAG
>FRDC01004406.1_pt1 | contig 15059 bp, 13 predicted proteins | sample 1106171 | NCBI WGS metagenome assembly FRDC01 (sample SAMEA3930566, study PRJEB13176) | freshwater metagenome | biome: Drinking water system; feature: drinking water; material: water | place: Singapore | collected 2014-12-20 | reverse complement strand
CTTCGTGTCTGGTCAGGTCCATCTGGATCGGACCATAACTCAAGGCCGTCGCCTTTTCGACGTTCGTACGTTCCAGCCGGCGGAAGAGCGCCTTCACCCGGGCGACCAGAGATTTTGGACTGAACGGTTTGGTGACGTAATCGTCGGCGCCGAGTTCCAGTCCGACAATGGTGTCCGATTCTTCAGCCTTCGCCGTCAACATGATGATGGGAAGAAGCGCCGTCTCCGGTTTGTTGCGGAGCAGCTTGCATACCTCCAGTCCGTCCATCTCGGGCAGCATCAAGTCGAGAATGAGCAGATCCGGATGATCTGATGACACGAGCTTCTGGGCTTCGAGACCGGTCTTGGCGCGAAGCGTGTGATACCCGTCCTTCTCAAGGTAGATCTTCACCAATTGCGCAATGTCGTTCTCATCTTCGACGATGAGAATGGTCTTGGGACCTTGCGAAGCCATGAGAACCTCTCTGTGAGACTGCCGCCGAGTTGACTCGTGCACTGCATCGATGCCGCCACCATACGCTATCTGTGTTACGGCGAGATTAACTGAAGCCGGCCGTTCAGCCGGCCGGTTCTGGCGGTTTCAGTGTAGCCCGTAGTGCGGCGTGTTTCGAATGGCAGGACATCTACGAAAGTCCCTGATCTTCAACGGTTCCCGGGGTTCATTGCTTTCCCGACCGGTCGTGCAGAGGCCGCACGATTTCGCAGGAGGGACGCGGTTGGAGTGTCTCTTTTAACGGGCCGTTAACACAAAATTGAGGCTTGCGTGGCCCGTCCGTCAGGCCTCCGGCAGTAGACTGAGCCTCCATCACATGAAAAGGAAGCTCGGATGAGTCAGACGATCTGCTGCCTGGAACCGGTCCTCGCTCCCTACAGCATTCCGCGTTTCAGAGCGCTGCAATTGCAACATCCGGAGTATGCCGTTCAGGTCATGGCGCTGGGCGCCACGGAACGGATGCGCGAGTGGAAGGTTCAGAAGCAAGACGTGGGGTTTGAATATCTGGAGGCCGTTCCCGGAGAGACGGTTGAGAATATCGAGCCGGGTGTCCTGTCGGCACGCGTCAGGCAGTGGCTGGACGATGGCGATCCGCAGGTCGTGGTGATCACCGGATATTACTATCCCGCCATGCGCGCTGCCGCGCAATGGGCCCGTCAGCACGGGCGCGCCAGTATTTATATGGGAGATTCTCAGTGGATCGATCGCCCGCGCATCGCGCTCCGTGAATGGCTGAAAGGGCGGTGGGTTCGGCGGCATTACGATGCGGCGTTCGTCGCCGGAGAACGGGCCGCAACGTATCTGGCCGGGATGGGGTTCCCTCGCGAGCGAATCTGGACCGGCTACGATGTGGTCGATAATCATGCGTTTGCATCGGAAGCGGCTGAGGCGCGCGCGGCGGCGCCGCAGGTCCGCGCGCGGCTGGGTTTGCCCGAACGGTTCTTTCTTTTTGTCGGCCGGTTCTCTCCGGAAAAAAACNNNNTCTTGATGCATATGCGCGATACCGGCGGATTGCGGGCCGGCACGCGTGGGATCTTGTCATGGCCGGGCGTGGCCCTCAAGACGACCTGCTGCAGCGCCAGGCTCAGAGCATCGGCGGGGTGATGTTCACCGGCTTTCAGCAAGCGGAGCAGTTGCCGCCGTACTACGGATTGGCGTCCTGTCTGGTCTTGCCGAGTGTGAGTGAAACGTGGGGACTGGTCGTGAATGAAGCGATGGCGGCTGGACTACCGGTGCTGGTGTCGCATCGCTGCGGCTGCGTGCCGGAGCTTGTCCGGACGGGATCAAACGGCTATGTGTGCGATCCGTTGGACATTGACGGGATGGCGCAATCGATGAACGCGCTGTCCTCGCCCGGGGTTGATCTCGATGCGATGGGCGCCGCGTCCAGGCGCATCGTGGCTTTATACACTCCGGAAACCTGGGCGCACGACCTTGCCGATTGTATCGAGCGGACAACGGCTCGAATCCAGGAACCGGTTGCCGCACCCGTCTTGCGGCGGGCGGGATCGTTCAAGGCGGAAAAACAGCCGAGTTGAGGCAGGTATTCATGGCGCTGTTTGCGCGATCAACGGTCTGGCCGGAACGAATGGCGCATGCTGTTCTCGATGACACGACTGTCGCTGCCGGACGGCAGATGATCGCCGGGGCGATCCGCGCGTCCCGCGCCCTCACAGGGTATTCGCTACTCACGGGTCTCGGGCTGCTGCTGGGTTTTGTGCGCGAAATGATGGTGGCGTCCACATTCGGCTTGAGCACGCAACTGGATGTGTTCGTTGCGGTGATGACGGTGCAACTGTTTTTTGGCGCCCAGATCGGAAATGCTCTGGAGACGGCCTTCATTAGCCGTATTGCCGGGCGAAGTGAGGCCGGGGCAGTCCTCCGATCCGTGAAGCCTGCGGTGTATGGCCTGCTGTGCGTGAACGCCGGAGTTGTGCTGTGCCTGTGGGGCGGTGGCTCGTGGTTGTTGAAAGAGTTGTTCCCTCGTTTCGATGCCGGACAGCAGGCGCTTGCGACACAGATGCTGCACATTTTTCTGCTGCCTATCGTCTGTGCCTGCACAGCGGGGGTGCTTCGCGCGGCCCTGTCTGTCATGGGAGCGTTTGTCCCGGGATTCATGGCCGGATCGATTGTGTCGGTGTGCACGATTCTCTCGATCGGGTTCTTTTCTTCCGCTCTGGGGATTGATGCATTAACCGTAGGCGTGGCGGTCGGCAACCTTGCGGTTCTCGGTTTCTTTCTCGGACGACTGGCGCTGCTTAGGTACAACGCCGGCTCCCATACCCTGAAGGCCTCATCGGCTGTGAAGCCGGACGGCTGGTTCATGCTCTGGGGCGCCGCTGCAACCGTGTTGCTGGGAGAGCTGGTGTACGCGGGCGTGGGTTTGACGGAGCGGAGCCTGGCATCCCGGCTGCCTGCGGGGTCGCTCGCAGCGTTCTTTTACGCCAGCACGATCGTGTCCGTGCCGCTGTCTTTGTTCGTCGTTCCGCTCACTACGATGGTGTTTCCCCGCATGGTGGAAGCGTTTGGACGGGATATTCGGGCGGGAGTTGAACAGATCCGCACTCATGGTCTCCTGCTTGTGATCGCCAGTGTCGCCGTCATGCTGATCGTCATTCCATACGCCCAAACGATTGTCGAGACAGTGTTTATGCGCGGTCGATTTTCAGCCGAGCATGCCCGGTTGACCGCGTCCGTTCTTTCAGTAACCGTCATCGCGTTGCCTTTTATGAGTCTCAGCCGGCTCATGCGCAATGCCAGTTATGCCTTGTCGGACTATCGCGCACCCGTGGTGGGCATGGGCGCGCAAGTGATCGCGCTGGGAGGAGTGGGCCTGCTCTTCGTGCCTCGTTTCGGGGCGCAGGGGCTGGCTGTCGCCATGGTGGCCGGTGAGGCTGCCGGTCTGCTGGCTATGGGCCTTCGTTTACGTATGAGGCTGCGCTCGATATGACGGAGATGCACGAACACTGGGCGGATGTCGACCAGTCCCGAACCAGGGTCGGCCTGGTGCTGGGCCTGTGGCTCAGCGGCGTGTTTTTGACGTCGCTGGGCGGATGGTTCGAGCATGGCCGTGGCGCTATGGTTTCCATGGTTCCTCTGGGGATCGCGATTGTCTGGCCGCTGCTGTATTTCGCGTTGAGCCGGTGTCAGTTTGTCCCTCGTGCTCTTCCGGTCGGGTCTACCATTGCACTGGTTGTGTTTGCTCTTACCTCGGCTCTTTCCAGTTTCCTGAGTCCCGTTCCTCTCCTTTCGATCGGCTACGTGGCGTTGACTCTCGCAGGCGTCTGGCTGGCGCTCCAGTTCAACAGCAATCTGACAGACGACCAATACGAGCAGGGCTTGAAGGTCTTCGCGGTGCTCATGACGATTATTCTGATCAGTTTCGCCTGGTACGACTACGCGCCCGGGAAACGACTCGGAACCGGGAAAGATGTCCTGAACCCCAACAGCATTGCGCTGGTGGCGACATCCGTTTTTCTGGCGGCGATGGCGTTCAGGACACTGCTATCGCGTCTGATCTGTATGGCACCGATTGCCGGAATCATCATTTTGACCAGCTCTCGGACGGCCACGGTGGCGGCCGTAGTCGGGCTTGCGATGGTCATCGGAGTTCGCCTGCGTGCTAATCGGCGGCCGGTGCTGGTGCTCGCCGGGATCGGCGTTCTCCTGCTGGCCGGCGCGGCGATGTTGTACGGCGACGTTCTGTACAACCTGCTGGATCGCTTTTACGACTTAAGCAGAGCGGATCGCGGCATCGGGTCCGGTGCGACGGGGCGTACGGCGGCCTGGAAGGCGACCTGGGATATGTTTGTGCGCAATCCATTGCTCGGCGTTGGCTTTCGCGCTCATGAGCAGTTTTTGAAAGTCGATTCTTCTGCGCATAACGGGTACCTGGCCACGCTGGCGGAGGTCGGGATTGTCGGGTTTCTCGCGGTCGCATGGTTGGTGCTGCAGGGGTTGAGGAAACTCTGGATGAGTTCGTCGAATGGGTCTGATCCGGCGCATACGTCCAGCCTCTTATTCGGTGTGGGAATCGCGTATCTGCTGCTGGCCGTGTTCGAGCGGTATCTCATCAATGTCGGTAATCCCACGTCGTTGTTGTTTTTGCTCTGCATCATGCGACCCGATATGACCGAGCGTGACTCCGTGGAGGCCGATGAGCCGTGGCTCGTACCGGAAGATGATGTGGCCGGTGAATTTGCAGACGAGATGCCGGGATGACCGCAAGGGTGTTGTGCCATGCAGGAGGTGAAGAATGAATGAGGCGACATCGGCTTTGAAAAGGCGAGGCTGGGCGCTGCCGTTTGAGAGACGTCGGGTCCTCGGGGAATGGCGGCAGTTTGTCATGCGTGAAGGCAAAGATGTGCTGAAGCAGATTCGCATCCGGGTCCTGCTCAGGTTCCGCTATCACGGCGCGCGTGTCGGAAAAAGTTTTCATGTCGGTTCGTCCGTCAGTATCGGACGCGGACTGGTGGCCGGGGATTTTGTCTATGTCGGACCGCACAGTCAGTTGCCGCCGCAGGTGCATATCGGCAATTACTCCTCTCTGTCGGCTCATGTGGCGATCGTTGGGGCCGACCACAACTACGACCCACCGGGCGTGCCGATCGTGTTTGCCGGACGGCCGCCGTCACGTACCACGACGATCGGCAGCGATGTGTTGATCGGCCATGGCGCGATTCTCCTGCGAGGGGTGACGATCGGGAACGGCGCGATTATCGGCGCGGGAGCGGTGGTCACGAAAAACGTGCCGGCCTATGCCGTCGTGGCGGGGGTGCCGGCTGAAGTACTGCGGTATCGATTCGATGAGCGAGGACAAGCGATTCATGAAGCGATGCTCGCCCAGCAAACACAACGAGGCGACCATCCGGGGCCGTTGCGATGAGCCGGCTGGCCTCATGCGCTCAGAGCATTCCCAGTCCGCACTCCCGAACAAACCAGGTAATGCGCGCGCTCTGGAGTATCGTCTGGCTGGTGGCGTATCGCCCGAGTCCGAAGATATGTCACGGCTGGCGGCGGTTCTTGCTGCGCGTGTTCGGGGCCAAGATTGCCCCGAATGCCTATCCCCATCCCTCGGTCAAAATTTGGGCTCCCTGGAACTTGGCCATGGAATCGCTGAGCTGTCTGGGGCCGCATGTGGATTGTTATTGTGTGGACAAAGTGGTGATTCGCGAGCGAGCGACCGTCAGCCAGTATAGCTTTCTGTGCACGGCGACTCATGATTATCGTCAAGCGTCAATGCCTCTGGTTACCGCTCCTATCGTGATTGACGAGCGCGCCTGGGTTGCCGCCGATGTGTTTGTCGGACCCGGCGTCACAGTCGGAGCAGGCGCGGTGGTGGGCGCTCGATCGAGTGTGTATCGGGATGTGGAGCCATACACGGTCGTCGGGGGTAATCCGGCCCGGCTTCTCAGGCAAGAGCGGAGTGCTGCCGGCGTGGTGCACCGATGAACATCTCCATTCTGATTCTCACCTTAAATGAAGAAGCGAACCTCCCGGACTGCATCGAGTCGGTGAAGTGGTCCGATGACATCGTCGTCCTGGATTCGCACAGCACCGACCACACCGTCAAAATCGCCGAGGGCCTTGGTGCGCGTGTCGTGGAGCGCCGGTTTGACAACTGGGCGGCACATCAGAATTGGGCGCTCGAGCAGATTGCATTCAAACATCCCTGGGTCTTTTATCTCGATGCCGATGAGCGGATGACGGAGCGGCTCAGAGAGGAGCTCTTCGCGATTGCGGGCGATCCGGATCGGCAACCGGTGGCCTACTACTGCGGACATCAGAATATGTTTATGGGGCGGTGGATCCGGCATGCCTTCCCCCCCCGGACGATCATGCGGTTCTTTCGCCCTCCCCATGTCCGGTTTGAGCGGGTGGTGCATCCGGTTCCGGTCATCGACGGTCCGCACGGGTATTTGCAGGCCATGCTGCTGCATTACAACTTCAGCAAAGGGATTTCCGAATGGATCGACAAGCATAACCGGTATGCCTCTTTTGAGGCACTGGAAGGCATCAAGTTGATCCATCATCCCCCGGTCGACCAGCCAAGCCTGTTCAGCGCCGACCGCACGATCCGGCGGCGAGCCCTGAAGAACCTCTCGTTTCGTCTTCCGTGGAGGCCGTTCTTAAAATTCGCCTATCTGTATTTCTGGCAGCGGGGGTTCCTGGACGGCCGCCCGGGATTTGCCTACTGCGTGCTGCAGTCATTTTACGAGTACATGATCGTGCTGAAGATGCGAGAACTCGAACGCCGGGAACAAGGACTTCCGATGTGAGAAAGGAGCGGACGATCCCGTCCGTTGTCTGACCGCTATGGCCAAAACGATTTTCATCAACCGCTATTTTCATCCTGATCACTCGGCGACCAGCCAGTTGCTGAGCGATCTCGCGTTCGATCTGGCGCATCGCGGGCAGGACATTCATGTGATCACCGGAGGACAGTTGTACAACGATGCGCAGGCCACGCTGCCGGACGAAGAAACCATTCGCGGCGTGCAGGTGCATCGGGTACGTACCTCGAGATTCGGGCGAGCGCGGCTGGCGGGACGGCTGTTCGACTATCTGACCTTCTATGCGGGCGCGACCTGGAAGTTGTGGCGGCTGATGCAGGCGGGGGATGTGGCGGTGGCCAAAACTGATCCGCCGATGATGTCGGTCTGCGCGGCCTGGGCGGTGAAATTAAAGCGCGGGGTGCTGGTGAACTGGGTGCAGGATCTTTTTCCTGAAGTAGCGGTGTCGATGGATGTGTATGGCGCGCGATTTGCTGCTCCGATGTTCAAACGGTTACGCAATGGATCGCTCCGGCAGGGACGGCGCAACGTGGTGCTCGGCGAGATCATGGCCCAGCGCCTGCGGAGCGAAGGGGTTCCGTCCGATCAAATTACAGTGATCGAAAACTGGGCCGATGGCGAGGCCATTCAGCCCGTTGCCAAAGCGGAGAATCCCCTGGTGCGCGAATGGTCGCTTGAAGGGAAGTTCGTGGTGGGCTATTCCGGCAACATGGGCCGTGTGCATGAGTTCAAGACGATGATCGATGCGGCGGAACAGCTACAACGACATGAGCACATCGTGTGGGTGTTTATCGGCGACGGAATGGCGCGCCGATGGCTCGAACAGGAAACGGTCCGCCGCAGGTTGACCAACGTACAGTTCCGTCCCTATCAGGCGGCGAGTCAGTTGCGCTGGAGCCTGAGTGTTCCGGATGTGCATGTGATTTCTCTGCGCCCGAATCTTGAAGGTTTGATCGTTCCCAGTAAGTTCTATGGCGTGGCGGCCGCGGGGCGTCCGATGATTTATCTAGGCGATCCGGACGGAGAAATTGCGCGCATCCTCCAACGGGAACAATGTGGATGGACATTCTGCATCGGCGAGGTTGCGCCATTGGCACAATGTATTCTGAGGCTTTCTCGGGAAACCGAAGAAGTCGTTGCTGCAGGAAGGCAGGCACGAGGGGCTTTCGATCGGCACTATGCCAGACCGCATGCGCTTCGCACCTGGCGGTCGTTGTTGGAGTCGGTGTCGGCGGAGGTGTCTCAGAAGGAGGCGCGCGTCGAGCCGGCGCCTCCCGTTGGCGTCGGACCATAGCGATGGGGATACGCCGGTGCATGGGCACAGTCCGCGCGTTCTGCCTCATGGGTGTAATGGTGGCGGGCGTGGGGGTGACAGGGTGGTCCGGTGCGGGGGCGCAGTCTGTTGCTCTTTCCCCGCAGAAGCCGTTCATGGTTTTCGATGCCACGCTCTACAAGGACAAACCGTATCTCGGGCTCTACGACATCCATCCCCTGCCGATCCTGTATGAGTGGCGGTTCTGGCCCGGGGTGTCTTCTCCGAAATCCGGTCCGGCTGTACCGGCTGAGGATGTAGTCAGAAAGCTTGCGGGTGAGCATCGAGGCATTGCCGAACCGCTCGTCATCGATATCGAACGCTGGCCCATCAAGGGGCGTACGACGGATGTGCAGGCGACCGTGGCACGGTTTTCGTCGATCTTGGCCTGGGTGAGACATGAAATTCCCTCGGTCCGGATCGGGCTCTACGGCACCGTTCCTGTGCCGGACTACTGGCGAGCCATCCGTGATCCCCGCAGTGCCGAATATCGCGCCTGGCAACAGGACAATGACCGGCTTGAAGCGATCGTCTCGCAGGTCGATGCGTTGTTTCCCTCGATCTATACTTTTTATCCTGACAGGCAGGGATGGGTGGCATATGCGGTGGCGCAGATTCGCGAAGCCAAGCGAAAAGCCAACGGCAAGCCGGTGTACGCGTTTCTTATGCCGCTGTATCACGAATCCAACCGTCTTCTTGGGGCTCACCCGTTAGATCCTGATTACTGGGCGCTTCAGTTGAACACCGTGTATGAACACGCGGACGGCGTGGTGATCTGGGGAGGGTGGGGTCCAGAGGGACCGGAGCCCTGGGATGAACAGGCGCCTTGGTGGCAGGCGACCAAACGATTTCTTGCGTCTCATCCCGCGGCTGGTCCTGCACCGCCTACAGACATCATTCTCCGCTAACTATTTAGAAAAACAGTGAATTCAGCGACCGGTGCTTAAGCCGATTTCTCCTGCTTCTTTCATACCCTCTCACTCGATAACCGGCTCCGATTTTAACAATCAGTTAACACAAACTTGAGATTCGCGTGGCCACCTGGTCGCAGGCGGACGATAGACTGAGCTGCCTCAGAATTGGATCGCGCCCGGCCGGGAGCCCTACGGAGACGTCGATGAGCAGTCACTCAACTATGCTGAACAATCCTTCCTCCGCGATGTCCGTCGAATCGTCGGTTCAGGTTCCGTTCGGGCGCCGGGTGTGGCTGTTGTGGGGATTGCTGGCCGTGGCAGCGGCGGTTGTGGGGCATCTTTACGCCGAGAGTCTTCGCTTCCTTCTCCAGGCCTGGTTTGAGGACGACAACTATAGTCATGCCCCGTTCATTCCACTGATCTCTCTGTATCTTGTCTGGGTTCGATGGAGTCGATTGCAGGCGGACGAACCGCATGGGCAGTGGTGGGGCGTGCCGATCATTGCCGCGGGACTTTGCGTCTATGTGGTCGGGCAGTTCGCCGCCATGCATGCGATCGTCCATCTGTCTCTCTGGCTCGTGCTTATCGGACTCGTCGCCTGTGTCGTCGGAATGTCGGGCGTCTTGCTGTCAGTGTTTCCGCTGTTCTATCTGCTGGCCGCCATTCCGCTGCCTGAGTTTTTGCACGGGGAATTATCCAATCGCCTTCAGCTATGGTCTTCGGCTTTAGGGGTAGGCTGTCTTCAGTTTATCGGAGTCATGGCTTCCCGTGAGGGCAATGTCATCGATCTGGGACCGATCCAGCTCCAGGTCGTGGAAGCCTGCAGCGGACTCCGGTACCTCTTTCCGCTGACCGCGCTGACGTTGCTGTGTGCGTATCTCTATCGCGAATGTCTCTGGAAGCGCGCCGTCCTGTTTCTTTCGAGCATTCCGATTTCGATTCTGCTGAACGGCTTCCGGATCGGTGCGATCGGCCTGTTGGTCGAAGCATATGGTCGAGGCGCGGCTCAAGGCTTCAGCCATTTTTTTGAAGGATGGGTGTTCTTCGTTGCGAGTCTGGGGTTGTTGTGTGCCGAGATGTGGGTGCTTGCACGGGCAGGATCCACGGCTCCGCCTCGTCCCTTTGCCGATTTGGTCGGTCTTCCTTCTGAAGCGGACGCACGACCGGATGTCCCGGCCGCGGCGGCGCACAAGCGCGCATTCGGTTTTCACATTCCATTAATCGCAGGGATTGTACTGTTAGCCGTGACCGCACTGACGGCTCCGATGATGGCGCCGCAAGAATTTCCTTCGCCGGCCCGATCGTCGTTGCTTGAGTTTCCGTTACAGGTCGGGGCGTGGCAGGGGGTGTCCGTTGCGATGGAACGGCAGTATCTGGACGCGCTGCAGCTGGATGATTACGTGCTGGCGGAGTACACCGCTCCGAACAGCGCAGGACCGGTGAATGTCTATGTGGCCTACTATGCTTCTCCGAAGAAAGGCCGGTCATCACACTCGCCGCGACAGTGTATCCCTGGCGGCGGCTGGGAAATTACCTCGTTCGAACCCGTGCCGGTGAAGATGAGCCAGCCGGCCGGTGGTCCGATCGCGCTCGATGCGAACCGAGTCGTGATTCAGAAGGGCGGTCAGAAACAGATCGTCTATTACTGGTTCAAGCAGCGGGATCGCTGGATCACCAGCGAGTATGCCGTGAAATTTTTCCTCTTCTGGGATTCCCTGACACGGCATCGGGCCGACGGGGCGCTGGTGCGTCTGGTGTCGTCGATTCATGCCGGTGAAACTGAAGCCACGGTCGACCAGCGTCTCCAGGCGATGGCGGGGATTGTGACGCCGATGTTGAGCCGGTACGTGCCTGATTAAGGTGTGGTGAGAATGGGCACTGCAATTTTCCTCAGTTTCATGGGTTCGCTGATTATTTGCATGGCGTTGATTCCGGCGTTGTCCGCATCCGCCTGGCGGTTGCAATTTATCGATCTGCCTCGGGAACGCCACGCGCATCGCGAGCCGATTGCAAAAATCGGCGGGATTGCATTCGCCGTTGCCACATTCGCGGCGGTGCTGCTGTGGGCCCCGAAAAACCAGCTGATCCTCGCCAGTCTGCTCGGCGGCGCCGTCATTATGTTCTTCGGAATATGGGACGACCGGGTCGGTCTGGACCACCGGATGAAATTCGCCGGCCAGGTGCTGGCCGCGGCGATCGTGATCGGATTCGCCGGTGTCCGCCTCTCGACGATTCCCTTTCTGGATGAGGTGCCTCTGGGCCCGTGGCTGTCTATTCCGCTGACCCTGATCGTCATCGTCGGAGTCACGAACGCCGTTAATCTTTCCGATGGCCTGGATGGCCTGGCCGGAGGGTTGTCGCTGATCAGCTTTGCCGGAATCGCCTATCTGGCCTATCAAGCGAATGAACCGCTCCTCGTCCTCTTGATGGTGTCCGTCCTGGGCGGCTTGCTGGGGTTCCTGCGCTTCAACACCTATCCGGCCAGAATATTTATGGGTGATGCGGGCAGCCAGTTTCTCGGCCACTACCTGGCCGTCGCCGCCATTTTGCTGACCGATGCCACGCGGACGGTGTATAGCCCGCTGCTGGCCTTGCTTATCTGGGGCGTCCCGCTCCTGGATACGATCGGTGTGATGGGGCAGCGCCTCATGGAAGGGCGATCGCCGTTCATCGGCGACCGGAATCACGTCCATCACAAGCTGTTGGCGATGGGTTTCACGCATGGCCAAGCCGTCACGCTGATCTATCTCGTGCACGGACTCATGGTCGGGAGCGCCTATGTGTTGCGATGGCAGTCGGACGGAGTGTTGCTCGGCGTCTATGCTGTCTTTGCCCTGGGCCTGCTTGCTCTCTTCACCCGAAGTCCCCGGCTGGCCCTGACGGCCGAGGTGCGGTCGAATTCCGTGAACGATAGAGAAGCACCGGCTCAATGGGCATTCCTGGAATGGCCGGCTCTCGCGTTGCAAATCGCGGTGCCGGTCTATCTTCTCAGTGCCGTCGCCATGCCTCGCGCGATTCCCTCTGAAGCCGGGCTGCTTGCGGGAGGATTGCTGATCGCGGTCGTTGGATCGTGGTTCGTGGAATATGCAACGCCGTGGGTGGTTCGAGCCGCGTTGTATGTCGGGAGCACCTGCCTCATGTATTACAGCGAAGCGTTTCCCCGTGCGGCGGCGAATGAGCTGTTCACGCCGGTCAATGCGGGGGGCCTGCTCGTGGCCGCCCTCGTCGTGTTGACGATTCGATGTGCCCGCGAGGACCGGTTTCACATCACGCCGCTCGATCACCTCATGATTCTTCTGGCCGTCGCGATCCCGTTTCTGCCGGATATGACCGCCGGCGCTGTGCCGTTGGGTTTGGTGACGGCGAAGTTAATCGTCCTGTTTTTTGCGTTTGAATTGATCTTGCATAAGCAGCCGTCTGCGGTGTGGCGGCTTGGTGCGGTCTCGATCGTCATGTTGGGCGGGGTCATGTTTCGTGCATGGTGGATGTGACCGGACAATGGAGGGGGAGGCAGGCAGCATGAAACGGACTATTGCCATGGGGCTGGTGTTCCTCTTGGTGGCGGGAGTGACGGGGTGCGGAGGGCCTGAAGAGCGCAAGGCCAAGTACCGCCTGAGGGCGCAGGAATATTTTCAGCAGGGCAACTATCCCAAGGCTCGCGTCGCCTTGCGCAATGTCCTGCAAATTGATCCCAAGGACGTAGAGGCCTATTTCCTTTCCGCGCAAGTGGAGGAAAAAGAGCGGAATTGGCGGAACGCGTTCGCCGGTTATCAGCAGGTGGTCGAACTCAGTCCGGATCATGACCGTGCGCTGATCAAGCTGGCGAAGTTCTATCTTGAAGCGCGGGCGCTCGATCAGGCGACGCAGATGACGGACCGGCTGTTGGCCGCCCGACCGGGAAATGTCCCGGCTCAGGCGCTCAAAATCGCCATTACGGCCGTGTCCGGGCGGTTGGGCGAAGCCGTTGTCCAAGCGGAGCAGTTGGTCTCTTCGGCTCCTGCGGAAACTGATCCGGTTCTGCTCCTGGCGTCGTTATATACATCGACTCAGCGCGCGGGAGAAGCGGTGCCTTTCCTGCGCCGGGCGCTCGAAGCGCATCCGGCCAATCTGGAGTTACTGGAGGCGCTGGCGACGACATTGATGAAGCAGGGGCAGATGGCGGAAGCCGGGGCGACGCTTGAGCAGATCGTCACGCTGGAGCCGACGATTTTTAGTCACCGGCTGCGGCAAGTCGCCTATTACGATCAACAGCAGCAATATCAACAGGCCGAAGCGGTGTTGCAGGACGCGGTCCGGTTGGAACCGGACAACGATCAGCGGCGGCTAGTGCTGGTGGAGTATGTGGCGAAGCGTCGCGGACTTGAGCCGGCGGAAGCCGCGCTCCAGCAGGCCCGCAAAGAACTTCCGCATGCCGGGAAAATCTGGTTTGCGCTCGGGGCGCTCTATGAGTCGACCCAGCGCATTGAGCTGGCCCGTGAGACCTATCGGCAGATTCAGGTCGAGTTTTCCGGCATGCCGGAGGCCTCGGAGGCACAGGTGAAGCTCGCGGGGATCGATTGGGCCGCCGGAAAGACGGAGGATGCTGAACGGCAGCTTCAAGCGGTATTAAAAGACAATGCGCGCTCCAGCGAGGCCTTGCTGCTTCGCGGAAAGATTGCGCTTCAACGAGGAAACGGGAAAGACGCCATTCTGGACTTTCGATCCGTGTTGAAAGATCAACCGGAGCTTGCAGAGGGGCATGTGTTGCTTGCCAGAGCGCATCTGCTCGCAGGCGAGCCGATATTAGCCCGTGAAAGTCTGGATAAGGCGGTTGCGCTGAAACCGGTCCTTGTGGAGGCCCATACCTTATTGGCGGGGTTGGATGCCGCGGCCGGACAACTCAAGGAAGCGAGAGCGCGTCTGAATCCGCTCATTGCCCAGGATCCGGGCAATATGGCGCTGCTGGGCATGTTGTTTCAACTGCAATTACAGGAAAAGGATTGGAGCAAAAGCGAAGAGACGTTGAAGCAGCTTCGCCGAGCCGGAGCCGATACGGTGGCTGCGGATCTGGCAGAGGGGCATGTCGCCCTGGCGCAACAGCAATGGGATCAGGCGGACAGGGCCTATAGCCGGGCTGCTGCGCAACGGCCGTTAGCACCTGAGCCGCTGCTGGCGTTAGTGCAATTGGATATGCGGCGCGGGCAGCTGGCGGAGGCAAAAACCCGCCTGGAATCGATCGTCGCTGCGTCGCCGGAACATCCGTATGCCGCCGGCTTTCTCGGCGAATTGCTTTTGACCAAGGGAGAGCAGGCGGCGGCCGTCGCCCGCTTTGAAACAGCGACTCGGGTCAATCCAAAATGGACCACTCCCTGGGTCCATCTGGCGCAGATTCACTACACACAGAAGCGGATTGCCGAAGGCGATGCTGCATTGCGCCAGGGATTGCAAGCCAGTCCGGAGAACGAACAGCTGCGGTTATTGCTTGCGGTGAGCCTGACCGCCCAGCACCGCCACGACGAAGCCATCACGCACTATGAGGCGGTGCTCACGCATTCGCCGGCATCGGTCCTGGCGGCGAATAATCTGGCGGCGGCTCTGGTTGATCATAAAGGTGATCCAAAGAGCTTGGAACGCGCTTTGTTGCTGAGCCGACCATTCGAATCGCAACCGCCGAATCCGTATCTCCTCGATACCTTGGGTTGGGTGCATCACAAGCTCGGACATGGTTCCGACGCGGTGCGTGTGTTGAGGCAGGCGATGGCTTTGGCGCCCGACCATCCGGTGTTGAATTACCATCTTGGCGCCGCCTATGCGAAGGCCGGCCAGCGTCCTGATGCAATCCCGCATCTGAAAAAGGCTGTGGCTTCCGGGGCGCCGTTCGACGGACTGGAAGATGCCAAGTTGCTTCTCGCGGAGGTGGTGGGATGAGGATGTGGCCGAAGGGTGGATGTGTCTACAGGGTCGGCCGGCAGTGGCTTGTCTTAACCGTGCTGTGTCTGGCGTTGTTCAGTCCTGGTCCGTGTGCGGTCGCTCAAACGACGGGAGTCGAACCGGCATATCTGTTGGGG
>FRDC01004080.1_pt1 | contig 15090 bp, 14 predicted proteins | sample 1106171 | NCBI WGS metagenome assembly FRDC01 (sample SAMEA3930566, study PRJEB13176) | freshwater metagenome | biome: Drinking water system; feature: drinking water; material: water | place: Singapore | collected 2014-12-20 | reverse complement strand
GGTCGCGGGTTCGAAACCCGTCATCCACCCCATCTTTCCTCCTCACGCTCGGAGAGTGTGAGTCCTAACGTGGGGCGATAGACACTCTACGTGCCGATAAACACAGCTGATTCCGAGCGTCCAGCCTTGCCGTTTGACCGAGTCTTTTTTAGAATGAATACAGTCGGAGATGATGGAGTGAAGCACTCGGGCGAGTCTTCCATGAGTGAACGGGCATGAAGCTGCTGCAGGGATGGTGGCAGTGGTTTTGGCGGCAAAGCCTCCTCAACAAGATCGTCATCCTGGGACTGATTGCCGCCATCGTGCCACTGTTCCTTCCTACGGTTGTCGCCTGGTTCAGGCCCACGATGATCAAGGTGGGTGTCGCTTTCTACGTGTACGAGCGGGCTTCCCAGTTGCAGGGGATGAATACGGTCTATTTTTTTGAGAAGCGGAATCTTGTGTCCGATTGCAGTCTCCGCCGTACTGAACAATCCATGCCGAACGGCCGTGCCAAGGCGCCTGATCCGCAATCCTGGGTCTTGATCAAGTTACTCCTTGAAAACGCGTCGGACCGAAGCATTACGAATCTCCAAGTGGGCATCAGGTCTCCTGCCTTGAAATCAACCACGCAGTTGTTGACGTCGCCGAATGTGGAAGCCACAGGGAAACAGGACACTCCAGCTTCCGATTCCCGGCCGGTGTATGTGGTCTCGATAATGACCTTCGCGCCGATGAGCTCCGTGGTGCTCAGCTTGAAGACTCCGATCGACGAGAACCTCCGTCAGTTTATCTATGTCAATCGCCGTCCGGTCACCATTCAAGTACCCTATGTGTCAGCGGATCAGTTTCGATCGTATCCGCCGATCGTGTCCCGCACCAACGCCATAAAGATCTTGAACCGGGAGAGTGTCTTACGAACCGACGGGGAAACGTTTGCAGATGAGAAGATTGAGGTTGCCATGTTGCCGGCCGACGAGCCTGACTTGAAGGAGGCAGAAGCGTCATATAGACTTCTTCCTAGGGCACGCCCTTGTTCAGAGGGAGAGGCGGGCATTTGGTAGGAGTGAGCCCCATTCACCCCGCGTCTGAGACCATGTCTCGCCAAGATGTGATGTCTTGCCCAGGAGTCCACATGAAACGACTGCTCCTACTTACATTACTGGTGCTGACGAGTGAATCAGCCTATGCGGAATGGGTGCCGGTTCAGAAGGAATATCTCTTGCCAGGGCTGCAGACGGTGTACATCGATCCAACTACCATCGAACGAGACGGGGCCCTGGTGACGCTGTGGCAATTAACCGACTATAAGTGGATGCAAGGGGGACCGAGATCAACTCCCCGATTTTTGTCGACGACAATCCAGAAGCAATTCGACTGCATGGAAAAGCGCTTCCGACTGCTGGCATACACGGAGTTCTCACACCGCATGGCATCCGGTACAGCGGCTGATGGACTTGTAGACCAGGAGATGTGGCTACCAGTTAAGCCGGCCAGTATGAGCCAATCGCTGTGGGAGGTTGCCTGTGGCAAGGAGTGATCGCGCCGTGCAGAAATGACCGACGTCTCTTCCGGTTAGAATTCAATGGCTGCTTTTCCGGCAAGCAATCCTGTTGCCCAGGCCCATTGAAAATTGAAACCGCCGATGCGGCCGTCGCAGTCCAGAATCTCGCCAATTAAATAGAGACCTGGCACAACCTTAGATTCCATGGTCCGAAAGTCCACCTCTTCTAACGGAATGCCTCCTGCTGTGACTTCTGCGTAGTTCCAGCCACGATCCGATTGGACTGGCATCTGAAACNNAAAACTTAGTCAGTGCGGCGATCAGACGGTCTCGCGCCTCGCGCGGTACTTGCGCGATGGCTCTCTGCGGATCGGTTTCGAGATACAGGCAGAGTTGCTCGGCGAGGCGTTCCGGAATGCGGAGCATCACCGTTTTCACCAGCGATCTCCGGGGATGGCCTGCCGCTTGTTCCGCGAACCACTGCCTGGCCTGCTCTTGTGTCTGATCCGGCAGAAAGCTCGCATAGACTTCGGCCTTGTCTCCTCGTTCCCGAGCCAACGTCCAAAATCGGCTGGCGTCCATGACGACCGGACCGCTGATCCCGAAGTGGGTCCACAGCAAGCTTCCGGTCCGCCTGTCGACGTTGCGGCCTTTCACCTTCGTGGTGAGTTCGACTTCGTGTGAGAGACCGGAAAGTGTCTTGTGGAACATCCTGTCGTCGAGGACCAGCGGCACCAGAGCCGGGGCGGTGGCCGTCACCTCATGGCCCAACCGTCGTGCCAGCTCATAGCCGAATCCATCGCTCCCCGATTTCGGGACCGATCTGCCTCCAGTGGCAAGAATCACCCTACGCGTCTTCAAAGTTCCGTGAATATGATGGACGGCAAATCCCGCTTCTGGATCTGGAAGCCGGTCGATCTCAGTCACTCGATGGTCCGGGCGAATGACCACGTCCGATTCGCAGCAGCGCGCGATGAGCGCGGTCAGAACCGTCCGTGCCTTATCTGTGACCGGAAAGAGCTTGCCGGTCTCTTCGCGTTTGAGTTCGACCCCCAGCGAGGCGAACCACTTGATGGTCTGGTCGACAGGGAAGGCAGCCAGCACGTTCTTGATGATATGACGATTGCCGAAAAAGTCAGTGGGTGTTATCACATCGTGGGTGACGTTGCAGCGCCCCCCGCCGGAAACGAGAATCTTGGCGCCAATCGTCTTGGCACCATCCAGTAGCATGATCCGGAGCGTACTGCTGGTTTTTGTTTGTTCTCCCGCGGCGATAGCAGCTGCGAGCCCAGCCGCTCCAGCCCCGACAACTACGACGTCGCATTTGGTTGGCTCGTCAACATTAGACACTTTTAACTACCTGTTAACACGGGATTAATCTCACGATGTTACGTTTCCCACCGTGCGCTGTTGACTTCATCGTCGTCATTCATATCGGTAGGAGGTGGGCATCATGACTTGTCAAAAATGCAAGGGGCTGATGATCAAGGAGCGGCAACCAGAACTGTCGCCCGGTACGATCGTCCATCGCTGTATCAATTGTGGTCTACTCCTTGATCCGTTGATTCAACAGAACCGCAACAACCGTCTGCGGGTGAAAGAGTCGTTCCTCCATGCGGCGTAGCGCAAGGTTTGGTTCCATCCGATCGTTGTGGCCAACTTACGCATGATCGGATGGGAGGGGGTGGGCGTCGCGTGCGTGGTCAGATCGAAAACTCTGCCCAGAGAAACGTATGGTCTGAAGGGTCTTTCGCTCGCCGCGGCTCGACGTCCACGTCTGCCCTCACGCATTTTTCCGCCAGCGGCGCCGTCGACAGAATATGGTCGATGCGCCAGCCTTTGTTGTTCTCAAGCGAACTCGGCGCCCGGTAATCCCAAAACGTATACTGTTGACGCGTCGGATAGAGCCTCACGAACACATCCTGAAATCCCCAGGCAACTGTCTTCTCATAAGCTTTGCGGGCATCCTCGTGATAGCAGACATGGTTCAGATGTTTCTCCGGGCTATGCACGTCCATCGGTCGTGGAGCCACGTTCATGTCCCCGCACCAGATCGCTGGCTTCTTCGGCGACAAATGTTTGTCAAAATATTTCCGCAGCCGGTCATACCATCCCAGTTTGTACGCATACTTCGGCGAATCGATTTCAAATCCCTGCGGCACATAGGTATTCACGATGGGAATACCGTCAATGACGACTCTGAGCAGGCGGGCGTCATCCGGATCTCCCCCATCGTCGAATCCATAGAACATCGCCTCGGGTTTCTTCCGGCTGAGGATCGCCACACCGTTGTACGACTTCATCCCTCGGAACGTGATTTCATACCCTGATGGAGCCAGGGCCAGCAGAGGGAACTCGTTATCCTTCACTTTAGTTTCCTGGAGGCAGAGGACATCGGGCCTCTGCCGATCGAGCCAGTCCAGCACAATGGGCAGGCGTTTGCGCAGGGAATTGACGTTGAAGGTAGCAATTTTCATAGCGGCCCTGGTCGGGGCTGAGCCCGCGGCATCCTAACAAAAGTCTGGCGAGGCAACAAGCAGTCAGGTGCGGGCGGAGGCGATCGCACGATCGCCTCCGCGTCCTCAGGATTCTCTAGCGCAGTATGGTGAGTATCTGATCGGCTGTCATCGTGGCCGTCGCATCGGCGAAGGTCCCATGTGCGCCGAAGTCATGGGCCTTGTCGCCCCTCACCAGATGATCATCGAGCGCCAGACGGTAGCGTTCGAAATCTGTGAACACTTCTACCCGGCCTCCGTTCGCGATGGCGTAGAGTCCATGAGTTGGGTCTTCCGGTGCGACCGTCGGCGCGGTACCGAGTGTTAAAAGATCCGTGGCCACGGGTCCTCGGAACACATGATGCCACTTTCCCGTCCCGACAAGATTCAGTACTAAGCCAGCGGACGAACTTGTGGTGAAAAGAGCAGCTGTCTTCGGCTGCCAATTCACGAGCATGGTACCTGGTTTGGCCGAGAGATTAACCACCGTCCGCGCCGTAAAATCCGGCGGTGCGATGCCGAAGCGGGTTATAAAACCGAGCACTCGTGTCGGTGTGCCGACGGTGATTCCGCTCAGGCTCAGCCCCCCCGTGGCCACTTCATAATGAGCCGGATCTGCGTCGTTTGCCGGCGCTGTACCAGTTCCGGCAAAGTTGAACAGGCCCACACGCCGACGATCGATCCGTTGCACCGTCATCTCCAATGAGCCGGCCCCAACCGCGTTGATCGGACCACTGACCGATGTGACCAGGAGGCGGACTAGCCCATTCTCCGCATGCAGGAGTTGCTCGCCTGCCTCCAAGCGTCCGAATGCAAGGACGCGCTGGCCGACGGAAATGTCGCCCTTGTCAAGCGCGATGCCGGGAGCTGCTTGCTTCTTGACCTGCGTCGTGCTGGCAACGAGTACCTTCACACGATCCCGGAAGATAAAGGTACCGTCTTGTCGGATGAGCGTTGCACCAAGCACCGTCAGTTCGTCACCCGCCCGCGCAATGACGTGTCCGGTCACCACATCAGCCGTGCCCCACGGAAGGCTCGATCCGGCCAGCACCTCCTGCGCGAGGAACCGTCTCGGATTCCGATGCCACTCTCCAACTGCGAGCGTCGCGGTGCCGGAAAGTTTCCCGCTCAATTGCGTGAGCCCGATTGTTCCCTGAGACCCGATGCCGTCGATCTCAAACATTGTATTCGCGTCGGTCTGCACCGTGAATGCCCCATGCTCGCCATATAGACGATGAACTGGTCGGATAAAAATATTGTAGCTCGAGCGCACCACATCCACGGACTTCATGGGGCCGCGTACGCGATGCGGTTTCGATCGTTCCGGTTCCACATCGGCGATCAAGACCGGCTCGACCGTCACTGTTGGGGGATTGCTGCTGAAATCAACCTCGTGTGTAGCGCTTAAATTAAAATCAAGCGTCAGATGTGCGGGGATGCCCGGCGCAACGACCAGGGCCTTCCGGTCGTCGAATTTAACGTCGAGGTCGAGTGTCGTGACAGGATTCCCGTTGGCTTCTTTGATGTTGCTCGCGGGCACCTGAACGGCGTTGCCGGCGGCGTCTTCTACTTGAATATCCGCTGAAGCATAGTTCAGGCGCATCTTGGCCGAGGTATAGACGCCATTGGGCACCGTTGCGGCCGTCAGGAATTCCGTCAACTCGACATACTCGGAAAAGTCGATGCGTGTTGATAGCGGCAGGGTTTCGACTACCGCGCCATCGCGTCTCGTGAGGGTCAGCGATTGCACATCCACTGCATAGGACAGGAAGTCCCCTTGAGCGTCCGTGACACTGACCAGTACTTGCCCTTGCGTTGCTGACGCAGTGGACCCCGTTCCCTCCCCGCCGCTCCCGCACCCACCGATGGCGAATGCGAGCAGCGCAACCGCACCAATATTGAAGTGCCATGACCAGCCCCCAAGATTCGTCTTCATGTTTTGAATGGATTTCATAGCGAACCTCCTGTTGCGTCGGTGCCTGAAAACATGTGCGAACAGCCACCTCAACGCGGGAGCTGTGGAGTGGTTGACAACCTGCCCGACTTGCTTTGGGAACAACCGCTGGCTGAGATAAGGTTTGTCAACGAAAACCATTCACATGCGTTTGCCAAGGCTCCGTAATGCAACGGCCCGTGACGGAGAATTCGTCACAGGCCGCCTGTCAGATACCGATATCTATTTGAACCGGCCTCGTATCTAATCACTCAGACAGCGATTTTCAGCCCTTTACCGATTACTTTCACTTGCTTCCTATTCGTTGGTGCCGCCCACATGTATTGGGTTTGTGCTTTTGCTGCATCGTCTGGGCTTCAACTCAACCTGACGTCAGCCGGCCACCATCTTGAGTCCCGGCAATTTCAAAGCAAGAACGGCATTCCGAATGACCTCGATGACTTGGGGCCACTGCGTGATGGACTTGCATCGATGTACCAAGACAGGTAACGTTGCAGTGAACGGTGCTTATGTCCCGGCACTACCCCGAAACTATGGCTGGCGTTCTGCACCCAGCTATGAAAGCAGAAGAGACATCAAATCGACTTTTGGGATGGCCCAACATGCGGGGTTGAAGAAGCGTCTGGAGGTCGCTGGCTAACTTGGTAGGGGCATCGCTCTATTCGTTGATTCACAGACTAACCTCATGCACACTGGCATTTCCGTCAGTGCATAATGAAAGGAGATAAGAATGAAGAGACGGAAGCTGACGATGTCGATATCTGTGTCGGCATGTATGGTATTGGGACTCCTGATGGGATTCCCTTTCAGCGACGCACAAGGGGAGGAGTATAAGCTCAAGATTCCTTTCGGCCTCGAAGAGTCTGCTGTGGTCATTCCGGCCGACAATCCTTTGACGAAGGAGAAGGTCGAGTTAGGCCGGATACTGTTCTTTGACAAGCGGCTGTCGCAGGACAACACCATCGCGTGCGCGAGTTGCCACCTGGCGAAATTCGCGTTTACGGACGGCAAGCCGGTCTCCACGGGCATCCGAGGCCAGAAGGGTGGTCGCAGCGCACCGGCATCCTTCAACCGGGTGTTCAGCAACGCTCAATTTTGGGACGGCCGGGCTGCGACATTGGAAGCTCAATCGGTCGGTCCGTTTACGAATCCGATCGAGCACGGCTTTGCCAACTACGATGTGATGAATGCGAAGATGATGAAAATCCCAGGCTATCGGAAACTCTTCAAGCAAGTCTTCGGCGATGAAAACATCACGACGGACAGGGTGGGCATGGCCATCGCCAGCTTCCAGCGCACGGTCCTCTCCGGCAATAGCCCGGCAGACCGGTTCGATCAGGGACAGGAAGCAGGAGCAATTCCAGAAGCGGCTCAAAGGGGTCTCACCCTGTTCCGGGATAAAGCACGGTGCACGAAGTGCCACTCCGGGTTCAACTTCAGCGACGAAAAGTTTCACAACCTCGGCATCGGCTGGGACGACAACAAAGTGGATCTCGGCCGTTACATGGTGACCCAGAATGCTGAGGAACTTGGCGCATTTAAAACCCCGACCTTGCGGGAGATCTCCCGCAGTGCACCCTATATGCATGACGGCCGCTTCAAAACGCTTGAAGAAGTTGTGGATTTCTACAACAAGGGTGGCGTCAAGAATCCTCACCAGGATCCGTTGATTATCCCACTCGAACTGACGGACCAAGAGAAGAAGGATCTTGTGCAATTCCTTCGTACGCTGAATGGAGAAGGATGGCAACATGTGTCTGCGCCGAAGTCGTTTCCGAAGTAATTCGTAAATCTGACCGCAGGACGCAATCAAAGGGCTTCCTTCGACTGGTTGTCGAAGGAAGCCCTCTTCATTTGTCCGAACTGAAAGGATATGGGCTGGTCGTTAAGGCGCGGTCGACTCGATGAGGTAGCGACGCAGGATTGTCTGTTCGATACGAGACCGTCCGCGATCCGGCGCAGGAAATCGGAGCACGAGATGCATCGTGCCTGGTTCTGGCAATTGAATCGTGATGCGCGGTTCCGGCGAAGGCGCTTCGAGGAGATTCGTCTGCTCTAGTAATTTCATCTGGCGTGCCGCTTCTTCCATGAATGGTGCACATTCGGCCTTGGCAACCTCTAGCAGAGTCCGTTCGGCCCGCTGCCAATCCTCGCCAGCTTTGATCGGAATCATCAGCGTATACAAACCGTACTCTTGGCCAGGATTTTCTTTGATCAATGGATTCGTAAACAACAGACTATTCGGGAAGATAGTCACGCGACCGGTATACAAGTGAGCGGATTGACCGGGGCCGATCTCCAACAATTTTGTCGCAAAGACGTCATGATCCAGCACAACCCCGCGGTGACCGGCAATTTGAATCCGATCGCCAACGGCATAAACTTTTCCACCCACCCGCAACGCTGCGCCACTCCAGCAGAGAAGGAGCTCTTTCGTCGCCAACACCAGCGCCGCCGCCAACGCGACGAGAGAAACGGCAAAGGCTTGCAGCTCGTGTGCCCAGATGATCACGATGCCGATGAGAAACGCGAACACGATCGAGTTTCTGGTGGTCACAACCCATCGCCGCTTTGACTCCATCGAAAGCGTCGGATTTTTTGAGATCCACCGCACCACCAGCGTTCTGGTAATCACCAGGGACACCAGCAGAATCAAAGACTTCAGTCCATCCAATGCTACAAGGCTGTCGATCTGAAACCACCCGATTTGGGTCACGGTTATCCTCTTATTTCGTTGTCGCGTTGTCCTCGGCGAAGGTCAGCGTATACCGATAGCAATACAGGGTGGGCTTGGGTGCTTCCCCCGCCTTGCCCATGATCGCCCCACTGACTGTGACGCCTCCGCCAGGAAAGTCGAATTCCAGAGATCCAGTCAGGTCTCTTACTAGCAGCAGGAGTCAAGGCAGGCATCCTGGACCTACGCTACACCGGACGCGTTGACCTACGCAACTCTCTTTGGTGCGCCACCCAGGGCTTGCTTCGTGCGCTCCACTTCCAAAATACTAGATTTGCCTGTCAAGTTTTCGGTACCTTAACGATCTATGTCGTATGTCTTGATGAGAGAGGGTAGTGGCGTTCAACGAATGATCCATACGGTCTTCATGGTCATTCTTCTTGGCCTGCCTGCTACACTCTGCTTCGCCGCAGCGAACGAGAGCCGGTCAGCTAGACAAGAGCTGGCACCAACGGCTTCCTCGACAAGCGGCAAACAGGATCTTCTCTCTGCTCCAGCCAAGCCCCATGCATCTGATGGCGAAACCAAGTCTGCCGACAAGACCAAGCCAGCCGCGAACAATGGTGTGGCCCAGAAGCCGGCCATGCCGGCCCCCCCTACCGAAATCACCGGAAAGGACGGGGCTCCGATGGTGCTGGTGCCTGCCGGTGAATTTACGATGGGGAGCGATAAGGGCGATGAAGATGAATCACCCATCCATCGTGTCTATCTGAACATGTTCTACCTCGATAAGTTCGAAGTAACCAACGGAAGGTTTGCCAAGTTTGTCGAGGCAATCCAAAGTGAACCTCCCTGGGGGTTTGCGGATAAGGACACGCCTGTTGCCCACGCAGATCGACCGGTGCGCTGGGTGAATTGGATGGACGCGATGGGCTATTGCCTCTGGGCGGGCAAGCGGCTTCCAACAGAGGCGGAGTGGGAAAAGGCTGCGCGCGGGACTGATGGGCGGGTATACCCATGGGGAAACGATCTCCCGACTCCGGTGCATGCGGTCTTTGGATTGAAGGAGGGTGGTGCCGAAACGGTGTCTTTGATCGGCAATCGCGACAGAGGGAAGAGCCCATATGGCGCGCACGACCTAGCTGGCAACCTCTATGAATGGGTGACAGACTGGTATGCCGAGGATTTTTATTCGAACTTTGCAAATAATCCGGCGATCAATCCGCGCGGGCCCAGTGAAGGCACGGCGAAGGTTCAGCGCGGTGGATCATACATCAACAATGCGTACCGATTACGGTCCTCCTTTCGCACAAAGGGCGATCCAACTGAGCAGGACCCGAACGTCGGCTTTCGCTGTGCGCAGGATGTCCCGAAAACACCCTAGCGGTATCTAGTTTCTGGCTCTGAAAGGCAATACGATCGAAGTACGGGATCGCCAGGAGCATGTAGAAAAAGGGCAACAATGAAACGCTATTGTATTAAGCCAGACACCAGATTGAAGCTGAGCCATTTCGACCCTGATGAGACCGGCGATTATAAGAAGAACGACGACGGCAAGGCGACGGCTAAGGCAGAGACGTCCAAGCTGATCGCGAAGCTCGATGGCTTGCAGGAGCGTCTCTATGCCAACGCGAAACAATCCTTGCTGATTGTGTTGCAGGGCATGGATACAAGTGGAAAGGATGGCACGATCAAGAATGTGATGTCCGGCGTGAACCCACAAGGGTGCAAGGTAGTGGCCTTCAAGGCCCCGTCCAAAGACGAATTGGCCCACGACTTTCTGTGGCGTGTCCACCGTGAGGTTCCGCCGAAGGGATTCATCGGGATCTTCAACCGATCACACTATGAGGATGTGCTGATCACACGGGTGCATGGCTGGGTGTCCGATAAAGTGGCGAAACGGCGATTCAACCAGATCAAGGAATTTGAGGAACTTTTATGCGAAAACGGGACCGCCGTGCTGAAGTTCTTTCTCCATATCTCGAAAGACGAGCAAAAAGAGCGGTTGGAAGCCCGCGTTGCCGATCCGGAAAAGCGCTGGAAGTGGAATTCCGGCGACCTCGAGGAGCGCAAGTTGTGGGATGACTATCTAAAGGCCTTCGAAGATGTGATTTCCGCCACCAGCACGGAGCGTGCGCCTTGGTATATCGTGCCCGCCAATCGGAAGTGGTACCGCAATCTCGTCGTTGCCGATCGCGTCGTCAATGCACTGGAAGATATGAAGCTCAAGACACCGCTGGCGCCCGATGGTGTCAATTTTGCCAAGTTGAAGATTATGTGAACACGCATATCGTCCGCTGGTTTTTTCGGCTGCTCATCGGGGGGATTCTCCTTGCCTCCGCTCTTGGCAAGTCGTTCGACCTGCCGGGGTTTGTGGAGGTGCTGGTCACCTATCAAGCGATCCCGGCTTTGTTACTCTGGCCCACAGCCCTCCTGATTACTGGATTTGAATGGTTACTCGGGGTCTGGATCCTCTCAGGATGGCGGCTCGTAACGGGGGCCCTTCTTTCGCTGGCCCTCTACGCAGGCTATGCGATCTGGATGACATTATCGCTTGTTCGGGGCCTCAACCTTGCCAACTGTGGGTGCTATGGTGTGTTCTACCCGCAACCGTTGCGATGGTATTCGCCGTTGGAAGATCTGATCTTGGTTGGCATGTGTTATGCGTTATGGAAGTCTGCAAGAAAAGTCTCGGCATCCCATTGACACGTTTTTCTAATGGGCGTAGGAGAGAAGTGCGGCCCTATGATTCACTGAAGTGTGGGAGATCGGGCAGACCGCGCGGCTGTCATCCAGGTCTCTCGGCGACTTCATCAAGAGAGGAGGGTGGATATGAGTGACACAACTCCACCTGGTCCGTCAGGCCCGCCGATACGAGGGCGGGCTTCTCGTCGGTCGTGCTAGCCGGTTCTCTACTGGCTGTGCCCTGAGGGCATAACAGACCAACCGGACAAGGCCTGAGAATAATGGAGAACCCGACGTTAGCCCGAGGAACATAAGCCCCTGGGATTGACGACGTCTCCCCCGACTGGAAGCTTGCTTGATCTGGTTTCGCGCGGGTCTACGGGCCGCGACATCACGAACATCCCAATCGGCGTCCTAAGCGCCATTTCACGGGCGACCTCCTACCATAGTGCAAGGTCGCCCGTGCTCTTCTAACAGACTGGTGAAAAAGTCCGCCAGCTTCGTTCTCGCATTGTTCAGACCCTCAACGTACGGGAAAAGGTGTTCGGAAATCGGAATGGTTAGGGGTTTCTCCGTTCGCCAAGACTCATTCTACGGGCGAGCGGTCCACACGAAGTGCGGTTTGTACCTCCTTAGCCCTTCACTCGCTACGGGCCTTGCTGGACAGCCTTTTTGAACAGCCTGCGGGTTTGGCTGGAACCTATTGCCTCGCCACACGATGAAAGTATGATTCGGCATTTCGCTTGCCGTCGCCTTGTTGGAGAACATTTGACGAGTCTAGTTACATGTGTCCGTTGAGACGCCGAGGTCTACGCCAGAAGTAATAAAGGGGGATTCCGCTGAGGACAGTCACCATACCGTACAACGATTCTGTGGGTCGTTCGAGAACGCTGTAGATGACCAACGCGCCGGCTCCGGTGACAAGGGCTATGGGTAGGAAGGGATAGAGTGGGGCTCGGTATTGACGAGCGCCTCCGATGCTGGTCTGACGAAGACGAAAGATCGTGGAGAGAGTCAGGGCCATAAACAGCGAGAGGATAAGGCTGCTGTAGACGAGGAGCTGTTCGAAGGTTCCACTCAGAATGAGCAGCGATGCCCAGAAACTTTGGAAGACGATGGCGCGGGCTGGTACGGCAGTGCGGGGATGGAGCTGGGCGAGCCAAGGGCTGATCATGCCGTCGCGCGCCATCGCCCAATAGACGCGGGGTCCTGCCCAGGTCATGGCACTGACCGCTCCGGCGATGGAAAGACAAAGAATAGCGGCGACTAGTCGCCCGCTCTGAGGCCCCCACAAAGCAGCAGCAGTCTTCTCCGCAACCGGGATAATGGGTTCGCTGGCCAGCTCCGTGATCGACAGCGCCGAGAGATAGACGACATTCAACAGCAGATAGATTGAAGCGACAAAGGCAGTCCCCCCGATCATGATCTTTGGCAGGGTCCGCTGGGGGTCAACGATGTCGCTCGCGATGTAGCCTGCGACGTTCCAGCCGAGATAGCAGTAGGTCACAATCACAAGTGCAACGGCGGAGGCCCCGAGTGTCGGCTGCTGGGCAGTTGGCCCGGAGAAGAGCGCACCCTCTTTGCCAACCACCGCTGCCAGGCCACCGAGAATCAATCCCCCAATGGCGACAACTTTTGTGGTCGTCAAGAGCAATTGCATGCGGCTGCCTGCTCCCACACCTCGACAATGCATGAGGGTCGCAATCCATAACAGAGAGAGTGAGAGACCCTTCGCCACCCATCCCTGTTCGTCTTCGATTGGGACGACACGCAGCGCATAGGATGAAAAGCTGATCGCCGAGGCTGCGACTGCTGCGCCGAAGCCGATCGTAAAGGAGGTCCATCCACTGAGAAAGGCCACCAGAGGTCCGTAGGCCTCTCGCAGATAGACGTAATCCCCTCCCGCATGGGGGAGAGCGGCCCCCAGTTCTCCATAGACCATGGCGCCGCCGAGCGCAAAGAGTGCTCCGGCGAACCACAACAGGAGAATTAGCATCGGATCGCCGAGATCACGAGCCATCAACCCCGTGGTGGTGAAGATCCCTCCTCCGATGATATTGCTCACCAGTACACAGGAGGCTGTGAACCAGCCAATGCGAGGAGGGGAGGTCGTGGTCATGGTTGGCTTAAAGTGAAGATTTGAAAATGCTGGTCTTGGAGAAAAGAATGTTCCGCGACCAATCGATACCCGGCCTCCTTCATTTCCTGACGGACGAGTTCCTTAGATGTCCCATGTCCCAAGAGATCTGAGAAGAAACCAGTTTTGTTGAAATCGAGAATGGCCACGCGGCCATTCTCGCGCAGCTGGCTGGCCAGCGATCGGAAATAGGCGATGCGATCGGACATGTGGTGATAGGTATCGCAGTTAAATACAAGGTCCACNNCCACCGGCTCAGGAAGCTTGGGATCCGTTGGAGTAGCCAATATGGGCTTCACATTGGAAACATGACTGGCCTTAACTTCTCGTTGGATCATACCGAGACCAATCTCATTGATATCCACCGCGTAGACTGTTCCTCCAGGACCGACAGCTTCGGCTAATGGCCAGGTGAAGTAGCCCCCGCCTGCTCCAAGATCGGCCACACGAGCTCCAGGGGACAGATTCAGAGCTTCAATCACCGCCTTGGGCTGCTGCCAGGCATCCCGTGAGGGATCGCTCATGTGTTGATAGGCGAGCTCGGCGCAACCAGCTGAGATGAGCAAGATAACCAGCGATAGAGACCGATTTAAGTGTCGTACCCGACTCATGAGAAGTCCTCCTTACTCTTGGCCAGCTACCTTTAGGCATTACTCCATTCGTTGCCCAAAGATGCAGGTCACGCCCTGATCTACAAGGTAGCTCTGCGTCCGGATGTTTCTGAAACCCATCAGGTCCAGCAATTGCCGAACTTGGTTAATCTCATCCTCGGTAAATCCAGGCGGCACGAGCCATTGTCTGGTCGGGTGCTTGTGACGGAGCGGCAATAAGAGGATGCCTCCAACCTTGAGGGCACGGCGAATTTCTCGTAGGGCTGCTTGCTGATCCGGCCATATATGAAAATTGTTGACCGCAAAAGCCTTGTCGAACAATGAGTCGGGATAAGGAAGCTGCGAGGCGGAACCCAGTTTAAGCTGTACACGTCCCTCCCTGATAAATTGGTGGTTTCGGCGGCTCGCCTGTCGTAGCATGACATCCGATATGTCGACACCGGCGATAAGGCCGCTGGTCAGTCGAGCGGCTGCTGATTCAATCGCTGTCCCAGGCCCAAAACCTATTTCCAAGATGTGATCGTCTGGCTCGATACCGAGTTGCTCAACAGCCAGCCGATTCATGGCCGCATTCTTTACGGCCATCAGATGGCCAAAGAATGGGCCTATACAGCCGCTCGGTTTCCCAAATTGCCTGGTCCATTTAGATGCTAGACAGGGGCAGGCGCCGATCTGCTGCGTGCTTCCTGAAGGTAGAGCTATCACTGAGTTCGTCATGGTCCTATCCTCCTTTCAAGTTTGGGAGTACCCACCTTTGGACCGGAAGGCTTGTTCATAACTGTCCCGGTTTTTCTGCTGCTAGCGACTTCCTGTAGATTCGGAACGGCCGCCAACAGAGGAATAGGAACATACGTCGCAACCACATGCTGGCCCGGTTCGTTCTCGACCCATGAAGGTCGACATGACAGTCGCTTAGAGGCAGCGCCGGTTCTTCCTCGCCGAGAGCAGCTGCGAGGCCGTGCATCGTCTTCAATAAGGTTAGATACCCGACGACCCAGTCGCGGCAACCAGTCAGGTACATAAACCGCGATTTTCGTTTGGATGCCTCTTG